>ERZ839767.2091-NODE-2091-length-27510-cov-4.569259_pt1 | contig 27510 bp, 34 predicted proteins | sample MGYA00519879_ERZ839767 | MGnify/ENA primary metagenome ERZ839767 (study PRJEB31850, sample SAMEA3708852) | human gut metagenome | biome: human gut; feature: human-associated habitat; material: faeces | place: China | collected 2014 ... | reverse complement strand
ATTTAAACAAATTATTAACCAGAATTCAGTTGCATTTGCAAGTTGAATTCAGCATGATATATAAATCAATGATTAGAGAAAATACAAGTACCATAGTAGGCAACTACTATAGCATGAATATAATACAATTCCAAATCTGCCTCTTAATTCGTTTACCTCCTTGACTGATTATACATTCTATCGCATCAATCATTTCCGTTACATGGGCAAAGGTATTTACGGGTTCTTCACGGACAAACAAGGTCGAGCCGCAAGCGGTTCTGATAAAAATCTTCCTGCTGTACTGCGTCCAGAGAGTATTTTTCTCATAAACCTTGTTTGTCCTAAACCCTACACCATTATCGCCCCTGAAACGAAAACGACCGACACGACAGAAAGACGCATAAAAAAAAAGTCGGATAACCGAGAAGCAGATAAAATAATTGAAACTCAACTCCCTCACCTCTTGAATCCGCATAAACTTAAAAAAACAACAGCGATGAAAACAAGGTATAAAATAGCAGTATTGGCACTCGTTGCCGTAGCAGGTTCAACCCTTTTGGGCGGTAGCTTTTGGTGGTGGTTAGTAGGCATAGCAGCAGGCAAGTTCGTAATCCGTTTGGTCTTTACCATAGCATTGGCGATAGTCATTTACTGCCTTGTTTATGCCTTAATCATTGGTGGAATATTTTGGTTACTAATTTCTTAAAGCATACAGACATGAAAAGATACAGCAAGACAGTAGCGCAGCAATGCAGATATTACGAGGTAAAAAACATCCATGAATACATGGTATCAACCTACATCAACGGGAATATCAGCCAATTTAAGGAACTGTATAAAGAGCTATGCACAGAAGCACGCAAAGAGTTTATCTCTTATCTCTTTGACGAGGTAATACCTGCATGGCGGTTAGAAATCATCCAAGCAACAATTTAATAACCCATAAAAATTTATATATGCAAGTATCAGCATCTTTCAAGAACTCAATCCAATCCTATTTGGAACAGAGAGCCGAATATGACGAATTATTCGCCCATTCATACCGCAACCCATTGAAAAACATAGAAGATTGTATAACCTATATTTTGAACTATGTTCAGAAAAGCGGTTGTAACGGTTTTGATGATGATGAAATATTCGGGCAAGCCGTACATTACTACGATGAAGCTGATATAGAGGTAGGCGAGCCGATAGACTGTAAAGTGGTAGTCAATCACCACGTTGAACTCACCGAAGAAGAAAAGGCAGAAGCACGTAAGGAAGCCATTAAGCGAGCCGAGAACGAAGCGTACAGCCGAATGACACAGCGCAAGACCGCCCCCAAGAAAGAGAGCAAGAACAGTAATAACGGACAAATGACACTTTTATTCTAAGATTATGAAACCGAGAACGAAGATACAGAAAGAGGTTGCCGCATTGAGCAAGCGGTTACCGAAGATTAGCGAAGCGCAAAAGACGTATGCTTTCCATCATAGTTTTGAACACGTCGGGCGCAGGTCTGCCAAAGGCATCATTACCTGCACCGAGTGCAAACACCAATGGCAGGGAAACGGAACATTGGCAGATACGCTTTGCGGTTGCACCTGCCCTCATTGCGGAATGGAACTGAAAGTACACACCACCCGAAAGCGAGTATTCAGGGAAAATGAATATTTCTCCATTATTACGGTCTGCAAAGGCTATCAAGTGATACGTTTCTTCTTTGTAAAGGCTTATTACAAGGTCGGACAACCTGCCGAATATACCATTGACGAAGTGGCACAACGCTGGATTGCCCCCAACGGCAAATTTGAAACCATTGCCCGATTGAGAGGAATAGCTTTCATTTATTATGACTTGTGGCAGGAAGGCAGTTCAATGGAAATCCGTAGAAACCATAGGGTATATGATATAACCCCCGTCTGCACTTATCCGAGAATGAAAGTTATCCCCGAACTCAAGCGCAACGGCTTCAAAGGCAAGTTTCATAATATCCAACCGTTTGACTTGTTCTGTGAACTGTTGAAAAATAACCAAGCGGAAACACTGATAAAAACGGAGCAATACAGCCTGTTAAATTATTTCACACACCATTCGTTCAAGAATATTGCTTCTTATTGGAACTCAATCCGTATTGCAAGCCGTAACGGCTACATGGTAGGCGATGCAGGTATATGGTGCGACTACATCGACCTGCTCCGCTATTTCGGCAAGGACACGAACAGCTCGAAATACATTTGCCCTGCCGATTTAAAAGCCGAGCATGACCGCCTTGTACGGAAGAAAACGGAACGCATGGAGCGTGAACGGATTGAGAGGCAGAAACACAAGGCATTGGAAAATGAACAGCGTTTCCAAGCACTCAAAGGCAAGTTTTTCGGTATCGCCTTTACGGACGGTACAATCCAAGTTCGGGTATTGGAAAGCGTATTGGAATTTTTGGAAGAGGGAACCGCCATGCACCATTGTGTCTATTCCAACGAATACTACCTTAAACCGAACTCCCTCATCTTATCGGCAACCATTGACGGCAAACGGATAGAAACGATAGAAGTGTCGCTCAAAACGCTGAAAGTCCTGCAAAGTCGTGGCGTTTGCAACGAAAATACCGAATATCACGACCGCATTATTGAACTTGTAAACAAGAACAGACGCCTTATCCGTAAACGGATGGCAGCATAACACATTTATATTATAGAATATGGAAACAACATACGAAACGATAATAGTAACATTCGATGAAAGCATCGAAAAACTGAACGGCATATTCGATACTCCCCAAACATGGGGAGTATCCACCCTCAAAGAATGGATAGACTGCTATGAAAGCACCCGTTTCACGCAGATTGGCGATAATTCGGCAGTAATCACTTCCGAATACAATATGCCGTTCGTTATGGAGTGGTTGCAGCGAAATACACCGATAACGAAACAAAGGGAGGAATAAGCCATGTACACATTATTTATCGGCTTTCGGAAGATAGGCGTACCGACCATTCGGGAAGCCAAGAAATTTGCAACAGAGAGTGATTTTACAGGTGTTTTTACCCTTTTGGGTGATAACTACCGAGATAGTTAGTATAAATTTTAATCAGTAAAAGACATGAAATCATTGAACGAGAATGAAACACCTATTTGCCAAGCAAGGCAAAAGAAATGCCGCTACTACAAGAACATTGTAAAAAGACATCTGAACGATATAAAAGAGAATATCAAATCCTCAAAGAATAATATGGAGAGAAATTATTATCAAGGGAGGTATGCCGTACAATTAAGCGTTTATGCAAAGGCACTGAATACACAAGAGAAATATTTGGAGAGGTTCATTTAATCACAATAACGAATAGAATAATTATAAATCAGCTTATGAAATCATTGAACGAGAACGGAGTATCTACCTGCCAAGCAGGACAAGAAAACTATGTGTATTTCAACCTAATGCCCCGATTACGCAAGAAAAGCAGGTATTGCCAATACGACTACCGCCATGAAGCGGATGGCGAGTTGTTCAGCACCGTTGCCCCGACATTGGAGATATGCCGGGAGCGCAGGGACGAATGGTTACAACGTAAAAAGGAGAACTTAAAATGAAAACATTGCAGGATTATATGACAGGGGAACGGCTGCAACGGATAGCCGACCAATGGGAAAAAACCGCAGGAGAAACTATTTCCATAGAAGTGATGGAGGAAGATATGTGCGCTTTCGGTTCCGAACTCGCTTGTTTGAGATTGGAGCACCATTTTAAGAGAGGGGAATGTGAAACGGACGTTGCTTACAGCACCAACCTACAAACATGGTACTTCTTGTTGCGAAAGGTATATTCCAAGCAGTGACTAAGCGGACGGTTTTTCCGCCCGTTACTTTCTTTCAGTGAGCCGAAAGCGGGTAAGAAAGTAACAAAGAAACCGTTGTTAAACCCTCTAAAAATTCAGAGGGTTGTTTTTTTGTGCCGTTATTATTGGCTGGAAAAACGGCAAATTCTTATCTTCGCAGCAGCAACAGTTTACAGTACAGCGACATTCAGAATTTTATGGCAGTAAAGAAAGCGATATTAGAGAAGTGGATGGTGGCGCAGAAGAAGCACCGCCTTTCGGACAAACACGTTCAAATGGGAAGGGAACTCGGTTTAAATCCCGACAAGTTGGGGAAGATTGACAACCACAAACAAGAAACATGGAAAACACCGCTACCCCAATTCATTGAAGAGATTTACTACAAACGCTTCAAACGGGAAGCACACGAAACGATCAAACCCCTAAAGCAAATCATGGCGGAGCAGGAAAAGAAGAAGAAAGAGCAGAAGAAAGCCAAAGAGGAACGCCGGAAACTTCGTGATGAAAATACGGATATAATAGACTGATTGAAAATCCAGCTCATTCCTCTTCCTCTTTGTCTAAATCATTCTGAAATGAGAAACTCAATTCATATCTCTGCCCGAGGCTGTCCTATATCGTTACGTTAATGGCTTGCTGGAATGAAGTAGCTACATTCCTTGTTTCTAAGTAAGGAAAAGTTTTAAAGAGAATTGAAATTCCAATCAATAATATGTGCCCAATGGAGTTTTTGACTAATTAAAAATTGGGATTATCATAAACATCTCTAAAAATAAGAATAAACCTATGGTTAACTTGATAGCTAATGCTAATTTTGTAATACACAATAAATAATTGATGGGAATTACTGCCATACATTTTATATAACGCATATTACTAAAAAGGGAATGAGGGTAGTTGTTCTCTATAATTCATTATAGATTAAGAATCTTATTAAGCATGAGACAAAAGGTAAATATTAATAATAACAGTATATCCAACACGGTTACAGGTGATTACAAAAAAGCAATATGCGAATTCATCTGGAACGGATTTGATGCAAATGCTGTTAAAGTCGAGATAAATTATACGGCAAACGAATTAGGGACTATATCATCATTATCTGTTACGGATAATGGTGATGGTATTGATCGCAGCTTATTAGATGAAACTTTTGGTTGCTATCAAGATTCTATCAAAAGAAGGACATTTCAGTGGAGTTCGCAGGTAAAAGGTAAACGTGGAAAAGGTCGATTCTCTTTCAATTGCTTTGCTAACAAAGCAGAGTGGCTTTCTGTATATAAAGAAAAGAATAGTGGAAAATTGATTCAACACAAAGTTTCTATTCTTAGTGGTAGTAACGATCATTATAATGATGAAAGTGATAAAAGTGGAAAAATAGTAAAAGGTATTGAGACAGGAACAATAGTATCATTCTTTGATGTTTCTATTTGCAAGGAAAACTTGGAGAATGAAAGTTTTATAGAATACTTACGTAAGGAATTTGCTGTGTTCTTATTATTAAATAATAGCTTTAATAAGCAAATACTTATAAATGGGAAAATACTTAATTGCTCTCCTGTTATAGATATGACAGATCAAAAAGACTTCTCTGTAAAAGACAAATATTCTGATGAGGTTTTCTCTTTCCATGTTACTTTTATACGTTGGAAAGAAAAAATGAAAGAAAATTACTATGCCTACTTTCTCGATCAAAATAAGTACGAAAAATATGAAGATACAACGAAACTAAATAATAAAGATAATGAATTTCATCATAGTCTCTATGTGGAATCTTCGTATTTTGATCATTTTCTATATCAAGAAAAGGGAACTAATAACAAAGATTTGCAAGGTAATCGTTGTCAAAAAGATAACGTGTTCGTTACGTTACAGAAAGAATTAAAAAAGTACCTTGAAGAACAGCGCAAGGAATTCGTCAACAATGTAGGTTCTGAGAGACTTTTAGAAAAATATACGCGTAACGGTATCATTAGACGACCAAAGGATGACTATGATGAATTAGTCATTCGAGATTTGGAGAACATAGTCAAGAATATCTATTCAATTCAGCCACGGATATTTATAAATTTAGAGAATGATCAAGCTAAAACTTTAATTGGTTTTTTAGAATTGCTTCTTCAAACAGACAGAAGAAATGATGTTTTGAATATTATGGAAGGTGTTGTGGCACTATCAGATGAAGAGCGTCAGCGTTTAGCAAAAGTATTAGAAGCAACTGAATGGATCAATATTTCCGATGCTATTGAGCTCCTTGAGAATAGGTGCAAAGTTATTTCGGCTTTAAAAGCCGCAATATATAGAAAGGATCTCAATGTAAATGAAGTGGATGATCTTCAAAAAATTGTAGCCAAATCTTTTTGGATTTTCGGCGAGGAGTATAATATTGTAACAGAAGCAGAACCTGATTTCCAGCAAGCTCTTGATAGGTATATAGAAAAACTTCACAAAGAAATACCAGGTAAAAGTAAAAGCCTAATAAATAAAGAAAAGATACAGCATCCTGACAAAAATAAAGAAATGGATTTGTTTGCATTCAGAACAACTTGTCATAACGATATAATAGAGAATATCGTTGTGGAATTGAAAGGCCCGAAAATCAAATTAGGGGAAATTGAATGTAGTCAGATAAAGACGTATGCAAGTGTCATTGCCTCTGCTCCCGAATTCAACGCTTCCAATATGCGATGGAAGTTTTATCTTGTGGGAACAGATTACGACTCTACAAAATACATACAAAGGGAAAAAAATCAAATCAAATGTGGGGTAAGCCAAATTTAATACAGCATATGGACGATGAAGATGGACACTATGAAATTTTTGCCTTAAAATGGTCTGAAATTTTTGCAGACTTTGAGATTCGTCACAAATTTCTGCTTGACAAATTAAAGCTTAAAAGAGAAAAATTATCAGCAAACAATTTTAACAATAAAGCAGAACTGCACGATGTAATTAATCAATCAAAATGCTAAATTAAGTGGTATATTATATAAATGTAAAAAAATACCATATACACTTTCCTATGGAAAATGCAAAAGTAGAGGGGCATATTGAAACATTTCTTCCTATCTGTAAAGATGTCAAGACTACAAGAATCCATGCTCAAACAAGTAACCCCATAATAAAGCGGGATGTGACTTGTTTGATAGAGAAGTTAAAGGAGATAACAAAATATTTAATGGAAAAGGAGATGTAGAATACCCCCAAATACTACATCTCCTTATATTTTCAAACGGTATTTTTGCCATTAAAAAAAATGGCAACTTTTGCATTAGAGTTGTTTGGCAAAGCATAGAATATAAGTAAAGTTGTACTTTCGCTAAATCGTTACCTATAATTCATTACTTCTTTATTACATTTTAAATATCAATTAAATACCTCGTTTTTGATTATCCCTCGACAAGATAATAAAAAAAGAAACACCCAACATTTTCTGTTGAGTGTTTCTTAACAGGTCAACACAAAATATTTACTTCCCCCTCCTTATCCGAATCATTCTGAAACGAGAAGCTCAAATCGTACCTCTGCCCGAAACTGTCCCATACCGTTACGTCGATAGCTTGCTGGTCTGTACTTTCGGAAGTGTAATATAACCGGAACGTTTCTTTTTTCAACGGGTAGAAATCATTGGGAGCAAATACCGTCCCGTCGTCCATCCGCAGGCTCCCACGTCCGTCGGGCTGAAAATAGGAAATGAAGAACTCAGTTTCCTTGTAGTTTCCGGACTTATGCAGTTGCAGGCGTATCTCAGCCGTTTCACCCGGCTTGATGCGTTTCTGCACAGGCATGGTCGTCAGTGAAAAGTCGTATGCTTGCTGTACCTCTATTTTGTCATCGCAAGCCAAACAACAAAAGAGAATGGCTACCATGTAACCGAATACTGTCATATTATAAATTATTATTTTCATTGACATTCTTTTTTTAAGTTTATTATACGGTTAAAACGGGCTTCTTGAAGAAGATAGTATTCTTCATCTTTTTCGCATCCCCAAAAATCAAGTTTGCTCATATAAGCCGCAAGTCGGCTGCTGCCGCTACCCAAGTGGGTATCTAATACTCTATCTCCCGGCTTTGCATACTGCTTCAATATCCAGAGGTATAAATCGACTGGTTTTTGTGTCGGGTGAATATACCCACCGTACTTGCATATAGAAGTACGGTGCAGCGTCACGATTCGTAAAGCCTTATTAAAGCTCGTATAGACCAACTCTCCGTCACTCATCGTTAGCTTTTGTCCCTTATCCCAAACAATCCATCCCATACTGGAAGGTAAATGTCGGGTAAAATAATTACCACCAAATATTATTTGATTCTTTGAAATACGGAACAGTTCGTCAAAATACTCTTTATCAGGAGGGCTTTCATCCCAATCTTTTGGCTTATAATATTTCCACTTTTTTCTTTTTCCGATACAACTTCTTTTTATACCATATGGCGGATCTACTAAAGCAAGGCTGAAAAAGTCATCAGGAATAGTCCGCATATATTCCAGACAATCTATATTATGTACTTCACTAATCATAAGCTAATTGATGATGAATTTTATTCCCGCCCCGAAGGTCGTATGAAAATATCCAATGGAACTGCCCCAAACCGCCCGTTCCCGTGCGTTAAGCAGCAATACCACCTTATCCGAGAGGTACGTTTCCAATTCCAATGTTACCGCCCCGCCATAGATGAATGAATCCTTATTGCGAAGTGTAGCCCCGTCCGGCAGCAACTTATCTCCCCACCGGCTTGTTTCATATCCCGCAAGAGCCGAGCCGCCGAGAGAAAGGAAAAACGTCTTGGAAGCATCCGAAAGGACTTTCAGATAGTAGCCGCCTTCTCCCGTAAATTGCGCTTTGGGTATCTGAAAATCCTTATACTCATATTGTTTGTTCAGGTACTCCGCACCGAACACCCAACGGTTGCCGCTTTTGGTGTAAGTCGATACCCCGACACCGAAATAGTAGTTTACAGGCTTCTGTACCCCGTCCACGAAACCGCCACGTAATTCCACGCCACGCATACCCGGCAGGCAGCGTTGGGCGTTTGCCTGCCCCACAAGGGCAAGCAACGCTACAACAACAAATAGATACTTCTTCATCTTACTTCACTTTCAGTTCGTTAATCACCCTTGCACGCACGATGTCCTCGTTCTCAATCACAAAGGACTGGTGGCGACCGCCGGATTTTTCGTGCAATTCAACTACCACCTGCTTGTCTTCGGGAATGGTGAACTTCTCCATCGTGAAGACGGTGCGCTCATCTTTATGTCCCGCTACACGGGTGGCATAATTATAGGCACGGAGCGGAAAAATCACCTGTTCCTGAATGGCGGTGCGTTTCGCCACTTTCTTATCCACGATTTTGAACGTGATAAAATCCACATCGAACGGCACGTTGGACGAGTTCTTAATCTGCGTGTGGAAATACAGCAGCCCGTTGTGCGTGTACATCCCACGCAGCAGGTATTGGATGCCGAAGGACTTCGCCCCGATATGCTTGATTTTACGCTTGTTATTCTTATGGATGGACTTCATAATCAGGTGTACCAGCTTCGGGGACTCGCTGCCCAGCTCCTGCAAATAGATGTCGAGGGCATTGTTCGGACGGTTTACCGTGCTGCCGTCATGGATAAAATCCTTCATCTCGATGTTCAGGAGCAACGGCTCATCGGCGTACTTCACATTAAAGGTGTAGAACGAGCCGCTTTCGGTAATCACCGAAAAATTGGTTTCCGTGCGGAAATTCTTCACCGTCGCCTTCACACGGATCACGTTTTCCGCACCGTCGGCTTTGCCCGCAATCAGGTTGGGAGAACCCAAATCCACATAGCGGACTGCGGAGGGGAAAATGACGTGTACCGTCTTGTCATACGTCACTTCCATGCCGTAGGGCGGTATCATGCGGTCAAAGGTCAGCTTCTTGGTCAGTCCGTTATAATCGTCCCCCGACATTTCCTGCGGATAAGTGTCCGCTTGGAAAGTTACGACTTCCGTTTCCGGCTGTTCCGCATTTTGTGCGTTCGCACCCATTACGCCCAGCGTCAGGGCGATAGCTAAAAATACTCTTTTCATTTTACTTTGGATTTTAGTGGTGGGCAATATTGCCCGGTTAATAATAAATTGGTTTTATTGTTTCTTTTGGTAAAGCATAAGGTTATATCCCGCCTTAAGATGCACTTTAATTGTCCGCATCTTCTTGGCGATATATTGCGACGTTCCCTGTATTGCCCCTTTTCCTAAATCGGTCAGCAATTGGTCGCCCGCACTCTGTTGGTTCAGGTTGATGGTCGTTCCGAGATTACCGCCCAGATTGGCGGCTATCTCACGGATAGCGTCTATCTCCATCGAACCCGGAATGAAAATTCCTTCCTGTCCGTCACCGTCGATAACCGTCAGTTCCACCGGAATAATCATCCCCCTGTATTCCAGCGAGGTGATGGAGATACCAAGCCTTTCGCCCGCAATTTTCCCCATGCCGGTAACGAGCGTATTTTGCGGGATAACCGTTTCTCCGGCACGCATCGCCTCCAGCAACCTCAACCGTACCGCCTGTCCGTCCGTGATGGTCTGGTTGGCATGGATGCACGCCCGAATGGTGTTCTTTCGGGTTTGTCCCGTCGTACCGACCGCCGTATGGAACCCGATGTTCCTCTCTTGGGAATATTCGGCAATGAATACCGAATCGCTCATCGGCTGTGCCAGCCCCGACACGACCTGTTCCCGGACTTCCCCGACGGTATTCATCTGCGCCTTGCCGTTCCTGTACGTTTCGGTCGGCTTGCTTTCGGTTACGGTTGTAGCGGTCGGCTGCCCGGTGAACGGTTGCCCCTGATTCTGCGGCATATACTTTGCCGCCAACTGATAGGACTTTTCCAGCAATGCCAACTGCTCGTCCGCCGTTTCCTTCTCCGTCTGCCGGTTGTACGCCATTTCCCGAAGCTCTTCCAACTCCTTGCGCATCTCTTCCTTTTCGGGATCTTCCTTCGGAGTTTCGTAGAAATTGCCGAGTGTCCGGTTCATGTCCCGGTAGGCGTTTGCGGAGGCATAGATGGTTTCTTTCGGGCGGGAACTGCCGCCACCACCGTAATAATTGCTTTTCGCTTCCTCTTCCGGTTCGCTATACAGGTCATCGCTTTGTCCTCCGCTTTCTTCCGATCCGAACATCGACGCCAAATCCTGCATCTGCTCCTTACGTTGCTCCTGCTTGCGGTTGAACAAGTCCTGCTCGTAAGCCGCCTGTTTGTCGCCTACCAAAGCATTGTCAGCCGGTGCGGGAACATCGGTATTGAAACCGGACTGCCCCTGCTCTTCCTCCTTTTCGGAAGGTGCGAATATCAGCCACATCACTACGGCGAAGATGATGAACATAAGCGGATAGACAATCAGCTTCTTCTGTTTTTGCCGCTGTTCTTCGGTCAGTTCCTTTTTGGGCTTGTCCGGCTCTTTGGGCGGCTTCACCTCACTTTTACTCTCTTGAATTTGTTCCATTATCATAATCGTTTAATAGGTTAATACTGTCTTTCCTTTGCAGTTCGAGCAGTTTGATATGCTCTATCTCCATGCGCTGCCCCTCGTTCTTTCCCATGTTGTAAATCCCCGAAACGAAGATGTACACGGAAGCGATACTGAAAAAGAGGAACATCGTCAGCAGCACTGCCAGCCGCTTTCCGGGCGTTATCCGTCCGCACAGGCGGCGGAGCTTTTCGTCCGCCCAATCCTGTATTTTTGTGATACACCTGCCTATCATCTTTTCTGTACCTTGATGTCCTTGTTCTCGATAATCTCGAAGGCTTCGATGGTGAAGCCGTGCGGGTTGTTGTCCGAACGGACGGAGTTCAGCAGGTTGCACCTTGTGACAAGGCTTCGCTCGGTCACGTTGCTTTCACGAATAATCATTTGCCGGGCGTAGGTGCTTACCTTGTAAGGATAGGTGTCGAAATTGCACGACACGCTGTCCACCTGCAACACTTGATTCACGTTTCCCGAAATGATGCGGTTGTAATACCCCTTTTCGGCAAAGTCGGTGTAATAATTGAACGCGCTCCTGTCTGCCAGCTGCAAGGCTCGTTTGATGTTCCCCTCAATCGCGCTCTTGTCGGGCGAAAGGGTGAAGAACAGCTCGTGAAAACGTTTCACGTGTTCTCTTGCCTCCACAGGACGGTTCTGCGACAAATCCTGCGAGAGGGCGAGCATCAGCGATTTACCGCCGTCCAGCACGTAAATCTTCTGCCGTTGCGCTTCGGCAAACGAGTAGGCACTCCATACGGAATACCCCGTGATTGCCAGACAAACCACCAGAAAGACGATGCCGAACAGCCGTATCTGCCTGAAACTGCTCTCGATGTTTTTTAATGACTTAAATTCCATTGTTTTACTTTTTTATTGATTGTTTATTTTCTCCTGAACAGTCGTCCGGCGGCTCCCGCCACCTTTTTCGCCCCGTTCACAGCACCTCGTCCTACACTTCCTGCGGCATTACCGGCAGCGTGTCCGGCACGTCCGGCAAGATTACCCGCCACCGCTCCGGCAGCGGCTCCCGTCATGGCTCCTGCACGACCTGCAATCTGGTTGATCGGACGGGCTGCACTGCCCATTCCCCCTGCCTGTATAATCCAGCCCGCCACCGTAGGAATCGTGAAGTAACCGAGTATCCCGATAATCATGAATACGATGTACACCCCATTGGACGAGTCGATTGAAAAATCGGGATTGTTCTGTAATTCCTTGATGTCGTTTTCAAGCATCAGCACCTGTATCTTTGCCAGCACGCTACTGAACAAGTCCGACACCGGCAACCACAGGTATATCTGTATATAGCGGCACATCCATTGTGAAAGCGTGCTTTGAAAACCATCCCAGACCGATATGGCGAAAGCTATCGGGCCGAGTATGGCAAGCACTATCAGGAAGAATGTGCGGAGCGTGTCGATAAGCAGGGCGGCGGCAGCGAACAGCAGTTCCAATACCTCCCGCATGAAGTCCCTCACGTTTTTCTTCAGGTTGTACATGCTCCTTTCGATATACATCCCGCCCATCGTGGCAATATCCTTAGCACCCCATCCGAGTTCGTCAATCTGCTTGTCGAACTCTTCGTTGCTGACCAGATAGGCGGTTTCGGGATTGCGCATCATGGATTCATATTCCAGCTTGTCCTTCATCTCACGGTACTTGTTCATGTCCATCGTCTGTGTTTCCAGCATACCGTGCGTTCCCTGTACGATGGGACTCAATATGCTGTTAATCGTGCCGAGTACAATCGTGGGGAAGAACAGGATGCAGATACCGATGGCGAACGGTCGGAGCATCGGGTACACGTCGATGGGTTCGGCTCTTGCGAGGGACTGCCATACACGGGAGGCGACGTAAATCAACGCTCCCAATCCGGCTATCCCTTTTGCCACCCCTGCCATGTTGGAGCAGAGGGGCATCATTTCCACATAGAGATTCTTCAATATCTCATGCAGGTTACTGAAATCGGCGGCTAACAACAGCATGGCTTACCAATATCTGTCGTTAGTGTCCCCGTACAGAGCCAGCACCCGGTTGGTGTCCCCCTTTTTCTTGGAGCGCAGGTAGCTCACCGCAATGTTCTTGTTGGTGTAGTAGCCCACCAAGTTCCGGTATCTCTTCACCGAGTTATAACACCTGTCCACCACGTCCATGCGCTCCTTGTCGCTGAGTGAAAGGGTGGTGATGTTCACCACCCCCTTCATTTCCTGAAGTACGTCGTTACTCTCTTCCAGCAGTTTGGTGTACCCGAAAGCTATAGCTCCGAGTTCCTCCACCGTATAATTCTCGTCACGCATCATCTTCTGAAAACTCACGACGTAGGTGTCGGAGATCTCACCAATCATCAGGATGGTTTTCTGTACCTTGCGTGCATCTTTGACCAGATTGTTTACAGATTTCAAAGCGTCGTAGTATTTTTTACCCTGCTCATAAATCTTGACCGTTTCCTGAAAATTCTTTATCATGTTGGAAGCCGTCGAAGAGGTCTGTATAATCTGTTTGGTCGTGTTCACGATACCCTGCGCCAGATTGGTTGGATCTGTTACCACCCATTGTGCGCTTGCCCTGCCTGCAAGGAGCAGGCACAGGCTAAAAAGCATGATTATTTTCGTTCTCATTACATTACTTTATTAAATGGTTGTTACTATGGTCTTTCGCCTGCCCTTGTGTAGTCACCGTTCGGTGAAAAGGTCAGCACGTCGGTTTCCTCGTTGTAGGCGATGTCAATCCGGTAGCCCGTATTGATGAAGAGATTTCCGCTTTCCTCCACAATCAGAAAGGTTTCCGGTTTCAGCTTGCGGCTGATACCCGACTTCTTGAAAACGGTTATCTTGTACTGTTCGCCTTCTTTGAACACCAGCACGTCGGGCTTTCTGCCCACGCTTACCCAATTACCGCACAGTTTGTCCAAATCCGTTTCTTTTGCTTCCCCGCAGGCGGTCAGCAACAGGGAAGACAAGGCAAGGGCATAGCCCGCCAGCTCAATAAGCCGGCTTTTTGAAATAAATGTCATGTCAATTGTTTTTTTAGTTCTTACTTCGTTTCTTGTCGGCAAGCTGTTTGATTGCCAATTCGATACTGCCCAGCTTGTCGGCAAGGGCAAGCACTTCCATCTTTTCGGTTTCCTCTGTCGTGAACGTCAGATACTCTTCCGCTGAAACTTCCGTCGCATAGACGGCGGACTGCGTTCCGCCCAATCCAATCCATACCTCTTTATAGAGCCTTGACGGATTGTTCGCCATGTTGATGGAGAGTATCTGCCCCCGTTCCTTGTCCGTCAGACCGAGCAAGTTCTGGATGCTGTCGAACTTGTTCATGTACTTGCGCTGGTCAAGCAGGATTTTACAATCGGAGTTGTTGATAATCGCTTCTTTTACAACGGGAGAACTGATAATATCGTCCACCTCCTGCGTCACGACGATGGCTTCACCGAAGTATTTACGGACGGTTTTGTAGAGATATTTCAGATACTCACTCATACTCGGAGAGGACAAAGCCTTCCAAGCCTCTTCCACGATAAGCTGTTTCCGGATACCCTTTAACCGCCTCATTTTGTTGATGAAAGCCTCCATGATAATGATGGTGACGACCGGAAAAAGTTCGCGATTTTCCTTAATCGCGTCAATTTCAAATACGATGAACCGCTTGCCGAGCAGGTCGATGTTCTCACGGGAGTTCAGCAGGAAGTCATACCGTCCGCCACTGTAATACTGCCGGAGCGTGGTAAGGAAATTGTCGATGTTAAAATCATCTTTGCCAACCTTGATTGCCCGGCTTTCCAACTCGTTGCGGTAATCATCCCGCATAAACTCATAGAACGTGTTGAAGTTGGGCGTGATGTTGCGGTCGGCTTTGATACGGTCGATGTAAGCCGTCACCGCACTGCCCAATTCACCCGATTCCGTTTTGGTGATTTTATCATCCTCACTTTTCCAGAGTGTCAGGAGCAGTGTCTTGATACTGTCCTTTTTCTCCACGTCATAGACAAAATCGTCTGTATAAAACGGGTTGAAGCTGATGGGTTTATCTTCGGTGTACGTGAAATAAATCCCGTCGTCCCCTTTGGTCTTCTTGTTTATCATCTCGCAAAGCCCCTGATAGGAGTTACCCGTGTCCACTAAAACGACGTGTGCGCCCTGCTCGTAGTATTGGCGGACGAGGTGGTTCATGAAAAAGGATTTTCCCGAACCGCTCGGCCCCAATACGAATTTATTACGGTTGGTGATAATTCCCTTCTTCATCGGAAGGTCGGAAATATCCAGATGCAGCGGCTTTCCCGTCAGCCTGTCCACCATCTTGATGCCGAAAGGCGACGGTGAGTTCCGGTAGTTCGTTTCTTCCGAGAAGAAACAGACCGCCTGCTCGATGAACGTGTAAAAACTCTCTTCTGCCGGAAAGTCGGCGGCATTGCCGGGGATGGCAGCCCAGAAAAGTGTCGGCGTATCGACGGTGTTGTGGCGGGGCTTGCACTCCATTTGCGCCAACTGGCTTCCTACCTCGTTCCTGATGCGTTTGAGTTCCTCCCTGTCGTCCGACCATGCCATCACGTTGCAATGGCAGCGTACCGAAGTCAGCCCGAAACTGTGCGCCTCATTTAGATATTCGTCGATCCACTCCTTGTTGATTTGATTGGAACGGCTGTACCTCGAAAGCGAGTGCATATTCTTCGCCATCTTCTCGAACTTCTGCAAATTGGCGGCACTGTCGTCGATAAACACATATTGGTTATAAATATGGTTGCACGGCAGCAGCAGCCCGATGGGAGCGGCAAAGGACAAACGGCAGTCGCTCCGGTCGGTCGATAATTTCTCATACCGGCTGTCGGTAGCCACTTCCCCCGGCAGGTCTTCCACATCCGAAAGGGTGTGCAGGCACAAGTAATTATCACCGATTTTCATTTCGTCCGCTTGCAGGGTAATGTCTTCCAGCGTGGTCGTGTCGGTTTGTGACAACGAAAAATACTTTTCGATGATGCCTGCCTCGGTGTCCGTTCCGGTTATCTCTCCATCGGTGAGCTGTTCCAAGCGGATAAAGCCACTTTCGTTCAGGATACTTGCGAACTGCCCGACGGATTCCAGAAATTTCGATACCGCCTCCTTGTCCTTTATCTCCTTCGGAACGATGAAGCCCCGGCAAAGCGTGCTGAAATTGCTTTGGGTGCGGCTGCGCTCCTTTGTCGTTTTCGTCAGGAACAGGTAACAGTAATGGTTCAGATACGGGCGTTCATTGAAATGACGCTCAAACGAGCGGCTCAGGAAACTCATGTCCTCCTTGTCCGTGTCCGGTTTGTAGGTTTCACGGATGAAAATGTCCTGCTTGTGGATGATGCAGTAGTCCGGCAGTACCTTCATCGCCTTTACCCATGTGGCGTGTATCGCCTCATATTCAGCCGATGTGACGGTATAGAGTTCGGGCAGCTCCACCCGAAACCCCACCGTGATGTCGGCGTCCTTGCTGATGATGCAGCCATGTTCCACCGAAAGCAATGGAAACTTGCTCTCCAATGTACTTGCTTTTAATGTATTTCTCATTTCTTCCTCCTTTTCTTGAATAGTTTGGGGATTTTACGGCGGTTGATGATGTATTTGGGATGGCTGCTGCGGGCTTGGACTTTCATCAAGCCGTGTTCGCCGTACTTGGCGTTCAGGGCGAAGGTCTGCCACACCAAAACCGATGCGGCGACCAGCCCGAACCCGATACATACCCATTGGTTGATACCAACCAGATACATGATTATAAAGAGGATAAAGACGGCAAGCAGACCTCCTATAAATATAAATAGGTACTGCGCCTTTAACCCTTTGAACTCAACCGACTTTCCAATCCCCCTGTTGATTGGAAACTCTGCCATAACGCTGATTATAAGAAGAATGAACGCAGGATTGTGGCAGCGACAATCAGGAAGATACACGCACCGAACCACGAGGCGGCGGTTTTGGAGGTATCGGGGTCGCCCGAAGAGAACTTGCCATACACCTTGACTCCGCCAATCAAGCCCACAACGGCTCCGATAGCATAAATCAGCTTTGTTGCCGGATCGAAGTACGAAGTCACCATGTTGGTTGCTTCCGTGATACCCGCCATGCCGTTACCCTGTGCCATTGCGGAGGATGCAGCCATCATAAGGGCTGCCGAGAAAAGAATCTGTTTCTTTGTCATAAATACTTTTTTGATTGTGTCGCAGGAATTGGATAATCTCCCGCGACGGTTGATACTGTTTTTTACTTTTTGGATTTTAGTGGCGGCACTCCGCTTACCCGTACTCTTTCTGTTTCATTGTCCGTTACTTTTTTAATCGTTACACAAAATCCCGAATGTCGAACCCGCTGATGTCCGCAGGTGCTTCGGTTATATTTTGGGGATGGACTACATTCCCGACCGCCTTTCCCTCCCCAGAGATAGTCTTACCGGAAATTTCATCCATTAGCCCCGTTATCTTTTTCGCCCGTTCAGGGTTACTTCCAATCATCTTGTTGAAAAGTTCGTTGCCTTCCATATCCGAAAATATCTGTCCGGCACGCCTCCGCTCTTCCGCTGTGGCTTTCGGGTTGTCGGCGATGTTCACCGCTTCCCCGATTTCCTCGAAGCTGGCTCCGGTAGCTAACCTTTTGGCAGGTGTCCGTTCTCCCTCATCGCCGTCCGCATATCCTATGGGAATATCGCTCATGCGGATGTCGGAAAATGTTTCGTCCAGCTCATCATCGGGTATCCGTGCCGCAGGTTCTTCGTCCTTTCCGTCGGCAAATGTAACGGCAATATCCGTAACATCCTCACCTTCAACCTCTGTGGCGGCTTGTGGCTCCGGGATGGTAGCTTGTGGCACTTTCGGTCGTATTTTGAAGTGACTCTTACCGACAATATCATCCGACGGTTCCGGCGGTTTCACGGACGGTTTTTCCTCTGCCGGAGGATCGTTTTTTTGCCGCCTTCCAAACAGGATATAGTGTACCAGCCATGTGTTATAGAGCAAGAGCAGGCATATTAAGATAGTTTCCATAGGCTTATATCAAATCTTTTATTTGTTGATGATAAAGCTCGTTTATTTCTGCCCTATGCTCTTTCAAATGTTCAGATAGCACATTATCTATATAACCACCGATGGAGGCTTCACCATTGGACAGTACATTTACAATCTTCGCTATCTTTTGCTGGATGTCCCGACTTATATAGACACATTGGCGTGTTTTAATTTCGTTGGGAACCAGATACTTCATTATAGTTTTCCCTTTTCTTATATCAATATACTTCTTCATAATGTTTCTTATATAATTTCTTTATCACTTCTTCGTATTCCTCGAAATGCTGTGTCAGCACATGGTCTATATAGCCGAACAAGGATAGCTTGTCTTTTCCGATAACCCGTATGATCCGCAATATCCGGTCGTGGTATTCCTTTCGTACATACACGAGTTTTCCCGAACGGGCTGCCATTTCCACCTCACGGATAAACAGTTCCAGATATTCCTCTTCGCTTTCGTTTTTCTTGCTACGGGATACCTCCTTTGTTTTTGGTGGTGGAACAGGTTCCGGCTTTTTAACCTCTTCTGTTTTTTCTTCCTGTGGCGGCTCTTCCGTCACAGGAGCGGGTGGTTTCGGAATGGGTGCGGGTGGAATATCCGGTCGGACGGAATTGATAATCGAACCGGCATCCACATCTATATGGAGTTTCTTTGCCATAGACTACTGCTTTATGATGGTTAATATCTCGTCCGACAACATATCCAGATTACTGCCCTTTATCAATGCCTTCTCCGGTGGGAAAAGCGTGGAACGGAAAACGGCTTTGTTACCCTCTTCCATAGCCTCCCTGCGGAAGCGTTTACTGTCGGGGAGTATTGTTTTGAGGATGGGTACGCCCATCTCCGCCGCCACTTTCTCATAAATCCGGTAGAGGTCTGTCTTTTCCCGCCCATCCACCATATTCCACAGCAGATACAACCCTTTGATGTTCGCTTTCCCGCTGCTTATCAAATGGTCGTTCACCATTGAGGCAAATTGCAGTGAACTTTCCATGACTACACGGTCGGCGGCTATCGGACAAAAAATGTAGTCCATCGTAGCTATCGTATTGACGATGCCCGTGCCGTACAGCGTACCCGGCAAATCGAAAAAGATGATGTCGAGCGGCATACCCGAATTGATAAGCCTTTCGGCTGCACCTGCCGCATCTTCGGGGCGGCTCTCCAATACCGGATAGGCTTTTTTCTGCAATCGCTTGAACTGCTCGTAAGCGGCAACCTTGAAACGTTCGTTCTGTTCGATGTTTCTCATGTCCCGTTCACGCATATCCTTGATGCTGAATTGCGGAAAGTCGCAATCCACCACTGCCACGTTCAGACCTTTGACGTAATGCAGGTAGCTTGCAGTCAATACGGTCAATGTTGTTTTTCCCGCGCCTCCCTTCTGGGTGGAGAACGCTACTAATAAAGGCTCATTCATGTTCTTAATTTTTTAATTGGTTATATAATCAGTCTTCTAATCTGTCATTCTGCTAATCGCTTCATTGATTGACAAACCTGCCATGAAGTCGATAAACTTGTTTATCAGTTGATGGCTTTGTCTGTCGGCTTGTTTGTTTACCGGTTCACCAGCCAATCATCCGACCTGTTTATACTCCGGTTCATTTATCACCTTACTAATTGGTAAGTTCACTTGTTTGTCATTCAACCGGTCGGACAACTACTCATTTTATAAACTTGCCGCTTTACAAATAGCCTTGTTGATTGTCCGCATGATTGGCGGATAAACAAGCAAGTCATTCAACTCATAAACCGACTCATATATCAGTCTGTAAACAGGCTCATCAATCAATTCTCCGGCAAATAAACGACGAATATTCTTCACTTGTATCGTTTTGCAAAGGGGTGGCAGCTTGTGGCTTCCGTATGGAACCTTGTGGCACTTTAAGTGTTGAAAATCAGGCGGATAAAGGCTGTACTTTTGCACCCAAGCGACAAGGCTTACTGTTCGTGTCCGAATGGCAACCGTGATAGGCTGACTGCAATCCGTCCCCAGACGGATTTTTCTATTCACAAGAATAGAGCAAGGTGTCTTTTGAGTAACTCAAAAGGCAGCGGGTAACCCGCCACACCTTGCCCTTGCAGGGAGCCGGGCTGTCCTCCGAAGTCGGACTGCCCCAAACTGCCGTAGGCGTTGAAGAGTGGCTTTTGTCGTGATACCACTAAAATCCACGTTAGATGAAAGAAAAGACAAAGAGAACGGGACGCGTCCCGAAGTTGAACCCCAAGACGCACTGCGTGATGGTGCGTTTTGATGACGAGGAACACGCCCGTTTCCTCACCATGTACGAGCAGTCGGGCGAGTATGCGAAAGCGGTTTTTATCAAAGCCCGTGTGTTCGGGGAGGAATTCAAGGTCATTAAAGTAGATAATTCCTTTCCCGAATACTACGCCAGACTCTCCGACCTGAACGCCCAATTCCGCAGGATCGGAGTGAATTACAACCAAGTTGTAAGGGAACTCAAGAGCCATTTTTCCGAGAAAAAAGCGATGGCATTGCTTTATAAATTGGAAGAAACCACCCGCCAGCTTGTAACGGTGAGCCGTGAAATTGTAGCATTGACACAGAAATTCGAGCAGGAATGGTTGCGAACATCAATGTAGGAAACTCCCTGTACGGTGCGTTGGCATACAACGGGCAGAAGGTAAACGAGGGCGAAGGCAAGCTGCTCGCCTCCAACAAAATCTTTGATAACGGTACGGGAACGGTGGACATTGCCCGTGCCACAGCAGATTTTGAAAGGTATCTTCCTGCCCGTATGCGTACCGAGAAACCTGTTATCCACATCTCACTGAATCCGCATCCGGAAGATAAGCTGACCGATACGGAGCTTACCGACATCGCACGGGAATACATGGAGAAAATCGGTTACGGCAATCAGCCATACATCGTGTTCAAGCACGAGGACATTGACCGCCACCACCTGCATATCGTTTCCATCCGTGTGGGTGAGGACGGCAAGCGGCTCAACAACGACTACATCCACCGCCGGAGTAAACGGGCGACCAATGCGCTGGAAAAGAAGTACGGGCTGCACCCGTCGGGAAACAGCAAGCAACGGTTGGAACAGGGAACATTGAAAAAGGTGGATGTTTCCAAAGGCGATGTGAAGCGGCAGGTCAGCAACGTCCTCAAAGCCCTCTCAGAAACCTACCGATACCAATCGCTCGGTGAATACCGTGCCTTGCTGTCCCTCTACAATATCACCGTAGAGGAAGCACGGGGCGAGGTACATGGCAGGGAATACAGGGGTTTTGTCTATTCGGTGACGGACGGTGCGGGAAACAAGACCGGCAATCCGCTGAAAGCCTCCCGCTTCGGAAAGTATGCCGGATATGAAGCCTTTGATAACCGGTGTGCCGCTTCCCGAATCGAGTTAAAAGAAAAGGGGCTTGCAGGGCGGACAAAGACTACCATTCTCGCTACGCTCCGACAAGCATCCGGCAAGGATAAACTTATACGAGCGTTGGAATCCAAAGGGATAGACACCGTACTGAGGGAAACCGATACGGGCAGGATTTACGGTGCGACCTTCATCGACCACAACACCGGTTGCGTGCTGAACGGCTCACGCATGGGCAAGGAACTTTCAGCGAATGCCTTGCAGGAATGGGTGGTTGCAGCAGGTAGTCCGATACCGACGGGAATAGGCACTACCGCACCACAACAGCATACCGGAGAACAAGAACCGTTTATGCCGTTCACGAAACAAGCCCATGAATCCGGTGAGGATTCAGTAACCGGAGGGATGTTCGACCTGTCCATTGTATCCGGCACAGATCCGGAGGAAGAAGCGTTCCGCCGGAAGATGCAGCGCAAGAAGAAAAAGAGAAAAGGAAGAGGTATTTAATTGTAGAACTTTAAAAGTAAAATCAGTATGTCACAACAAGAAGACGATTTGAGGGCATTGGCGAAAATCATGGATTTTCTGCGTGCCGTGAGTATATTATTTGTCGTAATCAATATCTATTGGTATTGTTACGAGGCTATTCGCTTATGGGGAGTAAATATTGGGGTAGTTGATAAAATCCTAATGAACTTCCACCGCACGGCGGGGCTGTTCGGCTGTATCATCTATACCAAACTGTTCACCGTCTTGTTGCTCGGACTGTCCTGTTTGGGTACGTCGGGCGTGAAAGAGGAAAAAATCACATGGACGAAAATCTGGACGTTCATGGGCGTGGGATTTGTGTTTTTCTTTCTGAATTGGTGGATATTGTCGTTGCCATTGGGCATAGAGGCGAATACCGCTATTTATATTTTCACGATGGCGGTCGGCTATATCTGCCTCCTGATGTCGGGGCTGTACATAAGCCGCCTGTTGAAGAACAACCTCATGGATGACGTGTTCAACACGGAAAACGAATCCTTCCAGCAGGAAACAAGGCTCATTGAGAACGAGTATTCCGTGAATCTACCGACACGCTTCTATTACAAAAAGAAATGGAACGATGGCTGGATTAACGTCGTAAACGTTTTTCGTGCGTCCATCGTGTTGGGAACTCCGGGCAGCGGGAAGTCATACGCCGTGGTAAACAACTATATCAAACAGCAGATTGAAAAAGGATTCAGTCAATATATTTACGACTTCAAGTTTCCCGACCTCTCGATGATTGCCTACAACCATCTGATTAATAATCAGGATGGCTACAAGGTAAAGCCGAAATTCTATGTCATCAACTTTGACGATCCCCGTCGTTCGCACCGCTGTAATCCCATTCACCCGGATTTTATGGAGGATATTACGGACGCTTACGAATCGGCATACACCATCATGCTTAACCTCAATAAATCATGGGTACAGAAGCAGGGTGACTTCTTTGTGGAATCTCCTATTATCCTGTTCGCCGCCATCATCTGGTACTTGCGAATTTATCAGGGTGGCAGATATTGCACGTTTCCCCATGCCATCGAACTGTTGAACCGCCGGTACGAGGATATTTTTCCTATTCTGACCTCATACCCGGAGTTGGAAAACTACCTTTCTCCCTTCATGGATGCGTGGCTCGGTGGTGCGGCTGAACAGTTGCAGGGGCAGATTGCATCTGCCAAAATTCCACTTTCAAGAATGATTTCCCCGCAACTCTATTGGGTGATGTCGGACAGTGAGTTTACATTGGATATTAACAATCCGCAGGAGCCAAAAATACTTTGTGTGGGGAACAACCCTGACCGTCAAAATATCTATGGTGCAGCACTTGGATTGTATAATTCCCGTATCGTGAAGCTCATAAATAAAAAAGGTATGTTGAAAAGTTCGGTTATCATCGACGAGTTGCCGACCATCTATTTTAAAGGGTTGGACAACCTGATTGCAACTGCCCGTTCCAACAAGGTAGCGGTCTGTCTGGGCTTTCAGGACTTCTCGCAGTTGGTGCGCGATTATGGGGACAAAGAGGCGAAGGTCGTGATGAATACCGTAGGTAATATATTCAGTGGGCAGGTAGTCGGTGAAACGGCTAAAACATTGAGTGAACGTTTCGGAAAGGTATTGCAAAAGCGGCAGAGTATCACCATTAACCGCAATGACAAATCCACCTCTATCAATACTCAGATGGATTCACTTATTCCGCCGAGTAAGATTTCAGGGCTTACGCAGGGTATGTTTGTCGGCTCCGTATCGGACAACTTCACGGAGCGCATCGAGCAGAAGATTTTCCATGCGGAGATTGTGGTGGATGCCGACAAGGTGAAGCGGGAGGAAGCCGCTTACAAGAAGATCCCCATCATTACCAACTTCACCGATGAAAACGGTAAGGACCGGATGAAGGAGCAGATACAGGAGAACTACAACCGCATCAAAGCGGAGGTGAAGCAAATCGTTTCGGATGAATTGCAGCGCATAGCCGACGATCCGGAACTCTCGCACCTGTTGCAGCAGAAAGGATAACATATAATAATGTATAGAAACAACAACGGCAGTAACTTTTTGAAGGTTGCTGCCGTTGTCCGTTATATAAGGGTTGTGCCCGAACGATTATTTTTTCTTGCTGTGCCGTCTGTAGCACTTGTCTCCAGCAGCATTAAGTATAAAATTTTCCGTAATTTCCTGTTTGGCATTGTTAAGCATCGGATTGGCAATGGAGAATTTACAAGTAATTTCCTTTGCCAGCACGGTTGTCTTCGCTGCATTTTTATACGCATCGGGCAATTCCACCGAGGTTTTCGCAAGCGAATCCACAAGTACCTGATTCTTGTCTATCAAATTCTGATAGAATTTTTTCATTGTATTCAAACGCTCTTTCTCCATAGCCGCCTTGTGCCGTACGATACTTTCATTGAGCGTGGCAAGGCGTTTTGACTTTTCAGAGTCAAACTTCTCCGTCAGAAAGGCAACACTATCCTTGACTGTGATGTCCGTCGGATCGCCCATCTCGATTACTTTGAATTGTAAATCAGTCCACGTCCCTTTTTTGTCCGTTTGCACAAAATCGGCAATAGCCTTTTCGTATTTACTTTGTCCGCCACAACTTGTAAGCAGCGATAATGCTACCACCATCATTACTAAATTTCTATTCATATTATTTACTATTATTATTTCCACACACTTTTATTTAGAGCATATAACTTTTTATATGCTGGCAAATATACTGAAAAAAACAGGGGTAACCGTAAGTTTTTCGGCACTTAATCTTACTTGCGCTTCCGTTCTTTCTCATCGTCCTGTTCCATCCGTTTGTTCAGCCGTTCCCGCATCTTGTCTAAAAAATACGTGCGGCTTTCGTTCTTGCGCCGTTTCATATCCGTATAGGTACTGTAACAATCACGGATGTCAATGTTTAGGAGAGTGCCCACAAAGGCGGCTAACTCATGTATCGGGGTTTCCCCGTTGTTGATACTGCCCATTTCACTGAGTCCGTACACCATTTCCACCAATTCAATGGCACTCCCCGTCCATTGATAGGAGCCTTTGACCTTCAACAATTCGGTGGGTATCTCTTCTTCACCTCCGTTTTGCAAGCTGGTACGCTTCACGGACAGGAAAGCGTACAACATCTCCATTGCCATAATGCGGGCGACAAGGCGGTCATATCCCGTGCCAAACTCCGTTTCGTCGTCCAGATGGCACACGTCCACATCAATCACGTTTCCTTGTCTTCCACGCAGGAAATAATAGTTGTCCAGATAAGTAGCTCCGCTACGGTAATATTGGAAAAATGCAACATGACGGTCAAAGAATAGTTTTTGTTCTTCCTGCCACTTCTCATAATAGGCATCCAACTCACCCTCTCTGATAGGACGTTGGCTTTCGATACGCAATATATGGTGAAAATAGAATAGCGGCCCCAGAATCCCCGGCTTGTACTGTTTGAAAAAAGCGATTTCTTCGGTATCGCTCCTAAAAGGTTCGGATTGGACAAACACTTTCATTTCGGTAAGCTTTTCTTTCAGGAAAATAAGCATTGTCTTACAATCCCTGATAATATGATTTCCGTTCAGGTCGATGGCAGCTATCCGGTTATCCACCTCCCGTATCATTTCTTCACATTTTATCTGCATTAAACGTTCTCTTTGATTTCGGGTGCAAAGTTACGAATATCAAGCGGATAGCCGTTTATTGAAAACAGACCATTCTGTTAGCATTTTTAGGCAGACAACTATTCTTTGCCGGATGATTGAATGTGTTTTTGCCTAATATTGCTCGGTGTATCTCCGATATTTGCTTTACAAAAACGGTTCAATTCCTGTGGAGATGAAAAATTAAATTCATCAATAATATCTGAAAATGGAATATATATTTGTGAAAGCCGGAAATTCACGTTTTCCGCACGCTTTTTTATCAACCACTGATGAACGGGCACACCGAACTCATTCTTGAATATTCGGCGGAAAGTATGCACTCCATAACCACAAAGCTCTGCCAATTCCTCCGTATTGTTGGCTTTGCGGTAGTGTGTCATCACAATATTTCGGAACGGCACTTGCTCGTCAGTCATCGGATGGAAGAAAGACTGCAACTCTTCCGTCTCATAATAACGTGTGAACCCCCATATCAGCTCTTTGTGTTTTAGTTTCCACAGCTCGTTGTCGTGCGTTTCGTCCGTGAGATAGGAAATGATTCCACCGATAAGGATTTGCAGGGATTTTGGGACGGTCAGTTTGCTACAATAGATTTTAGACCGGAGATGCCGGTGCGAGTAGAGGTAAGCAAGAATGCATTTCTCATGCTGGCAGACCGTGTTGTTGAATTTATGCACCAGCAGCGTGACGTCGCTAAGGGCGACGCCGCTGCACTCACTCCCACGGGGAACGAACATCACTTCATCGGCGCATAAGATTTCGTCATGGAACAGCGTACTGCTAATTCGTGCGTGTCCTGTACAGCAGAATATCAGGTAATTGATATTTGTATCATTATTATGAACCGTTTCGCCTATCGGATAGTTTTTCACCTCAAAATGGCAGTCGACCGGATTTTCATTACAGAACGGGGGCTTATGTTTATTTCTCATTTATTTTCTTCCATTGAATAATACGTCTTGCTTACAATCATGATACTTACTTCATACAATATCCACATCGGTAACACTACCAACAACAAGGCAAAGACATCGGAAGCCGGTGTAATTACAGTGGCAATCACTATAATGATCACGATGGCATATTCTTTCTGCATTAGCCCGGTATAGTCTGTAACTGCTGTCAGTAGTGTTGATTGGTTAGTGTATATTTTCCAATTTATAAACCGATTTTTTTAAGATGCAAAATTATGACATTTCAAGGTAGTACTCGAATCAAAACTATGACATTGTCGGTACTTTTCAATACAGTTATATATATATTTCCACTAAAATGCTTACTTTTGTAGTAAAATCAATATATTATGGCATATATGGAGAATTTTATTTCACTTCAGAAAAACGATTATTCTGTCGGTAAAACGGACTTACGCGAATTAATTGGCAGAACCTATATACCAAATGAGTGTGTATTGCTGCTATGTACGGAAGGGCGGGCTATCGTTACAATGAATTCCCGTAAACAAGCTATACGAAAGGGCGATTTGGTCATATTGTTTTCAGATGTACTGCTTTCACCCGTGCATATGTCGCCTGCATTTTGTGTAAGCTATTTGCACTTCTCACATAGGCTGATGGAAAAAATATACTATGACTTGACATCAGAAACCTTCTGGAAATTGATATATGACAACCCTGTATTCCGTTTATCGGAGGAACAATATGATTTGCTGC
>ERZ839767.2083-NODE-2083-length-27596-cov-21.356160_pt1 | contig 27596 bp, 27 predicted proteins | sample MGYA00519879_ERZ839767 | MGnify/ENA primary metagenome ERZ839767 (study PRJEB31850, sample SAMEA3708852) | human gut metagenome | biome: human gut; feature: human-associated habitat; material: faeces | place: China | collected 2014 ... | reverse complement strand
CACAGCGGGCAGAAGCGATGAAAGAAAAGCTGGCGGCAGAAGCAAGCATTAGCTTTTATGTGGCAGAGTGTGCAGAGTTCCCAGTGATGGGTGAGTTCCATGACGATCTGACCTTGGAGCAGGCATTGGAAGTCTACGATAAGATTCCGGCAGAGCGGATGAAGGGAATCAAGAGCATTGGCTTTTCCCTTGAGGATGGAAGCATCTATTCGGGAATGTTTGACCTGATGGTAGGTGGAGAAGTGCAGGCAGAAATCGTCAACCATATCCAGCATTACCGGGAAAGTCCGCTGGTGCAGAAAGCAATTTCGGATATGAAAACGCTTTTGGAAAAGCGGCAGGCAAGCAAGGAGTTAGAGGAACGCCCCAGCACCCGGCAGTCTGTTCGTGAAGCGTTGAAGAACCGCAAAAAGGCGCAGGAACAGCAGTCCAATCAGGAACAGGAAAAACCGAAGAAGGCAAAGAAGAAAGGAGAAATGGAACTGTGAGCAAGGTGAAGTTTAATGCAGATGAGATGATGGTTATGGCAATGTTTGAGCAGCCGACACGGACGGAAACCATGAGATATATCGAGGAAGTTGTTCCGTTTGTCGAGGACGATGTTGAAGTTTTTTCGCTGGTAGCATCGACCATGAAAAAGATGCGCTCTATTTCGGACATGGAATTTTCCAGACTTGACCTTAAACCGTATCTTCAGGATGTGGTGGCAAAATGAATATCAATCAGTATGCGGTCTATCAGCTGAAAGAAAGTGCAGAACTTGCTGCGTATCGGTCACGTTCATATCAGTATTTGACGGAACATCATTTTCAGGTGATCGTACAAAATTATCAGCAGGCGTATTTTACCAAGTTGTTTACATCGGACACACCAGAGATGATTCGGAAACGGTTGGAAGAGCATCGACCGAAGAATTTCCGTGGCCGTCCATTTGGTGTCGGTGATGTGATTGTCATAAACCAACAGGGAGAAATCACGGCGTATTTTGTGGATAAGGACTCCCTTGTTGTGGTTGCTGGCTTTATCCGCAGTAGTAGTTCTGGCATTCTGGTTACACTTGACACGAAAAATCTTTTTATAGATGGATGTGCTGGAACGTGGATGGCAACCGAAGAATGCGTAGTAGAAAGCCAGCACTTTTTTCTGATGCAGCATGAAGTCTATAAGGAAAAAGCACCGAATGTGATTGTAGATGCTTCTGGAAAACTGGTTTCCACTGAAATCCGAAAAGGGTTGGATGAGGATGCCAGAAAAAAGATTCTGGATTATCTGCATAAACCGCTGATGGAAAAGCCGATGAACCAGAAGCCGTCACTACACCAGATGGAACATTATCAGAAGTTCTATGAGAACGGGGAATATGTTCGGGCCGTAGAATCAACTACGGAACAGAACTACAATATGATTGATGGCTGTGCCAACAATCTCCCTAAGCCCCGCATAATCAACGGACGGGAATCCGTTCTTGATAAATTGCGAATCAGGCAGATGGCACGGGAAAAGCAAAAGAGTAGCCAAGAGCAGTCGGCTGATATGGAACGGAACAGGAAGTGATCTGTTGTTGCCCGGATGCAGAGGGTTCCCTGCAAACAGGCGTTGGAAGAAATATTTCAGGATCGCTTTGTGGAATTACAAAATGGTTTCTTGAAATACAGGGACGCTTAAAGACTGAAAATAGTGCAAGAGCCACCATAGGCTTACCCAACAAAAGGGTAGCGTATGGTGGCTCTTTTTTGCTTAAAGGGTCTGTTCTGTGCGTTGAATGTGATCTCGAATGTGGTGCTGCCCCAAGATGCTGTCAACATTGGCACAGGCTGTTCGCAATTCTTTTTGATAATCTTTATAATAGGTGTAGGTGTCGTATTGAGCCGCTTTCAAGGCAAGTAATCGTTCTTTTTCAAGCTTCAAATCTTTCATCTTCGGAAGTGAGCCGTCTGGATTTTGTGCTTTCAGAATCTGGGCGGCTTTTTCGTGCTTCTCAATTTCATCAGCGTGATCCTTGCGAAATTTTCCTTTGAAGCGAGCTTTCAAAAATTCATTGTAGGTGGATTTTGTGGAAAGATACTGACCCAGATAGTGGATTTGCTCATTTACAGATTTGATTTGTGTTTCGGTGTCCTTTGTCTTTTGCCGTGCATCGTGCATCTGTAATGTGATGCTATCGTAGGTCGTCTGTAAATTTTCTCTGGTATCGAATCCGTTTTCCTGAATGTAAGCTACGGTCTTTGCCATCTGCTGAAGATTGGAAATTTTGACTTTTTGAGCATAAGCTCTGCTCTGTTGAGCCTTAATACAGTTCTGCAAGTCCACAACAAGACGCAGATCAGAGCGAATGAAGAGAATGGCAATCGGGTCTGCATGGTAATCGGGCATGGTCTGTCGTTGCTTTTCTTCTTGCTCAGCAGCAAGTGCATTGGCTTCAAAAAGATTGAGCAAATAATCTTTATCAAAATTTGTGCCTAAAGAGCGACCAGAAATGTACTTCTCTCGCTTTGGATGCAGATAGCTATATCTTCCCCGATTTTCTTTCACATGAATCTTATACTTTTCAAATAACTGGCTTTGAAAATCTTCAAACGAAATTGCGGAGGAAGAAATCTCTGAAACGGCATTCCGAACAAACTGCTTACGAGTCTGAAATGCTGTTTCCATTGGATTCATGCCATCAGCAATGATCTGTTCGTTTATATCTTCCAGCTCTTTCTGTCCTCGCTTTTGCAACCAGTATTCAGCTTCAGTGATTTTATGTTGAGCCGGAGAGAGAAGATCGACCTGATACAGATTTTCACGCTGGCATAGATTCATAAGTTCTTGCTGTAAGTATTTTAGATAATCTTTTGTCAGGTGATGTTTGTATCCTGCTTTGCAGTCAATGCTGCGTGTGGTGTATGACTGTGGCTCTATGTCCAGTTTCCGTAAGCTGTTGATTATGATATGAACATGGATGTTGCCACTGCCATTATGTCCATCCGTGTGAGTACAGACCAATGCTTGATGGCCGGGAAGATGATTCTTCACAAATTCAAGTCCCAGGGTTTGTGCTTTCTCGCCAGTAAGATGGTGTTCGTCTTTATCGCGCGGATCAAAACTGATGATATAGTGATGGGACTTGACTTCGTCGTATCGGTAGTTTTTTCGATACTGGTCATTGAGCATTTCGCACTCAAGATCAAAGGTGTCGGGATTGCAGTTTACTCCATTCATGTGAAATTCGCTGCGGATCATCATGCTCCCGTTTTCATCAAGGAGCGGTTTTAAGTGTCGTTCATCATGCTGATATTTCAAATAGCAGACTGCCGCACTGTAATCAGCGTTTTTTATTGCGATGTGTTTTAACACGGCCATGATAGGTTCCCCCTAATTTGATTGCTTCCTGCCGAAGCTGCCATAATGCAGTGAGATGGCGGTTGATCTCGTCCTGCATTGACTTGGAATAGAAACCGCCAGAGTGGAAGTATTGGGCAATCTGATTTAGGTTGTTGCCGATGGCAGAATACTCAGCAATCAGTTTTTGAAGTTCGGGAAGTTCTGCAGTGATGTTGTAGTGGACTTCGATGCGTTCGTCCAGCGCACTCTTCCTGACATAAACGGCAACCGGATAGCCTGCCTGTTCAGCAGAAATGGAAATAGAAGCGTACTCGGCATCCGTAAAACGTACCATTACGTTATTTGTTCTTTTTATCTGCTCGCACTTTTTTCTTCTGCCCATAGATAGAAACTCCCTTCAAATTTATTTGCGAAGCAAATCCCGACAAGCCGTAGGCGGTCGGCTGCGACCACTTTAGTGGAAGCCAGATAGCCAAAATCAGAGATTTTGTGCGTACCGAGGGAATGGGGAAGCGGAATCCCCATCAAGATTGCCAGTAACGAAAAATCACGAAAGTGAATTTTGAGTTACTCCAGGCGAATCTTGCCCTACTTACGGTGAAGCCGTTGTCTTACGCATTTTTCGGGTTCTTCTATCTTTAGAATCGGGCAGAGCGTGTTTCGCAAGGTGTTTTTGAAAAAAGACAAAAAATTTTTTGAAATACCTTGCGAAATGGCCTTTCTCCAATTCTATAAGTGAAAGAGGCTGACACACCACCCCAAAAACAGAAAGGAATGAGTGAATGACCGAAACAACTGCACGAACCTATCACACCATGGAAAGCCTGCGTCAGATGGCACAGACCGATCTCCGTAATGTGAACCGCAAGGAACTGGTAGACATCAACGAAGTGGAAATTAGAAAAGACTTGTCGCAGCGGGAGCGGATGGTCGATTTCATTTCGCAGATCAAGAACCCTTATTGCTATCTCGACAAGGGCATGGTAGTGAAGATCAGCTTTGCGGGAGAGAACCGATTAGAGGACACGCTGAAAAAATGCGCAAGGACACATCGGAAATAAAAAAAGAAGAAAGTAGAAGAAAATTTACACTTTAGCACATTAAAGCGTTGACATGAACCACGAAATATGAGATAATGGCTTTGGGTCAAAACAGAATATGCTGATAAAGCCGATAATTTCTTGGTTTATTGTCTGAACGACAAATAGATTAGGAGGTTATCGGCTTTTATGTTTTTTCAGGGAAATGAAAAATACAACTGTGCCACATATCTTCGATTGTCGCGTTCGGATGGCGACCAGCAGGAGAGCAACAGCATTAAAAATCAAAGAGCGTTGCTGAACGATTACATGGGTAAGCACCCGGAATTGCACAAGTTCGATGAGTATGTGGACGATGGTTACAGCGGCACAAATTTTGAACGCCCGGATTTTAAGCGGATGATGCAGGACATTGAGAAAAGGAACGTCAACTGTATCATCGTCAAGGATTTATCTCGCTTCGGCAGAAACTACATTGAAACGGGCCGGTATCTGGAAAGAATCTTTCCGTTCATGGGTGTGCGCTTTATCGCCATCAACGATCATTATGACAGTGCAGAGGAAAACGATGATAAGGGCCGTATTCTGATTCCGTTCAATAATCTTATCAATGACACCTACTGCCGGGATATTTCACTGCGCGTTCGCAGTCACTTGGATGTGAAACGAAAAGAAGGTCAGTTCATTGGCAGTTTCGCAGGGTATGGGTATCGCAAAGACCCCAAAGACAAAAATCATCTGATTATAGATGAATACGCTGCGGGCATTGTGCAGGAAATATTCAAACAGAAATTGAACGGAATGAGTTCACAGCGCATTGCCAGTCACTTGAACGAACTGGGTGTCCTGCCGCCGAACGAGTATAAGAGAGCCAATGGATTAAACTATACCTGCGGTTTTCAGGCTGGGCTGAATCAGAAGTGGACAGTGGTTTCCGTCAATCGTATTTTGAAAAATGAATCCTATACGGGAACATTGATTCAGGGTAAACGCAGGAAAATCAATTACAAAGTAAAAAAGAGCCATGATGTTGGAAGTGAAAACTGGATTCGGGTGGAAGATGCGCATGATGCCATTATCAGCAAAGGCGAGTTCCAGCAAGTACAACAGTTGTTGGAACTGGACACTCGTACCGCACCATCGCAGACAACAGTTTATCCATTATCAGGTTTTCTGCGCTGTGCAGACTGCGGGCAGAATATGATTCGCCGCACGGTGACGAAAAACGGAAAGAAGTATCAATACTATCACTGCTCTACCTATAAGAATGGCGGCGGCTGCACACCGCACATGATAAACAGTGAGAAGCTGACGGAAAGCGTTCTGGCTGCGATTCGGCATCAAGTGACACTTCTTGTAGAAGCGGAAAAGGTACTCTCCAATGCAGAGTTGGCAAGCAGCGAACAGATTGGCATAAAGATTCTGGACAGCCAGATCACTGCACTGGAAGCTGAATTAGAACGGTACAGTAATTTGAAAATCCGTCTGTATCAGGACTTATGCGATGATGTTGTCAGTCGGGAAGAGTACGGAGAAATGAATACTCGCTTTGCGCAGAAGATAAAAGAGGCACAGGATAAGATTCAGGAAATCCGCGAAAAGAAGCAGGAGGCATTAAAGCACGACACACTGCTTCCTACTTGGTTGGAAGAATTTAAGCAGTACGAACATATCAAAACGCTCGAACGCAGGGTCGTGGTGGAACTGATCGACCACATAGATGTTCATAGTAAAACAGAGATTGAAATTCATTTCTGCTTCGAGGATGAACTGCACAGCATCACAGAAAAATTTATGGAATATCGAGCACATCATGGAAATGAGGTGGCAGAGGAATGAAATGGGTCAGTTATACAAGGTCGATTTCCAGCAGGATCGGAGAAGAAAATCCATCCAATACGATTGCGGAGCAGAATGAGCGCATTGCACGGTATCTAAAAAAGCTTGGGTGCAGCGTATCCGAAAAATACAGTGACCGAAAGAGAACAGCAGAAGCCACAGAGGGCTTTGACAAATTGGTACAGGATGGGATGGCGCGAAAATTTGATGCAGTTGTTGTGGATTCTATCTTCCGCTGTGGAAGAACCCTTCCGTTTGCCATTGAAGCACTGCAGAGGACGTTCTATCCGCTTGGTATCCAATTTGCAGTTGTGGAAGATGACTTTTGCAGTGCAGACAAAACTGCCGAAGAAGTTGCAGAGTATTTCAATGGAAAGACCATTGATAAGATTCGTTCGGAATTTATTACCAATCGCCAGAATCACTTTGAAGAAGGTACATTGACTCATCGACAGGCTAAATATGGTTATGCGCTGTCGGAAGATCGCAGAAACCTTGTTCTTAATCCTGAGAGCGCACAGGTTGTAAAGCTGATTTTTCAGATGTATCTGGAAGATATGAAAATCCCGGAAATCGCAAGAGCATTGGATGCACAGGGCGTTCCATCTCCACAAATCCAGATGGCAAAGAAAAAAAGATCAAGAGCAAAAATCAAGTGGCCGGATTCAACAATTCGCTCGATTTTGAAAAATCCACTCTATATCGGAAAGTGTACGCTGACACTGGCAAAGGCAAAGCGAGAATTGGAGGTTCCGGCGATTGTTTCAGAGACGGAATTTCAGAAAGCTCAGAAAAAGTTGGAATCTACGAGGTTGCCTTCGAGAAAAAAGGCCCGAAAAAAACCAAATCTGCTCTTCAAAAAAATCTATGACAAGGAAAGTGGAAAAGGTCTGCTGTGCAGAACATCAGAAGATGAAAGCCGGCAAATCTATTCGTTTGACAAGGGGTATAGATGCTTCTCTGGAAAAGCCCCTTTCATCGAAAGCGAGAAAATCTTTCGAGAGATTCTTTCAGCTTTGGAAAAAGAAAAAATGCAAGCTGCGCATATTGATAGGGTGCTGGACTTGAATCCTGAGAAAGTCAAGCAGTGCATGGATGCTGGACTGTTGCAGTACAGAAAAAGAGCAAATGAGATTGTTACGTACTTGATGGCCAAGGACGATGAACGAACAGCAGTTTATCGGGAATACGAGCGGGGATCAATTTCACTAGAACAGGTAGAGGAGTATGAACATCAGTATCAGGTGGCGGTCCAGAAGCAGGAAGCGGCTTTTAAAAAAGTAATGCTGGCTGTTAATGACATAGAAAAAGCATTTAGCCATGGGAATCCCTGGTTGATGAAGTTCCGAGCGATTTCAATTCCTGAAACGTTGGAGCGCACGCATCTTAAAGAATGGCTTGACCATGTATGGATCGTAGATTTTGAACAGGTAGAAGTGATCCTACAAGAAAGTGAGTGGAAGAGATTCTTCCCGGAAGAATGGCTGAACAACGGAGAGGAAGATTGTAATGGCAAGAAAGAGTAGAAAGAATATGATGCCGCAGGCTGCTGTGCAGGAGGCCGTACAGCAAAACGAAAAAGAACTTCTGCGCACGGCAGCGTATGCGCGGCTGTCGGTTGAGAACGGCGGGCATGAAACAGAAGATTCCCTGCACACACAGATTTTGCAAATTCATAATTATATCAGGGAAAACCCGGAACTGACGCTGACCGATACCTATGCAGACAACGGTTTTACGGGAACACGTTTTGACCGACCAGAATTTGAGCGTATGATGCAGGATGTACGGACAGGCAAAATTCAGTGCATCGTAGTGAAGGACTTATCTCGATTTGGTCGTGACTATATCGAAACGGGAAGCTATCTGGAAACTATTTTCCCGATGCTCCATGTTCGTTTTATCGCCATCAACGATGATTTTGACAACATCCGGCAGTCGGATGTGGATAGTCTTGCGGTTCCCATCAAGAACATGGTAAACAGCTTGTACGCGAAGGACATTTCAAAGAAAATCAGCCTTAGTTACCAGATGCGCCGCGAGAAGGGAATCCCTACATCGTGGTGTACACCGTATGGCTATCGGTTGAACCAACAGGGAAATAAGCTTGAAGCGACTGAGGATGCGAAGTGGGTCAAACTGATCTATCAATGGTATCTTGCAGGAGTGAGTACAAACGAAATTGCCCGCAGGTTGGAATTTTTAGAAGTAGCAAGGCCGAACGAACGGCTGAATCGCAAATTACATGAGGGAGATGACCCTATCTATAATAAATGGCACCCCAGTACGGTTCTTCGTATTTTAAACAGCAGTGCCTATATTGGAGAACTGGTATCTGGGAAAACGCAAACTGCATCATACAAAGGGATTGGCCTCCATCCAGTGGAAAAGAAGGAATGGCATATTGTTGAAAACGCTCATGAAGCAATCATTCTGAAATCGGATTTTGAAAAAGTGCAGGCACGGCGGGAGCAGAATAAGGAAAGACGGGAAAGGGCGATGGCTCGTTCCAAAGCAACCAGAGAGAAGTGTTATAACCATCTATCGGGAATGGTTTACTGTGGCTGCTGCAGACGCAACATGACGTTTGAACGGCGTGTGCATGGTACAGTGAAAGAAACGCACTATGGAGTGTTCATTTGCAAAAGAAAGAAGAACACGACTCCCTGTGCCTATCATGCGGTGCCGGAGAAAATGCTGATGATGGTGGCGATGGATCAGATTCATCATCTGGTGTCTACCATGTGTGAAGAAGAAAAGATGGTAAAAGACATGATGCGCGGCAGCAATCTGGATTCAGCCCGTTCCATCAAGATGAAAGAAAACTCTATCCTGTTTCGGATTCAGGAAGCCGAAGAACGGCGGTTGCGCTTATATGAGGACTATAAAGCTGAAATTCTGGACGAAGATGAATACAGTCAGCTAAAGGAGCATTACATAGCAGAAAAGCAGCGGCTGGAACATGAACTGCAAAAGCAGCGTCAGCGCGCATTGGAACTGGAAAAGAGAATCAAAATCTGTGATGCGCAGATGGAACGGATGCGTGGGTTTCTGAATCAAAGTGAGTTTGATGAAGAACTGGTGCACGAACTTATTAAGAAAATATATGTGGGAATGGACAATTCTGTGGAGGTCGAATTTAAGTGCAGCGACCCCTATCAGGAAGTGCTTGCAATTATGTCGGAGGTTCAGAATGAATGATAAAATTGCAATCTATCTCCGCTTATCATTGGCAGACGGAGATTTGAAAAAGGGCAGCAAAGATGAAAGTAACAGCATTGAGAACCAACGGATGCTGCTCCACGATTATATTGGAAAGCAGGAAGATTTATTTGGCGAGATTGTAGAATATGTAGATGATGGTTATACTGGAACCAATTTTAATCGTCCGGCTTTTCAGAAAATGATTGTGGATTTGAAGCAGGGCGATATAAAAGTCATCCTGGTAAAGGATTTATCCCGCCTTGGTCGTGACTATATCGGTGTTGGCGATTATATTGAGCAGATTTTTCCGTTGATGGGAGTTCGGTTTATTGCTGTGAATAATTCCTTTGACAGCATGAAACTGAACAACGGAACGCCGGGAATCGAAGTGGCAGTCAGCAATCTGGTGAATAATATGTATAGCCGGGATATTGCGAAAAAGGTGCGGGCGGCTCTGGAAACGAACTGGAAGAACGGAAAAGCCACCTGCACGAATGTTCCTTTCGGATATGTGTGGAACAAGAAAGGCGGACAGCGGTGGGAGATTGACCCGGAGGCCGCAGCTAGCGTGAAAAAAGTATTTGAACTGGCATTGTCTGGCCGCAATACAACGCAGATCGCCTACGGCATGAACGAATTAAATCTTCCTACGCCGGGATTGTATGCGAAACGAAAAAATCTGCTGATGGGCAGTAATCCCATTATTGCCCCGGACAGTGAAATGCTGTGGAATGCGGCAATCGTATGGAGAATCCTTAGACGGTATGAATACACGGGCGCGCTGGTTATGGGGAGAAGAAAGAAAATTGATGTAAACACTACATCTATTCGGACACTCCCGGAGGACAAGTGGATCATTACAGAAAATGCACATGAGGCCATCGTGACAAAAGATGAATACTATCAGGCACAGAAAGCAATCCGTAACGTGACTCCAATTCAGTATAAGGTGGGTGATGATTTTGCGTTAAAAGGAAAAATCTGCTGCGGAAACTGTAATCGGCAGCTTCGCCACGAAAGGCAATATGGGGAAATGGTTTTCTATTGCGGTTATAAAAGGTCAGCCGGAAAGTTCTCTAAATGCTACAGCGGCTATTACAGAGAATATTCGGTGAACGCAAAAGTGGCTCGTGCGATAAAAACTGTGTTCTATGCGTTGGATGTGGTAAATCAGGGAATGCAGGAAAAGCAGTCTATCACGGTGCGCTGCGTGGACATTGAGGACTTGGAAAAGCAAGCAGAAGCCATTCGGGTAGAGCAAATCAAACTATATGAATCGTATGCGGACGGTGTGCTGCTGCGAGATGCGTACATAGAAAAGAAAAAGGTCCTTTCGGAAAAACTGGCTGCATTGCAGGATAGCATACGGACAGAAAAGGAAGAACAGGAGTGTGCCGATGAATTGGATGAAGAAATCCGCGCTCTGACAAAGCAGGCCAGCGAGAAAACGTACATCGGTGGGCTGACAAAAGAGTGTGTGGATGCTTTTGTCAGCATGGTTTATCTGTATGACGACCAAACGATGAAAATAGAGTTCAACTGTGAGGATGTGATTCGGAGAGCGTTGGAAAAGTATGGCGCATAATTGGATGGAAGAAGTGGCATAAGAAAAAGAATACCCGTCTGGGTGAGAGGATTCAGAAAATCTTCTCGACCAGGCGGGTATTTCATTCCGCAGGAATGTGTCCTATTAGAGGCTGAGGGCTTCCACCCATGCAGACAAGTCGGCTTTGCTGGAATAGGAATTGAATACCTTACCATGCAGGAGCTTGGAACCAGGGCAGCTAGGAGCAAGCTTTTCATTGGTCTTGCCCATGTCGCTGCCGCCAGATGTGGCAAAGGGGATGATTGTTTTACCCTTCAAATCATAGCTTTCCAGAAATGTATTGATGATCGTCGGAGCAATATACCACCAGATAGGGAATCCGACAAAGATGGTGTCGTATTCGTCCATGTTATCACGCTTGGCAGCGATGGCAGGGCGAGAGGTAGGATCGCTCATTTCGATGGTGCTGCGGGATTTCTTGTCCATCCAGTTCAGATCGGCCTTGGTGTACGGAACTTCCGGCTGAATCTCAAAAATGTCTGCACCGATAGCATCGGCAAGATTTTCAGCAACCTTTGCGGTAACGCCGCTGGCGGAGAAGTAAGCAACAAGTCGTTTGCTCATGACAAATGCACTTCCTTTGATTGATTTTCATGGTTTAAGTATAGCACGTTGAATAGGGAGCATCAAGTAAGGCTGAGTGAACGAATGTGCTAATATTGCAAATGAAATAAGCACAAAAGAAAATTTGTGTTGACTTTCGTGCTTATTTAGAATACAATATAAGCACGAAGGTGAGGTGACGCTTATGATGAACATGAACAATTTGGCTCAAACACATGAGATTTTAACACCACAGCTTGCAACAAAAGTAGGTTTAACGAAATTTGAGTTTTATAAATATGTAAAGGCCAATGAATACGAGCAAGTCGGACATGGCGTATACGCAGCAAAAGATACTTGGATTGACGAATTAGAAATGCTGCACCGCCGCTGCCCGATGGGAGTGTTTTCTCATGATGAAGCGTTCTATTATTATGGGCTGACAGATCGGGAACCGCTTGTTCATACACTCACGATTTATAGTGGATATAATGTTCACCGCTTGAAAGAGGATGGATATAAGGTTTATACAGTAAAAAAGGAACTTGTTGACGTTGGCAAGCAAATCGTAAAAAGCAATCAGGGAAATGAAATTCCTATGTACGATTTGGAACGGACAATTTGCGACTTGGTGCGGAGTAGAAGTTCTATAGAAGTACAGGATTTCAATGCAGTATTAAAAGCGTATGTCGGGAGAAAAGATAAGGACCTTAATAAACTGATGAAGTATGCAAAGCTATTTCGAGTGGATAAGATCATCCGAAATTATATGGAGGTACTACTGTAAATGGGATTTACACCTGAACAGATAAAAGGGCGTATCAAGAGCGTTGCAAAACAGAACAATGCGGACGCAAGGACACTCATGCGAATCTATATGATGGAGCGTTTTCTGGAAAGACTGGCACAATCAGAATATCGGGATAACTTCATTATCAAAGGCGGAATACTGGTTACGGCAATGATTGGTGTTGCGCACCGTTCCACGATGGACATAGACACCAGCATGAAGAATCTAAATCTATCTGCGGAGGATGCCTTGCGAGTTGTCAATCAGGTCAAAGATATTGACCTTGACGATGGTGTTTCTTTTGATGTTAAAGACGTTTCCAATATCATGGATGAAATGGAGTATCCGGGAATCCGCGTTACCATGAATGCCAATGTGGGAAGATTGATTACGCCCTTGAAAATTGATATTTCCACGGGCGACGTGATTACCCCACGGGCAATCGAGTTCAATTATGATCTCTTGCTGGAAGATCGTTCTATCAGTCTATGGTCGTATAATTTGGAAACTATATTAGCCGAGAAGTTGCAGACAGTTTTGGCGAGGGGCATCTTAAACACCCGAATGAGAGATTTTTACGATATACGGATGCTGCTTGATACATACGAAGATAAAGTCAATAAGGTTGTTTTGAAGGATGCTTTTGCGGCAACTTGTAACAAGAGAGGAACAGATCATCTGCAGGAGCAGGCCGAGGAGATTATCAAAATTATTGAAGCAGATGAACAGCTTCAAGTGCTGTGGAGAGCATATCAGAAGAAATACTCGTATGCAGCAGAAATTGATTATGCCAGTGTGATAAACGGCGTAAGAAAATTGATGAATTGGATTCGATAAGTAACTATTGAAAATAGAATAGCGAGTAAAGCCCTACAAGGCTCAGAGCGGTTCAAAACCGACTGAAAGCCTTGTAGGGCTTATTTTTTTGCGATTTTTCTAAAAATTTTTCGCCCCTATCTTGACATCAGGGGGCCCAGCCAGTTTCATTATGCCGCTGCAGATTGGTAAGACGCCCATTGTTGTGCCACGTCAGCATCAGTACAACGAGCATGTAAATGACCATCAGGTGAAGTTCTGCAGTGCGGTTGTGGAAAGATACGGAAGCATCATTGTAGTTGAAGATGTAGACAAGCTGGCTAATGTGCTGGAATCTTACGATGAGATAGTTGCAAAGATGCCGGGTGGTCAGGAGAGCAATAATGCTAAGTTCTGTGAAGGATTTGAGAAGATTGTAGAGGGAATGTTTCATTAAGTTTTGTTAGGAATGATTTGATATGAAAGTTTTGGTAGTTATAACTACTGATTTTGTTAGCTGGGGTGGCCTAACATCTGTAATAATGAACTATTACCGGGCGATGGATAGAACGAACATAAGCTTCGATTTTGCATCTGGAAATGAGCCAGATAAACCATTGATGGAAGAAATAAAAAAATGTGGTAGCCATTATTTTCGTTTGTCTAATCGTAAAACAAAGACATTGCGCTATGTTGCTCAGCTTTCCAAGCTGATACGAAAGAATAAATATGATATTGTACACGTACACGGGAATTCAGCTACTATGACGTTTGATTTATTGGGTGCAGTTATTGGGGGTGCCCGGGTTCGTATCTGTCATGTTCATTCCACGTCAAATGAGCATAGTGTGTTACATGCAATTCTGAAACCTGTTATGAATCGACTGACGACTCATCGGATAGCGGTATCATCTGACGCAGCTAACTATCTTTATGCGCCAATGAAATATTGTGTTTTAAATAACGCTATTGAGGTGTCTCGTTATTCCTTTGACAATGTAAAAAGATGGCAGTGTAGAAAAGCCTTAGGAATAGAGGACAATGATTTTGTAATTGGTACGGTTGGCAAATTTACAAAAAATAAAAATCATGTTTTTGTTTGTGATATTTTTGAGAAAATTAACAAACCAAATATAAAATGGCTTGCAGTCGGTGATGGACCAGAGAAGTCAAGAATTGAAGCACAATTGAAAGCAAGCAAATTAAATGAAAATTCTATTTTTGTGGGTATGCAAACAGATACTGAAAAGTACTTATCAGCGATGGACGTTTTTTTATTCCCATCATATCATGAAGGTTTTGGCATGGCGTTGCTAGAAGCAGAAGCGAACGGTCTTGAGTGCATATGTTCTGATACGATACCAGAACAAGTGCAAATGAGTAATTGCAAAAGGATTAGCGTGAATGAAATCTCAATGTGGTGTGGTTATATTTTAGAGATTGAAAAAAAGAGAAAAGACGTAGATCGGATTGAAAAATCAATAGCAGCGCAAAAAGAAATAGTTCAAAAAGGCCTTGAAATATCAAACCAAGCAGATGTTTTACGCAATTACTACAATGAAGCGGTAAAAGAAAGAAGAAAGTATTAATGAAAATAAATGTACCTAGGTCGCTTGTACCATGGACAGTTATGGGAGTGTTGCTGTATGCGTACATGACAACATTTCAAACCGTTCTTTGGAGAAGTCGAAGCGGCGGAGTTTTGTATGTAATAATCCTGACTATGATGACAGTTCTTGTGAATCTAAATAAACTGACCTACGTTGATAGTGTATCTACTGGGAGGCTTTTTTGGATAGCATTAGCACTGTTATCTTGTTTTAATAACCAAGATATGAGATTTGATTCTCAGTCAAGATGGATTCTACCGATGTGTGGAATCATCATCATGATAGCACTAAAGGGTCGGTATGAATGGCAGAGCTACTTTATAAAGACGGTGCGTTTTTTTACGGGAATTCATGCGTTTTTTACAATCTTTTTTTATGTATTTAAAGGATTGTATTTGAATGCCTTTGTAAAATTAGTTCCGGGTGCAGGTGTGTATTTGATTTCTAAATTTAATGATGGGTGTATGCCTGGCATAACAGGTCATTACTCAACTAATGGAATTTATCTAGGAATCGGATTCGTTTTTTTTGCCAATGATTTAATAACTAAAAATTATAACAATCAAAAAGAAAAAATTAAGGCTGTGTGCAAGGCTTTATTCGTGTTACTCGCACTTGTGCTGACAACAAAAAGAGCCCACATACTTTTTGGTGTTATTGTTTGCTTTGCAATTTATTATTTTTATAATTCAGATAAAAAAGTGTCCAGATGGCTTTACATTATCGGGGCGGTGATTGGACTCGCTGCATTAGTTATCATAATGGCACCAATATTACCTGCAGTTGGAAACATGGTGAATAGATTTGTAAATGCAGATGGCGGAGAATTATCCAACGGTAGAATATGGTTTTGGGAATTTGCACTTGAAAAATTCAGGCAAAGTCCTGTTTTCGGAATAGGGTGGGGAGGATTCAAACACTATTATCATATGCGAATTGGCGATTATTCGAGCACCAGTACAACAGTAGATGCGCATAATGTTTATTTACAGATATTGTGCGAGATGGGAATCGTTGGATTTGTGGTCTTCCTTTGTGCGGTAAGTACTACATTTAAGACAACATGGTCGACGCTTAAAAGGGTATGCAAGAATAAGCGGAAATATAGTAATAGAGTAATTAATGAACTTACACTCTCTGTGGGTATGCAAGTATTTTTTGTTTTGTACTGTTTTACAGGAAATTGTCTATATGACTGCGAATTCTTTTTTGTTTACGCCATTAGTTGTGCGATGGCATTTAACAGAGCGGAAAATCTAAAGGAAATAATATAAGATGAGAAAAATAGGAATATTAACCTTTCATAACGTTATGAACTATGGAGCAGTATTACAGTGTTATGCTCTACAAAAAGTTATAAACAAGAGATACGGAAATTGTGCAGTTATTCCGTATGTTAATAAACAATTAGCATGGAATGATAAACCAGTGCATTTAACTCCTTTTAATGTAAAAACAATTGCAAAGACGGTATCTCAAGGTCTGGGGAATCTAAAGAAGAGAAAAGCTTTTGATGTGTTTTTAAGTGAGTATCTTCAGATCGGAGATGCCTCTAATTTGGCTAATTATACAGATATCGTTGTTGGGAGCGATCAAGTATGGAATGTTAATTTGACAAACAATGATTACACTTATTTTTTGGAAGACTACAACGGAAATAAATATGCGTATGCAGCGAGTTTTGGAGAAGACGACATTCCAGAAGATGCATTAAAACGTATTAAAGAAGATGTTTCTAGATTCGCGGCGGTATCCGTTCGAGAACAGGCAGCGTGGCAGGTATTAAATAAAGAGAAGATAGAAAGCCAAGTTGTTATAGATCCTGTATTGCTCCTTGAAGAAGGCGAATGGAAAAAAACTGTAACAAATTCTCAAACCCATAAAGAAAAATATATCTTGGTATACTGTGTTGAGAAGTCTAAAAGAGTGTTTGACTATGCACGTAGGCTATCAGATCGTACGGGATTGAAAATATACTATCTGAATCAAAATATGTTTTTTAAAGAAAAAGGCTTCATATATAAAAGAGGTGTTTCTCCCATTGAGTTTCTAAATTATATACAGGATGCCGAGTATATTGTAACAAATTCTTTCCATGGAACTGCTTTTTCAATTATTTTTGAGAAAAAATTTGCAGTTGATACAATTTGGCACGGAGAAAAAAATATTAGGATTTCTAATCTATTGAGTATGTTTGAGCTGAATGATAGAGATATGAATTCTTTAAATGAAAACATAGGGCAAGAAATAGACTATACATCAGTTAAAGTGGTTCTTGATGAAAAAAGAAACCTTGCTCAGCAATTTCTTGATAAATGTTTTGTGGAGTAATAGTAAATGATAGTTAGACCAAAATTAAATGTGATTATACCACTGTATAATGCTGAAATGTATATTGAAAGATGTTTGCTGAGCATCGTCAATCAAACATATGAGAACATCAACATCATTGTAATAGATGATGGCTCTACGGATAGAAGCGCAGATATCGTTGAAAAAATTGCAAAGGGAAATGAGAATGTTCAATTATTAAGACAGGCTAATTCTGGCGTATCGAAGGCGAGAAATGCGGGCCTATCAATAGTTAAATCTGGCGAGTATGTTACATTTATTGACTCTGATGACTATATGGATGAAGATTCATACAGGATATTGATGGAACGTATGGTACGTGAAAATGCACAAGGTGTAATTTTTCCTTTTTGTCGCGAATTGGCAGATAAGAAAGAAATCACTTTGCTGCCTTGGAATGATGGAACGGTTTTAGATAACATAAGGATTCGATCTGAATTAATTCCTAAAATGATAGCTGAAGTGGTTGGAAAAGATACGATAAGTGGTTCGGTGTGTAGAAGTATCTTTTTATATGATGCTATAGAGCATATTAACTTTTGCGAAAATATTCATATTCAAGAGGATTTGATTTTCTGCATAGAGGCGTATTCAAAACTTAAAGGTATATTAGTTGATAACAATGTTGTTTATCATTATGTAAAACATGGGGTTACAACCACTGAAAAATATAGAGCTAAATTCCTCCAAGAAAGCTTGGACTTAGAAGAAGAAATTATTGAGTCGTTAAAAAAAGCATCTGTTTTTGAAAAAGTTACAGAACAATATTGGAATAAAAGAATCACGATGTATTCTTTGTGCCTTTCTAATTTGTTTAGGTATGATGCACCATATGAAGCAAAATATGAAATTGATGAGATTATAGAATCCTTTGCAAAAGATCCGTATATTGGAAAAAAGATATACTGGAAATATTTTGAACGGCGGATGATTCTTCCGTATATTTTATTGAAAATAAAAGCGAAATCCATATTAAGTGCGATCTATAGTAGTAAAGAAAAAATCAGACAAAAAAAGCTTAGCCTTTAGTGGAGGGTTAAAATGAAGGTTAGTATTATACCATTCAAAATGGTTGAATCAATTAAAGACGAGTGGAAGGAGCTTAGCAAAAACCAGACAATTTTTCAATCGTATGAATGGAATGTGAATTATCTGAAAATAAAATGGGGGGGGGAGAAACTATATTTGCATTGTTAAAGATGATAATGAAGATGTGGTTGCAATTCTACCTATTACCGTATTCAAGAGAATTACTAGGACAAACATAATTATTTTAGGAAAAAACAATTATGTTGATTATGGGGACATAATTTCTAAATCCGTAACGAAAGATATACTAGCCGTTACGGTAGATGCAATAAAGAAAAAGTTTGCGAATCCGACTATTGAGTTACAAGGAATAATAGAGAATACAAAATTTCAGAAATTACTAGAAGTAGAAGCGATTATGACAGCTGAATATAAAGCAGTTGCTGTAAGAATTCCACACGATGTAGATGAGTACAATGCGCGTCTTACGAAGAGTACCCGTCAAAATCTTAGAACAGCATTAAACAGAATGAATACAGATGGTTTGTCCTATAGATATGAAATTTATGAGGGAACAATTGATAAGGCACTCGCCGAAAAATTGATGAACTTGCATCTCAAAAGAAATATTGAAAAAAACTTAACGAATAGTTCAATACATAATTTCCTTAGAAAAGTTAAGCAAAACTTTGTTGAACGTTACGTAAGTGTGATTCCTGTTTCAATGCGTTCATATAAGGGCTCATGGTATTTGATAGTATATTTAAATGACATAATAGTTGGATATTTATATGGACTGCGAGATAATAATTGTATTCGAGTATTGCAAAACTGTGTCGACTCGGATTACAGAAGGTATTCTCCAGTTTTTAGAGCTTGCTATGATTTTATCACCAAAGAGGCAATAGAAAATAACTTGGAGTGGCTTGATTTTACAAGTGGCGATGAAGATTACAAATACAAATTAAATGGCAAAGAGATGATTTTATATATTTATAAAATCGTATGAAATGTAGGTGAGAGTTGTGGATCAGGTTTATACGAATATTAGCAAATGTAGTGGATGTTCGGCGTGTAAGAATGTGTGTCCGTTTTCTGCAATTGTAATGGTTGAGGATAAAAAAGGTTTTTTATATCCGGTAATTGATAAGAACAAATGTAGAGATTGTGGACTGTGCAAATCAGTATGTCAAACGCATAAGTTGCTTTCAGAAGTAGAAGAATCGAAAACATTCAAGTTTGTGCTGGATGATAATGCGGAAATAAAAAAATCTCAGTCAGGTGGAGCTTTTACTGCGTTGTCTAATCAGATTTTGAATAATCAAGGCGTGATATACGGCTGCATATATGATTTGGAAAATCATAGGGCGGTACATGTGAGAACAGACAATGTTAATGGCCGTAACAATATGAGAGGCTCGAAGTATATTCAGAGCGATATTCAGGAAATATATTCGTTGGTTGAAGCCGACCTTAAAGATGGTAAACAGGTTATGTTTACAGGAACACCTTGCCAATGCGATGGTATTAGTTTGTATTTAGAAAAGAGACATATCAACAAAGAGAACCTTCTGCTTGTTGATATTATTTGCCATGGCGTACCATCTCCAGAATTATGGAGATCTAATATCTCGTGGATAGAAAATAAGTATCAAGGCAAAATAACGGCTGTTAATTTTAGAAATAAGAAATTTGGGTGGCATTCTCATATTGAAACTTACAATATTGGGAATAAAGAATATCAAAGCGAAATCTTCAAGAACATTTTCTGCTCGAACGTATGTTTACGCCCTTCGTGCTATGAATGCGATTATGCGTCTTTGCATAGAAAAACAGATATTACGATCGGAGACGCTTGGAGGTCTGACAATAATTATGTGACCTCTAATATGGGTGGAGAATCATTGATTATAGTTAGCAGTCAAAAAGGGATGAAGGAAATCGAAAAATTAAATCAAAGTCAATTAGAAAAAATAATAATGACTAAAGAATATTTACAGCCAAATCTTGTGCATCCCACGACAACAAAAGAGAATATTGCTTGGTTTTGGAAAGATTATTTTAGGCTGGGCTACAATTATGTCGTTTTTTTCTATGGAAAAACTGGATTTATAAACAAAGCATTTAAAGTACTAAGAAGGAAAGTTTTGAAGAGTCATGGATAGGAAAAAAGAGCTGGCAAAGAATACCGTAATATTAATGGTCGGAAAAATACTTACACAATTCGTAAGTTTTTTTATGTTACCATTATACACTGCGGTTTTAACACCGGGTGAATATGGCCTTGTTGATCTTTTTAACACGTACTGTACGTTATTATTGCCACTTTTTAATTGGCAATTTGATAGTGGACTTTTTCGCTTTTTACTAGATGTTCGAGACAATAAAGAAGGTCAAAAAAAAATAGTATCCTCTGTGTTATCGGTGTGTTTTATACAGAGTATTATTTATCTTCTCTTTTTCGCCGTTGCACAAAACTTCATCACTGCGGAATATAAGTACTATTTAGCGATAGATGTAGTGTTAAATATATTTTTGAGTGTACTGTTACAGTTTGCTCGTGGTATTGGCAAAACAACAAACTATACTGTGTCAAGTTTTATTTCTGCCACTAGTAATATTGGTTTGAATGTTCTATTTGTTGCTGTCTTAAGATTTGGCGCGGAAGGAATGTTTTTAGCTACTGTACTCTCAAAAGTAGTTACAATACTCTATATGACAATTTCTCTTAAAGTCGTCAGATATTATGCCGTTCGTCTTTTTGATAAATCAGTAATAAAGCAGATTGCAAGATACTCGTTTCCTTTGATTCCAAATCAATTATCATGGTGGGTGGTTGGTGCTTCTGATAGAGTTATAGTTTCAAAGGTTCTCGGTGTTGCTGCGAATGGTGTCTATTCAATTGCAAATAAGTTTTCAGGTTTATTTGTTTCATTTTATAACATATTTAATTTAAGCTGGACAGAATCGGTTTCCCTCCATTTGGATGAAGAGGACTCTGAAAAGTTCCTGACCGAAACAATTAACGATATGTTCAAGTTGTTTACTTGTACCTGCATCGAGATTGTGGCGGTACTACCGTTTGCATTCTTTGTTGTTATCAATAATCAATACGCTGATGCATACAATCATGTGCCAATACTGATGCTTGCGGTTGTATTTCAGATTATAGTTGGATTATATAGTGTGATTTACGTTGCATTGAAGAAGACTCATGAAATTGCAAAAACATCTTTTTTTGCTGCGGTAATTAATATATCAACAAATGTTGTGTTGATAAAATTTATTGGTCTTTATGCGGCTTCGGTATCTACTTTTGTAGCTTATTTTTCAATGGCAATATACAGGTATATAGATATAAAAAAATATAAAAAGGTGCCATTAAAGAGGAAGATTGTACTTAAAGAATGTATTATAGGTGCGATTACAATTTTTGCTTATTATTCTGAAAACAAGACAATACAAGTATTGATTCTGATTATTGCATCAGTTCATTTTTTTATAGACAATAGAAATTTTATTCTTTTTGCACTAAAAAAGGCAATGAGTATGGGGAAAGGAATTAGAGGAGAGAATGAATAATATAGTTGGAAATTGGCATGTGAAATACAGGGTCAATGGTGGTGTGTGGAAAGATTTGGCATCTGTTGGAGATAAACATTATTGGTACGCAGATCCAATGTTGTTTGAGAAAAATGGAAAAGTATATTTGTTTACAGAGGCATTCGACAAACGAATTCAAAAGGGAAAACTCGCGGTATCATATCTCACGGATAGTAACGAGTTCTCAAAACCAGAGATAATAATCAATTTGCCATATCATTTATCATATCCATGTGTGTGGGAAGAAGAAGGCAGCGTGTATATGCTACCTGAAACATCACAGGATCGAACACTAGAAATATGGAAATCGAAAGATGATCATCTATTGAAATGGGAACGTGTTGGGTATTTATCAAGAAACGTAAAATACGTTGATTCGACCGTCCTGCGAATTGAAGATAAAACGTATATATTCTGTTATACCGAGGAAAATCATCATTATGCAACTCATATATACAGAATTGAGCCCAAGACCCTTTTTATGGAAGAGGTATTTAAAGAAAGCCATCAAGAGAATATTTTCAGACCAGCGGGGAATTTTTTTAGAAATGATGAAGGCAAACTTATAAGGCCATTACAGTATAATAAGAAGTCCTATGGAGAATATATTGAATTTTCCGAGATCGAATCCATAACCCCTCTAAAAGAAAGAATATTTAAAAGGGTGTCTGTGCAAGATCTTCGAAAGCAGATGGGGATAAAAACGGATGCTGAGAATACACATACATACTCAGTTTGTAACACAGTTGAAATATTTGACGTATTGGAAAAGGTACACTCTACCCCTCAAAAAATTCTTTTCTGTATTCGGAAGGCCAGAAATGCTTATTTTAAGATAAAGCACAAAGAAAAAATCGACGGAATTGAAAAACTGAGGAGAACTAAGAAGAATGATTAAAAATGTAAAAATTAAAATGTTTTTGACTAATACTGTATTCCGCGGATTATCTGCCATAAATCAGATTGTGCCCAAAAATCAGAATTTGGTGTTGTTATATAGCAACATGGGATTCAGAGACAATGTTGCATATATATATGACTATATGATATCTGAGAAATATAACGAAAAGTATCAAATAATACGAAGTCAGAATGAATCATATGGGGGAGTTATTCCAACTAATGTGAAAATAGTAAGTAATGTGCGTGCAATAAAGTATTACTTACGTGCAGGACATGTGTTTTATGTATTTGGAAAGTTGCCAATATATCCGGCTAAAAATCAAAAAGTAGTTCAGATGTGGCATGGGTCACCATTTAAAGGTGCAGACAAACGACAACTAGTTGAGAATGCTAACAAAAAGAAAAAATCATATTATACAAATGCATTTTCTACTTCTAAGATATTTAATGAATTTTGGAGTAAAGAATTTGATTGCGGAATTGAACGCATCTCAATTTGCGGACATCCAAGAACAGATGTAATGATTAAACCATATAGCAAAGAAGATCTAAATTTAAATGATTTGAAACTGATTATGTGGATGCCAACATTTAGAAAATCCAAAATACTTGGATACAATGATGTGGATTCAGCGGATGATATTTTGCCGGTAGTGAAAAACGAAGATCTTTATAGATTGAATGAAACGTTGAAACAAAAGAAATGCCTATTGTGGATAAAACTTCATCCAATGCAGGACCTGGATAGATACAAGAAAGAAGATTTTAGTAATATTATCATTCAAAGCTCGGACGATTTTAATGCGATGGGATTGGATTTGTATAGATTATTGGCCAGTTCAGATGCATTGATTACAGATTATTCTTCTGTATTTTACGATTTTATGCTAATGAATCGTCCAATAGCATTTACTGTTGATGATTACGAAGAGTACAAAGATGGACGAGGCTTTGCAGTGGAGGATCCAGACTATTATCGAACTGGACCCAAAATTCAAACAATAGAGGACCTATTCTCTTTCATTACACAGGTTAGTAACGGTAAAGATGAATGGCAAGAAAAGAGAGAAAAGGTTAATTCAGAAGTTAACTATTATAGGGATTTTAAGAATTGTAAACGCGCATTAAAAATAGGTGGCGTTGAGTTATAAAGGAGTCCTGCAAATAAAAGTCAATAGTTTTTTCAGAGAAAATCGAAAAAAGTACTCGGCAGATAGCCAAGCAAAAATGTGTATAGCAAACAAGGATTCCTCAAAAATTGGAGGTAGCCAAGTGACATGATGAGCATTACGGATTAACTTTCTTCGACTGAATTGTGCTTTCAGCGGAGTTCAGTTACTCCTTGACGCGGGCGTAGTAAATACGCAGGAACTTGTTCGCGGCAGCGGTAGTGCAAACGTAGAATGGCTTTGCCTCGTCACGTTTTTTAGCATAGAACTGGCATACAGCTTCATTTTCAGGCTTGCATCTAACGTAAGTAGAAACCACTTGAAAGAGAGTTTCTCTCAATCGGGGTGCCCCACGTTTAGAAGTCGCAACACTGGAAAGCTGCATCTTACCAGAACCAACCACACCCGGATCTACGTCAGCAAAGGCCACAATAGAACTGCGGTGCGGGAAACGGCGTACATCGCCTAATTCAGCCATGAGATGCTGTCCAGTGGACTTTCCAACGCCATACATGGACATAACGGTCTCGTACTCCGGCAACTGCTTGCAGAGATGCTGCGAATAAGAACGGCGGCGGACTGACGCCTTTACGGACGAGTGAATCTAAGCGATATGATGTCAGGCCACTACGTCCTTATTCTACAGCTTAGGCAACAAGTTGGATAGCAACACGACTGGATGCCGTGGGGCTAGGTTGTTTTATTTTGAACTTTATGGTTATGGTAGTTTCTTTAAAAAGCATTTTTAATGTGAAGTAAAAAGGAGATTAAGCAGTATGGCAAACATTGCAATTATTATCGCTGGTGGTTCAGGTCATCGTATGGGTCAAGATATTCCAAAACAGTTCATTAACGTATATGATAAGCCGGTTCTTATTTACACGTTAGAAAGTTTTCAAAAGCATCCTCAAATTGATGCAATTGAAGTTGTTTGCATCGATGGTTGGCATGATATTGTGTGGGCATATGCTAAGCAGTTTAATATTGATAAATTGAAGTGGATTGTATCGGGTGGAAGTACAGGTCAAGAGTCTATTCGAAATGGTGTTTATAACTTAGAGGGTAAAGCAAACCCTGATGACATAGTGATTGTTCACGATGGCATTCGTCCCCTTGTTGAGCCATCTGTTCTTACGGATGTTATTAGCAAGTGCTATCAATATGGAAATGCTGTAACATCTATGCCGTATAATGAGCAGATTTTTGTTGTGGATAAAGAAAATGAAGCCACGACCACGCAGTATATTCCGCGTGAAACACTTCGCCGAGTTTCTACACCGCAGGCTTACAAATTTGATTTAATTGATCGTAAATACCATGAAGCATTTGAAAAAGAAATTGGTATTTATGGGTCATCTTATACCAATACAATGATGGTTGAATTGGGAGAACGACTTTACTTTGCAGCTGGCTCCGATAAGAATATCAAGTTGACGACTAAAGATGATCTTGAAATGTTCAAAGCATACTTGAAAGCGGACAAGGATAGCTGGTTGAAATAAGGAGAGAGCAATGATAGATAATTCAATTTATAGAGAAGACATTAAATATGTGGCTGATTTAGAATTGCCGTGGGAAAAACTGAGTAATAAAAGTATCTTGATTACCGGAGCCAGCGGATTGATTGGTAGCTTCTTGATTGATGTTTTAATGGAAAAAAGCCTGCATGGATTGAATTGCAAGGTATATGCATTGGGACGGAATCTTGACAAGGCAAAGAATAGATTCGAAAGGTATTGGACGTCACCTCTTTTTGAATTTGTGTCACATGATATTAATGAACCGCTTGAATTGGATAATGTTGATCAGGTAGATTTTGTGGTTCATCTCGCAAGTAATACGCATCCGGTGGCATATGCAACAGACCCGATTGGAACTGTGACTGCAAATATTATCGGAACAAATAATCTTCTGAAATTTGCGGTAAAACATCATACAAAACGTTTTGCATTCGCATCCTCAAATGAAATTTATGGTGAAAACAGAGGAGATGTAGAATTCTTTGATGAAAGGTATTGTGGCTACATTGATTCAAATACACTGAGAGCTGGCTATCCAGAAAGCAAACGTTGTGGTGAAGCTTTATGCCAGGCGTATAAAAAACAAGAAAATTTGGATGTCGTTATTCCTAGGTTTACTCGCACTTATGGTCCGACCATGTTGAAAACTGATACAAAAGCTATTTCACAGTTTATAAAAAAGGCAGTAGACGGCGAAAACATAGTTTTGAAGAGTGCTGGAACACAGTACTATTCTTACACTTATGTGGCCGATGCTGTGGCAGGATTTCTAACAGTTCTACTAAAGGGTGAAAGTGGTGAGGCCTACAATATTGCAGACGAAGCGTCTGATATTATGTTGAAAGATCTTGCAAAGATTATTGCTGACTTTGCTGGCAAAAAGGTTGTATTTGAGTTACCTGACGAAACAGAAATAGCTGGATACAGTAAGGCGACAAAAGCCAGACTTGATGGTTCTAAGTTAAAAAAGCTCGGTTGGAAAGCTAGATATGATATTAAGCAAGGCTTGGAAAGAACGGTGAAAATGCTGATAGAAATTAACGAGTAAAAGATTTTTGGGTGTTTGAATATCCACAAATTAGTGTAAATGGGTGTGCTCGGTGTTATCGGTATTTGAAAGTATATGCTGTCGATATTTGCCATCTGCATCAATTCACGGATTTTGCTCTACGGGCGTTTTCTTCCGGGCTTCGATTCTTTCGGGACATATCTTTTCCTCCATCCTGATGCTTCTATTTTACACCTCTCCGGAGGTTTACACAATTATCGGGATGGTCTCTATTCTGTACATCTATGGCTGTTACATGAAAGAACGTGGCAAGCTGCTGACAAACACTGTGGTTACGACTGTCATGTCCAACTTTGGCCTGTACAAAGCCCTTGACGAAAAAGGTATCGGCTACGCCAAGACCGCTGTTGGTGACAAGTATGTTTATGAATACATGACAAAGAATGGCTGTCGTATCGGTGGCGAGCAGAGTGGTCATATTATCTTCTCCAAGTATGCCAGCACGGGTGACGGTATTCTGACGAGCTTGAAAATGATGGAAGTCATGCTGGCTAAAAAGAAGCCGATGAGCGAATTGGCAGCACAGCTGGAGATTTATCCGCAGGTGCTGGAGAACGTCCGTGTGACTGATAAGAAAGCAGCACAGAATGACCCGGCAGTGCAGGAAGCGGTTTCCAAGGTGGTTGAGGCTTTGGGGCGATATGGGCCGTATTCTGGTTCGTGAGTCTGGCACTGAGCCGGTCGTGCGTGTTATGGTACCATTAAGAAGATCGTGCGGTGAGTGTCCTTTTTCAACGATAAAAAGATGCGGTGATTTTACTGTAGATGATTATTGGGGCGTTCAGGATGTTTTGCCTGAATTTGATGACAATAAAGGAGTTTCTCTTCTATTCTTTAATAATGATCGTGCACTTGAACGATTTGATTCATTTAAGGAAATGCTAAAATATCAAGAAATCTCTGTCACCGATGCGGTGCGGCAACCAAATTTAAAAGGGCATTCTGTTATTCCTAAGAATGTTAATGCGTTTTGGAGAGACTTTCAGAAAAAGGAAATAGAATATTGTATTTCTTTTTACTCACCAGCAGGTATTCCATTTCGAATCAAAAGAAAAATTAAATATATTTATTCAAAAGTTATTAGAAAATAAAATATTGGTATGTTGATTATTGACATAGCTGCAGAGGGGAAGATAATCTTGAGAGCAGAGCAGAGCAGAGCAGAGCAGAGCAGAGCAGAGCAGAGCAGAGCAGAGC
>ERZ839767.2082-NODE-2082-length-27611-cov-3.240637_pt1 | contig 27611 bp, 27 predicted proteins | sample MGYA00519879_ERZ839767 | MGnify/ENA primary metagenome ERZ839767 (study PRJEB31850, sample SAMEA3708852) | human gut metagenome | biome: human gut; feature: human-associated habitat; material: faeces | place: China | collected 2014 ... | reverse complement strand
GCTGGCAAAATCAACTCCGGAAAATACATCTGAAGCCGATGTGGCTGAGATCAAAGCTGCGAAGGAAAAACTGATGGAAAGCGCACAGAAACTTTTCACAAAGATGTATGAGCAGGCAGGCGCAGCGGCAGGTGCAGGTGCAGCAGGACCGAATCCAGGTCAGGATGCAGGACCGGCTCCGGAAGGATTCAACGGAGATGATGTCGTAGACGGAGATTATAAAGAAGTTTAAGATATCAGAGGAAACGAGATAAAAGCTTGAAATATCAGGCAAAATGTAAAATAAAAATTCTACGGGATCGTGTAAAAAGCGGTTTCGTAGAATTTTCTTGAGGAAAGGTAGAGTATTCGTATTATGGCAGAGTCAAAGAGAGATTATTACGAGGTGCTCGGCATCGGGAAAGATGCTGATGAGGCGGCGATCAAAAAAGCATACCGTGTACTGGCAAAGAAGTACCATCCCGATATGAACCCGGGGGATGCCGAAGCGGAAAAGAAATTTAAAGAGGCATCAGAAGCATATGCTGTTTTAAGCGATCCTGAAAAACGACAGAAATATGATCAGTTTGGTCACGCGGCATTCGATGGCGGCGCGGGCGGCGCAGGCGGTTTCGGAGGCTTTGACTTTAGCGGTGCGGATTTCAGTGATATTTTCGGCGATATTTTCGGCGACCTGTTCGGCGGCGGAAGACGAGGCGGAAGAAGTAACGGACCGATGCGAGGCGCAAATGTCAGAAAAAGTATAAGAATCACATTTGAGGAAGCGGTTTTCGGATGTGAAAAAGAATTAGATCTTATTTTGAAAGATCCATGTGAAACATGTAATGGAACAGGGGCAAAACCCGGAACATCTCCCGAAACATGCCCGAAATGCGGGGGCCGGGGGCAGGTTGTCTATACATCCCAGTCTTTTTTCGGAACAGTTCAAAATGTGCAGACATGTCCTAACTGCGGAGGCTCCGGTAAAGTGATTAAGGAAAAATGTTCAAAATGCGCAGGAAGCGGATACATTGCAAACCGAAAGAAGATCAAAGTGTCTATCCCAGCAGGAATTGATAACGGCCAGAGCGTTCGTATCAGAGACAAGGGAGAACCGGGAGTAAACGGCGGACCACGGGGAGATCTTCTTGTAGAAGTGAATGTTTCGGCGCATCCGTCGTTAAAACGACAAGATATTCATATTTTCTCTACGCATCCGATTTCATTTGCGGTAGCGGCGCTCGGAGGAGATATTCGTATTCCTACGGTAGACGGAGATGTGATTTATAATGTAAAACCGGGAACGAAAACAGATACAAAAGTGCGCCTTAAAGGAAAAGGAGTTCCGTCTCTTCGTAATCCACAGGCAAGAGGAGATCATTATGTGACGCTTGAGATCCAGACTCCGGAAAGATTAAGTTCGGAGGCGAAAGAAGCGCTGCGAAGATTTGATGAATTGACGGGAAATACACTTCATGAACATGATGAGACAACAGGGAAAGTCGAGAAGAAGAAAAAGAAAGGCTTCATGGAAAAAATGAAAGAGATGAAAGAAGCCTTGGAAGACTAACAGGTAAGAGGATGTCAAAATAAGGCATCCTCTTATTGTATAGACGGAGAAAATGGGAATCGTTTGCAGGGAGAATGATTTTGATGCCAAAGCGGCAAAAATAAAGGAATAGAACTTCTGCTTATATATATCTATAATAAACGATAATAGCAGGCATATGAAAGAAAGTATTGACTTATCGCCGGGAACTCCTTATCCTTTATAAGGTGAAAGATAAATAGCAGAATGAATTTGATAAATTTACAGGAGGCACATAGAAAATGGGTGGATTTTTCGGAGTTGCATCAAAAAAAGACTGTGTATTGGAGTTATTTTACGGCGTGGACTATCATTCTCACCTCGGAACGAGAAGAGGCGGAATGGCTGCGTATGGAAACGGAGAGTTCTGCCGTGCGATCCATAATATAGAAAATGCTCCTTTTCGTACAAAATTTGACAGGGATGTAGATGAGATGAAAGGCAATCTTGGAATCGGATGTATTTCTGATTACGAGCCGCAGCCGCTTCTTATACAGTCGCATCACGGAAGTTTTGCGATCGTTACGGTTGGAAAGATCAATAATGAAGAAGAACTTTTAGAAAAAGTGTTTGAAGAAGGGCATTCCCATTTTCAGGAGATGAGCGGAGGTAAGATCAATGCGACAGAGCTTGTGGCATCTTTGATCTGTAAGAAAGAAACGCTTGTGGAAGGAATCCGTTATGCGCAGGAAACTGTAAACGGCTCTCTTACGCTGCTTCTTATGACGAAAGACGGAATTTATGCGGCGCGTGACAGATATGGAAGAACTCCGGTTGTTGTCGGTAAGAAAGAAGAGGCGTACTGTGTTTCTTTTGAAAATTCAGCGTATATTAATCTCGGTTATGAAGCGTACAAAGAATTAGGGCCGGGAGAGATCGATCTGATTACTCCGGAAAGCGTGGAACAGTTGGTAGCTCCGGGAAAAGAGATGAAGATTTGTTCTTTTTTATGGGTTTATTATGGTTATCCGACTTCCTCTTACGAAGGCGTCAATGTAGAAGAAATGCGTTATAAATGTGGAAGTATGCTTGCAAAGCGCGATGGAGATTCTGTGCATCCTGATATTGTAGCCGGAGTTCCTGATTCTGGGATCGCACATGCGATCGGATATTCTAATGAATCGGGAATACCGTATGCGAGACCGTTTATTAAATATACGCCGACGTGGCCGAGGTCATTTATGCCTACAAGCCAGAGTCAGAGAAATCTGATCGCAAAGATGAAGCTGATTCCGGTGCAGTCTCTGATCGAAGATAAGAAACTGCTTTTGATCGACGATTCTATCGTGCGCGGAACGCAGCTTCGGGAGACGACGGAATTTCTCTATAAGAGCGGAGCGAAAGAAGTGCACGTACGTCCGGCGTGTCCGCCGCTTGTGTACGGTTGTAAGTTTTTGAATTTTTCAAGATCCAAATCAGATCTTGATCTGATCACACGCAGGATCATTCAAGAGGCAGAAGGAGAAAACTGTCCGGCAGAAGTGCTTGCGGAATATGCCGATCCGGACAGCTGCCGTTATGCGAAGATGGTAGAAGAGATTCGGAAGATCCAGAATTTTACGACTCTTCGTTTCCACCGTCTGGATGATCTGATTGCATCGATCGGAATCGATCCGTGTAAAGTGTGTACGTATTGCTTTAACGGAAAAGAATGATCGAAAAACAGCTGCAGAATCATTACAGGGCAGCAAAAGAATAAGTAAAAGGTAGTTTACGGAAAATATCATGCTAAAGAGAGAAAATCATATAGAAATTGACCGGAGAAAGTTTTACAAAACGGTGCTGGCGCTCGTTGTTCCTATGGCTCTTCAAAATCTGATCAACGTAGGCGTGACGGCGGCAGACGTCATTATGTTAGGCGCTGTTGGAGAAAAAGCTTTATCCGGCGCATCTTTGGCAGGACAGATTCAGTATATTATGACATTGTTCCTGTTCGGTCTGACCTCCGGAGCGACGGTGCTCACGGCTCAGTATTGGGGAAAAGGCGACCGGGATGCGATTGAAAAGATATTAGGAATGGCAGTAAAAGCAGCGGTCTGTGTGACGGCGCTTTTTACTGTGTCGGCTCTTGCGGTACCGGAACTGTTAATGCAGGTATTTACAAACGATCCGGTTGTTGTTTCGGAAGGAGTTAAATACCTGAGAATTGTGGCGTTTACCTATATAATGATGGGAGTTACGCAGGCATATTTGTATATTATGCGGAGTGTGGAACGGGTTGTTGTGGCAACAGTTGTCTATCTTCTGTCTCTTATATGCAATATCATAATGAATGCGATTTTCATTTTTGGTCTGCTCGGACTTCCGAAGATGGGTGTGGCAGGAGCGGCGCTTGGAACTCTTTGCGCCCGTATTCTGGAAGTTGTGCTTGTTGCGATATATGCCCGTTTATTTAACAGGGAGATCAGGCTGAGGTTCAAATATGTGCTTCATACGGATAAAATTCTATTTTCTGATTTTATGCGTTATGCCCTTCCGGTTGTAGTCAATGAAGTTTTATGGGGACTTGGAACGGCGGCGAACACAGCGATACTCGGTCATATGGGAAGCGCGGCTGTGGCGGCAAATTCAGTGGCGCAGGTGGCAAGACAGCTTGCGACAGTTGTATCGTTTGGGTTGTCCAGCGCGGCGGCGATCTATCTTGGAAAGACGATCGGAGAGAAAAAGACAGAGTATGCGAAAGCATATGCAAAACGGTTTCTTATATTGAGCATTATCATGGGAATATTGGGAGGAACTGTGATTCTTGCGGTTTCGCCTTTGGCATCGGCGGCACTGACTTTGAGCGGTACGGCAAAAGAATATTTGAGGATCATGTTTTTTGTTATGTCTTATTTTGTTGTCGGCCAGGCGATTAATACAACGCTTGTCGTGGGGGTGTTCCGTTCGGGCGGCGATACGAGATTCGGATTGATTCTCGATATGACGACGATGTGGTGCTGCTCGATATTGTTCGGTTTTCTTGCGGCATTTGTATTTAAGCTAAGTGTGCCGGTTGTTTATGTGATACTTATGAGTGATGAGATTATTAAAATACCGATCACATATAAACGGTATCGAAGTTATAAATGGCTCAACGATGTGACAAGATAACAGTGGAACGGTTGTAAACAGACGTTAAATGAATATGAATAAATGATTAATAAATGAGAAATGATATTCGGGCAAAATCAGTACAAGATTTTGCCCGAATGTGTTATACTTAGAAAAGAGTAAATTATAGAAAGAGGTAGCAGATCATGCCAGAACAGCAAAATACAAACGGATGTACAGAAGAATCTTGCGCAGGATGCGCACATGCAGATTCATGCAGCAGCAAAAAAGAGGATTTCCGTGAACCGGAAAACAAATATTCATCTATTAAAAAAGTAATCGGTGTAGTCAGCGGAAAGGGCGGTGTCGGTAAATCGCTTGTGACGGCGTCGCTCGCAAGAATGATGAGAGAAAAAGGATATACAGTCGGAATTTTAGATGCGGATATTACAGGTCCGTCTATTCCGAAAATGTACGGAATACATGAGAAAGCAAGAGGAACGGAAGAAGGGATTCTTCCATGTATTGCAAAAGATGAGACAAGAATTATGTCGGTCAATCTTCTCCTGGAAGACGAATCCGCGCCCGTTATTTGGAGAGGTCCGATTATTGCGGGAGTTGTGAAGCAGTTTTGGACAGATGTTATGTGGGGCGATATTGATTATCTGTTTGTAGATATGCCGCCGGGAACAGGAGACGTTCCTTTGACAGTATTTCAGTCGCTTCCGGTAGACGGTGTGGTGATCGTGACATCTCCACAGGATCTTGTACAGATGATCGTGAAAAAAGCGGCGAATATGGCGGAACAGATGAATATTCCGGTACTTGGGATCATAGAAAACTACAGTTATGTAAAATGCCCTGACTGTGGAAAAGAGATTAAAGTGTTCGGAGAAAGTCATGTAGAGGAAGCAGCTCGGGAGATGAACGTTCCGGTGCTTGGCCGTATGCCGATTGATATGAAGCTGGCAGAGGCAGTTGAAAATGAGAAGTTTTACGAAGCGGAGAATCCGTATTTGGCAGATGTCAAGTTATAAGAATCATCCTTGCGCCGGCAAGGTATATTGTTGAAAATGTTTTTGCCGATCGGTATAAAAGAGGTGGAAAAATGATAGGTAAGAGAACGGCAATTTGGAAAAGAGAGGAATATTCGTATGAAAGTGAAGAAAGAGATATTCCTTATGTGATAAGTTATATGCATGAAGACGGGCAGATCCGTCCGGCAATGATCGTTGTGCCGGGCGGAGCCTATCGTCAGGTGTCATCATCGGAAGGCGATATCGTCGCACGAACATTTTATAGGGCCGGATACAATGCGCTTGTACTTACATACAGTGTGAATCCGACATCGGAAGGCGAGCCTTTGCACCTTCAGCCGCTTAGAGATCTGGCCAGAACGGTGCGGCTCGTACGTTATTATGCGAAACAGTGCCGGATCGATCCGGAGAAAGTGGCTGTATGCGGATTTTCGGCAGGCGGGCACTTATGCGGAAGTCTCGGAGTTCATTTTCAGGATATAAAAGAAGAAAATTCTCTTCTTAAAGAAGTTTCATGCAGACCGGATGCGATGATACTCGGTTATCCGGTAATCACTTCGGGAAAGTATAGAAACGAAGATTCGTTTTTAGCTTTGCTCGGAGAAGATTCTGATGAAGAAGAGCGGGAATATCTGTCGGTCGAAAAACATGTGACAGAAGAGATGCCGCCGTGTTTTTTGTGGCATACTCTTGAAGATAAGACCGTTTCGGCGGAAAACGGGTATTTGTTTGCCGAAGCATGCAGGAAGGCGGGCGTACCTTATGCGCATCATGTATTTGCGGAAGGGGCACATGGGATGTCTGTCGCCACAGAAGAATGGTTTGAACAAAAACTAAAAGAACGTCCTGATAAATGGACAGAGGAAGAGCAGGCGCATATATATGGCGCATTAGACGAAGTGGGGATGTGGACCGGACTTGCAAAACGATGGTTAAAACGGACGCTTTGCATAAAAGAAAGGCAGGAGATAGACAGTGAGGATTTTATTTATCAGACATGGAGATCCGGATTACATAAATGATACGCTGACGAAAAAAGGACATCGTGAGGCAAAACTGCTTGCCGAACGGGCGGCTGACTTGAATCTCGGAAGCTGTTATGTTTCTCCCCTTGGAAGAGCGAAAGACACGGCGCAGTACTGTCTGGATAAAGTGGGAAAGACCGCACAGACTGTAGAATGGCTGAGAGAATTTCCGGCAAGGATCGATCTGAATCAGGCGGTACATCTTCAAAAGGCTTATCCTACCGCGGAGAAAGAAAATGGTCGGTATGTGCCGAGAATCGTGTGGGATATCGTTCCGTCGTATTGGATGGAACATGGAGAATGTATGGACAGGGATGCGTGGAGAAAATCCGATCTATGCCAAAATTCAGATGCGGTGGAAGTATATGACAGGGTAACTCTTGAGTTTGACAGATTTCTTGCAGAGCATGGATATGTTCGTGAAGGCAGCAGTTATAGAGTGGAGAGAGAATGCACGGAGACCGTGACGTTTTTTTGCCATTTTGGGATTACGTGCGCGTTGTTGTCGCATCTGTGGAATATGTCGCCTTTTTCGGCATGGCAGTATTTTGCGTTTGCTCCGACATCGGTGACGGAAATAGTGACAGAAGAACGAGAGAAGGGAATCGCTTGTTTTCGGGGGTTGAAGCTGGGAGATGCTTCTCATCTTTATGCGGGAAACGAACCGGTTTCCGTTGCCGCCAGGTTTTGTGAAGTATACAGCGATATGAACAGCAGGCATTGAGAGAACAGCTTAAAATTATAGGAGCTTTCGGAAACAGAAGGCAGGGATTGGGGAAACGTACATGTTTCCTATAAGTCCTTGCCTTTTTCATGGATTATATGTTAATATAGGCGTTGGTGCGTATTAAGCATCACATATCCCGTAAAACGAAGTTTCAAAAAAGGAGATATTGTAATGATCAGTGCAAATAATGTAACTCTGCGCGTGGGAAAAAAAGCGCTTTTTGAAGAAGTAAATATCAAGTTCACAGAGGGAAACTGTTATGGTCTGATCGGCGCTAACGGAGCCGGAAAATCTACGTTTTTGAAGATTTTATCAGGTCAGCTTGAGCCGACGAACGGTGAAGTGGCGATCACTCCGGGAGAGCGTCTTTCTTTCTTACAGCAGGATCATTTTAAATATGATGAATATCCGGTTCTTGATACGGTGATCATGGGGAATGCCCGACTGTATGAGATTATGAAAGAAAAAGAAGCGATTTATGCAAAAGAAGATTTCACGGATGAAGACGGAATAAAGGCAAGTGAACTTGAAGGTGAATTTGCTACGATGAACGGATGGGAAGCTGAATCAGACGCGGCGTCTCTTTTGAATGGTCTTGGAATCGAGACAGATCTTCATTATAAAATGATGAAAGATATGACAGGTCCGCAGAAGGTGAAAGTGCTTCTCGCACAGGCGCTGTTCGGTAATCCGGATATTTTGCTTCTTGACGAGCCGACAAACCACCTTGATCTGGATGCGATTGCGTGGCTTGAGGAGTTTTTGATTAATTTTGAAAATACGGTGATCGTTGTGTCTCATGACCGTTATTTCTTAAATAAAGTATGTACGCAGATCGCAGATATTGATTATGGAAAAATACAGCTTTATGCGGGAAATTATGATTTCTGGTATGAATCAAGTCAGCTTCTTATCCGTCAGATGAAAGAAGCAAATAAGAAAAAAGAAGAGAAGATCAAAGAACTTCAGGACTTTATTTCCCGATTCAGCGCAAATGCTTCAAAATCAAAGCAGGCGACATCGAGAAAGCGCGCCCTTGAGAAAATCCAGCTTGACGAGATCAAACCGTCCAGCAGAAAATACCCGTATATTGATTTTCGTCCGAATCGTGAGATCGGAAACGAAGTGCTTACGGTAGAAGGTCTTTCTAAAACGATCGACGGCGTGAAAGTGCTTGACAATATCAGCTTTACTCTCGGTCACGATGATAAAGTCGCTTTTGTCGGAAGTAATGAAGTCGCAAAGACAGTTCTTTTTAAGATCCTGATCGGAGAGATGGAACCGGACGAAGGAACTTATAAATGGGGAGTGACAACTTCTCAGGCATATTTCCCGAAAGATTTCGGCGGAGAATTTGACAGTGATTATAATATCACAGAATGGCTGACACAGTATTCCGAAGAAAAGGATGTCACATATGTTCGCGGATTCCTCGGAAGAATGCTCTTCTCAGGCGAGGACGGTGTGAAGAAGCTGAAAGTTCTTTCAGGAGGAGAAAAAGTACGCTGCCTTCTTTCTAAGATGATGATTTCAGGAGCAAACGTTCTTCTTCTTGATGAGCCGACAAACCATCTTGACATGGAATCGATCACAGCTCTTAATAATGGACTGATCAAATTCCCGGGAGTTTTACTTTTTACGTCTCGGGATCATCAGATCGTACAGACGACTGCAAACCGTATTATGGAAATCGTTCCGGGTGGACAACTGATCGACAAGATTACGACATATGACGAGTATCTTGAAAGTGACGAGATGGCAAGAAAGAGACAGACATATACTGTTTCGACTGAGGAAGATGATTAAAGGTTGATTAAATTTGAAATATCCTCTTTCTTTTTGGAAATAATTCTGTTATAATGTAAAAGCTGTGTATGGAAATCATGCACAGCTCTTCATGGAGACGTATCGAAGTGGTCATAACGGGGCGCACTCGAAATGCGTTTGCCCTCCGGGGCACGAGGGTTCGAATCCCTCCGTCTCCGTTTGAAAAATGAAGCCGAGAGTCAGAATGCAGTTGACTCTCGGTTTATTTTATCTTTTTCTTTTTTTTGTCTTTGGCAGACAAGAGGAAGAAAAAAACACATCAAAATATTTTGATGTGACATGTTGACAAACCACTTTACAAGACTTATGATGTATATATCAAAAATAATTGATGTGAGGAATGACGGCGATGACTGATTTTTCAAAAGACGCAAAAATCTTTAAGGCTCTTTGTGATACAAAAAGGCTTACTATTTTAGATTACTTGAAGAGTGGCGAAAAATGTGCGTGTGTTCTGATTGAAAACATGAACATCGGACAGTCAGCTTTATCTTATCACATGAAAATACTTTGCGATTCCGGCATTGTTCATGCAAGACAAGAGGGAAAATGGACACATTACAGCCTAAGTAAAAGCGGAAGTGAATACGCGTCAAAACGATTGCTAGAATTAACAACGCCAAATACTGAAAATCAATCAAATTGCTGCAAATAAAAGTCATCGAAAGGTGGCTTTTATAAAACTTTATCACATCAAAAATATTTGATATGTTGTATGAAGGAGGGACTTTTTTGGAAGTAGTCAATTCAATATGGTCGTTTTTCCAAGACCAAATATTAGGTATGAAGTGGTTAAATGGTTTAATCGGTAAGGGTCTATCACAACTAGGGCTAGACATTGACAGTCGATTAGGCGGAAGTATTCAATTCTTTTTGTATGACGTAATTAAAATCACAATTTTGTTATGTTTATTGATTTTCTTTATTTCGTATATTCAAAGTTACTTTCCGCCAGAACGAAGTAAGAAAATTTTGGGGCGTTTTCATGGCATCGGAGCAAATATTATATCCGCATTGTTAGGGACAGTTACACCATTTTGTTCCTGTTCGTCTATTCCGCTATTTATAGGTTTTACAAGTGCGGGATTGCCACTGGGCGTAACATTTTCCTTTTTGATTTCTTCCCCTATGGTTGATTTGGGAAGTCTTGTATTGTTAATGAGTATTTTCGGTGCTAAAGTTGCCTTTGCTTATGTGATTGTAGGTTTGATCATTGCCGTCATCGGCGGCACCTTCATTGAAAACTTACATATGGAAAAATATGTAGAAGATTTCGTCAAAAATGCAAGTAGGGTTGATATTAGTTCCCCTGCCTTAACCAAAAAGGACAGAGTTCAATATGCGAAAGAACAAGTGATGGGAACATTCAAAAAAGTATTTCCATACATTTTGATCGGTGTGGGGATTGGAGCAATTATTCATAATTGGATACCTGAAACATGGATTGAAAGTATTTTAGGAAGTAATAACCCGTTCGGTGTTGTTTTAGCTACGCTTGTCGGTATCCCTATGTACGCTGATATTTTCGGAACAATTCCGGTTGCAGAGGCATTACTTGCAAAGGGAGCACAATTAGGTACGATCTTATCATTTATGATGGCAGTAACGACATTAAGCCTGCCGTCTTTAATCATGTTGAAAAAGGCAGTAAAGCCTAAATTATTGACTTTATTTATTGCCATTTGTACGTCGGGTATTATCATTGTAGGTTATCTCTTTAATATTTTTAGTGCGATATTTATTTAAAAGGAGCGAATAAGAAATGAAATTATTTGGAAAGAAAAAAGAAACAAAATCATGCTGTTGTGGTGAAAATTGCACGTCAGAAACAATGCAAAATACAGAAAATAAGAAACAAGAGCAAGGGATCAAAATATTGGGTTCGGGCTGCGTAAAATGTATGGAATTAGAAAAAGCAACCAGAGCGGCAGTATCTGAACTTCGATTAGATTATGAGATTGAACATGTTACAGATTTTGCGGAAATCGCCGGTTACGGAGTAATGACGACACCTGCATTAGTGTTTAACGGCGAAGTTATATCCTATGGGAAAGTATTGACTGTAGAGGAAGTGAAAGCGCTGTTGAGTAAAAAATAAAGCAAAGGAAGGCCGGTAATTTATTTATGAAAAAACCTGAATTATTGTCGGATAAGGCAGGAGAAGCTTCTGGATATGACCTACAACAAAAAGTAAAGATTTTGAAAAGAATTTGAAAAGATTTGTTTAAAAATCAACTTCTGGTTTCACAATAAGGAAAAAAGTTATATAATGTAGAAGTTAAAAGAGGGAAGTAGATTGTAGCAGAAAAGAGGTTATCCATATGACAATAAAGAAGGCAACACTTGTTCTTGAAGGCGGAGCGACAAGAGGAATATTTACTTCGGGAGCGCTTGATTATCTGATGGAGAGAGATCTGTATTTTTCGGATGTGATCGGCGTTTCGGCGGGCTCGTGCAATGCGGTGGACTATGTTTCGCGGCAGCCGGGAAGAACGAGAGACTGTATGATACCGACTGACAAAGAAGGAAAATATTACTATGGGATCAGAGACTTCGTCAAAGAGAAAAGTCTGATGAATATGGATCTGATCTTTGATAAATATCCGAAAGAACTGCTTCCGTTTGATTTCGAGACATATTTTAACTCGGAGATCAACTGTCAGATTGTTACGACAAACTGTCTGACGGGAAAAGCGGAGTATATGACAGAGTGATAACGACCGTCTGATGAAACTTTGCAGAGCGTCGTCAAGTATGCCTTTGCTTACTCCGATCGTTAATATCGACAATGTTCCGTACCTTGACGGAGGACTGGCGGACTCTGTTCCGATCAGACGGGCACAGCAGATGGAAAATGAAAAGATCGTCGTGATTCTTACGAAAAATCAAGGTTACAGGAAGTCGGTTCTTTCTCCGACGATGCAGAGAGTATATAAAAGAGCGTATAAATCATATCCGAATTTGATCAGGACGATCTTCAGAAGAAGTTTTGAGTATAATAAAACGATGAATTATTTAGATCAGCTTGAAAAACGAGGTGAGATATTTATTCTCAGACCGCAGGTAAAGCCTGTTTCAAGACTTGAGAGAAATAAAGAAACGCTGCATGCATTTTATGAACACGGATATAAGTACACAGAACGAAAGTTTGATGATCTTATGGAATATTTGGAAAAATAAAAGCAGAAATCTTTTTCACGATAAATGAAACGATAGTTTACAAGATGAGAAATGTCGGAAAATCAAAAAGGAGAGGGTATGATGGGAAAAACAGAGACTTTAGAGTATACGCAAAATCGAGAATTATCATGGCTTCGTTTTAATCAGCGTGTGTTGGAAGAGGCGCAGGACGAAAGTGTTCCTCTTATGGAGAGGATGAAATTTGTCGCAATTTTTACAAGTAATCTTGATGAATTCTTTATGATTCGTGTCGGCAGCCTTTACGATATGGCAGTAGCTGACAGTAAAAAACAGGATATCCGTTCGGGAATGACTCCGAAGCAGCAGTTGGAGGAGATTTATAAAGCGGTAGCTCCTCTTTATAAGGAGAGAGATAAGACATATGCGGAAATAAAAAAGCAGCTTCAGCCGTATGGCGTATGTGGGTTAGATTTTAAAGAATTGGAGCAGCAGGAAAAGAAGTATGTGAAAAAATATTTCAAAGAACAGGTGCTTCCGGTTTTATCGCCTCAGATCGTAGATGCGAACCATCCGTTCCCTCATCTGCTTAATAAAGATATTTACGTCGTGGCGACGCTGAAAATGGAAAATAATGTCATGCTCGGCATTGTGCCTGTGCCACAGTACATTTCGGACGTTCTCTATCTTCCGGGGCATGATGTGCGCTACATCCGAATGGAAAAAGTGATCATGGAATATCTGGAACTTGTTTTTGAACAGTATCAGGTATCTGACAAAAACTATATTTGCGTAACGCGGAATGCGGATATCGCACCGGATGATGAAGCGTTGGCAGATAATGAAGATTTCCGTTATATTATGAAAGAAACACTTCATAAAAGACGTAAAATGGCAGTTGTAAGACTTGAGACAGCCGCTCCGCTCGGAAAAGAGATGGAAAAATATTTCTGCGACCGGTTTAAGATTACGCCGGAATGTATTTTCAGGACGAAAATGCCGATGAAGCTTGGGTTTATTTTCGCAATCGCAGATAAGATTCCCGAATCTATGAGAAAAGCGCTGATCGACGAGCCGTTTACACCTCAGCCTGCCGCTGCGCTTGCCGAAGGGATCAGCGTGATGGAGCAGGTGAAACGCAAAGATGTTTTGTTGTCTTATCCATATGAGAGTATGGATCCGTTTTTGCAGCTTATTAAAGAAGCTGCGTTTCATCCCGATGTTATGACGATCAAGATCACGATCTACCGTCTGGCGAAAAAGGCCCGCCTTGTAGAATACCTTTGTGCGGCAGCCGAGAACGGAAAAGAAGTAACTGTATTGATCGAACTTAGGGCGCGTTTTGACGAGCAGAATAATATTGACTGGTCAGAGCGTCTGGAGGAAGCGGGATGTCGTGTGCTGTATGGATTCGACGGTTACAAGGTTCATTCAAAACTGTGTCTTATCACATACAGGAATCGAAATGAGATCCGTTATATTACCCAGGTAGGAACGGGAAACTATAATGAAAAGACGGCAAAAATGTATACAGATTATTCGCTTATGACATCACATCAGGGAATCGGCGAGGATGCGGCCGTATTCTTTAAAAATATGTCAATCGGCAATCTGGACGGAGAGTATCATCATCTGATCGTTTCACCGTTTAGTCTGAAACGGAAAGTTTTAAGACATATGGATGAGGAAATTCAAAAAGGCGCGGATGGACGTATTATTATGAAAATGAATTCTGTAACGGATATGGATTTTATCCGAAAAGTACAGGAAGCGTCTGCAGCAGGGGTAAAAGTGGATCTGATCGTACGCGGAATCTGCTGTATATTGCCGGGAGTGAAAGAAAATACGGAAAATCTGCGGGTTACGAGCATTGTAGGAAGGTATCTGGAACATCCGAGAGTGTTTGTGTTCGGAACAGGAGAAACGGCGAAAGTTTATATCGGATCGGCAGATATGATGACGAGAAATACAGAGAAACGTGTGGAGGTTGCATGTCCGATTTATGACGATGCAATTAAGAGACGCCTGATCCATGATCTGAAAGTGATGCTTGCAGACAATGTAAAAGCGCGTATTATGACAAGTGACGGTACATATAAGAAAAAAGAAAGAAAAGGAGAAGCGGTCAACGCGCAGGCTGCATTTATGAAGGCTGCGTTGAATGCACGCCCTCCGAAGACGCTTCCGAAAGCAAAAAAGGAAAAAAAATCAATCTTTCAGAAAGTATTCAGCGCATTTGGAAAAAGGAATAGATCGTGTTGAAAAAAGGTGAGAAATACTTTCGGAGCAGGAAAGGAAACTAAATACATTATATGAAAAAACAACTCTATATCGCCGAGAAACCCAGCGTAGCGCAGGAGTTCGCAAAGGCATTAAAATTAAAGACAAGAAGAGCGGACGGATATTTAGAATCCGACGAAGCAGTGATCACATGGTGCGTCGGACATCTGGTTACGATGAGCTATCCGGAAGAGTATGACCCGGCATTGAAAAAATGGAGTCTTCAGACACTTCCGTTTATTCCTTCGGAGTTTAAATATGAAGTGATCCCGTCAGTGGCGAAGCAGTTTCAGATTGTCAGTTCTCTTTTAAACAGAGAAGACGTTGACACAATTTATGTGTGCACCGACTCCGGACGGGAGGGAGAGTACATTTACCGGCTTGTAGAACAAAAGGCGCAGGTGTCGGGGAAAAAAAGACTTCGCGTGTGGATCGACTCACAGACAGAAGAGGAAATCTTAAGAGGCATACGGGAAGCAAAAGATCTGTCAGAGTATGACAATCTAAGCGCTTCCGCCTATCTTCGCGCGAAAGAAGACTATCTGATGGGAATCAACTTTTCACGTTTGCTTACGCTGAAATACGGAAACAGTATTTCTAATTATCTGAATACGAAATACTCGGTGATTTCGGTAGGACGTGTAATGACATGCGTTCTCGGAATGGTTGTCAGGCGTGAAAGGGAGATACGGGAGTTTGTAAAAACTCCTTTTTACCGTGTGATCAGCACGATCGATGCGTCAGGTCACAGTTTTGAAGGAGAATGGCGGGCAGTGAAAGGCTCGCGGTATTTTGAATCGTTTGATCTGTATAAAGAAAATGGATTTAAGACAGAAGAAAAAGCAAAAGAGCTGATCGCCTATTTGTCGGAAGAAAAGCCGATACAGTGTATCGTTGAGTCTGTGGAGAAGAAAAAGGAGAAGAAAAATCCTCCCCTTCTTTATAATCTGGCCGAACTTCAAAACGACTGTTCGAAGCGGTTTAAGATCAGTCCGGATGAAGCGCTTCGGGTCGTGCAGGAATTATATGAAAAAAAACTTGTTACATACCCGAGGACAGACGCCAGGGTTTTGTCGACGGCAGTTGCAAAAGAGATCAGCAGAAACTTGAACGGGCTGTCAAAATATCCTCCGGCACAGCCGTATTTGCAGGATATCCTTTCTTTTGGAAGTCATAAAAATCTGGCGAAGACAAGATATGTAAACGATAAGCAGATTACAGATCATTACGCTATCATTCCGACAGGACAAGGTTTAGGAGCGCTGAATTCGCTTTCGGCAACGTCTCATAAAGTATATGATCTGATTGTGAGAAGGTTTTTAAGTATTTTTTATCCGCCGGCAGTGTATCAAAAAGTGGCGATCATATCGAAGATAAAGGAAGAGAGTTTCTTTTCCAATTTTAAAGTGCTAGCTGAGGAAGGATATTTGAAAGTGGCAGGCGTTCCGCAGGGAAAACGAAGTGTAAACAAAGGCAAAAGCAGAACCGATGCAAATGAAAAAGAGGAAGATGCAGAACAGACGGCAGATCAGGACCTTGATACGGCGCTGTTTGAAGTGATTAAAACGCTGAAAAAAGGAAGCGTTCTTCCGGTTGGAGCATTAGATATAAAAGAAGGGGAGACGTCGCCTCCGAAACGGTATAATTCAGGATCGATCATCCTTGCTATGGAAAATGCGGGGCAGTTGATCGAGGATGAAGATCTTCGCGCTCAGATAAAAGGAAGCGGTATCGGAACGAGCGCGACCAGGGCGGAAATATTAAAGAAACTGATTCATATTAAATACCTTGCCCTGAATAAAAAAACACAGATCATAACACCGACTTTGCAAGGAGAGATGGTATTTGACGTAGTGGATCATTCGATCAAATCACTTTTAAATCCGGAACTTACGGCAAGCTGGGAAAAAGGTCTTACGTATGTGGCGGAGGGAAGCATTACTCCCGATGAATATATGATGAAGCTGGATCGTTTTATAACGAACAGGACGGTGGGAGTAAAAGGACTCAATAATCAGTATCAGTTAAGAGCCTGTTATGATAAAGCGGCAGGTTATTATAAAAAGAGCCGGTAAACGGCGGAAAAGGAGATAAATATATGAATGCATTGACAGTAAAGGAACTTTATACATTAGAGGAGACAATCGCAAAAGATCTTTTTGACAAAGTGACATATCCGTGGGAAGTCCTTCCGAATATCGGTTCATTTATCAAAGAACTCGGGAATACGTTAAGCAGTGATGAATATGAAAAAAGAGGAGAAGATGTCTGGATCGCAAAGTCAGCTAAAGTTGCGCCTACCGCATGTATTAATGGTCCGGCGATCATCGGGAAAGAAGCGGAAGTGCGTCATTGTGCGTTTATAAGAGGAAACGCGATCGTGGGAGAAGGAGCAGTCGTAGGAAATTCGACAGAGCTTAAAAATGTCGTGCTTTTCAATAAAGTACAGGTACCGCATTATAATTATGTCGGCGATTCTGTTCTCGGATATAAATCTCATATGGGAGCAGGTTCTATCACATCGAATGTGAAGTCGGATAAAAAGCTTGTTGTTGTAAAAACATCGGAAGGAAATATAGAAACCGGCATGAAGAAGTTCGGAGCAATGCTCGGAGATGAAGTAGAAGTAGGATGCGGAAGCGTCCTGAACCCCGGAACGGTTGTAGGAAGTCACAGCAATATTTACCCACTGTCTTCTGTAAGAGGATTTGTTCCGGCAAACAGTATTTATAAAAACAAAAGCGAAGTCGTAGAAAAATATTAATACAGGCAAGACAGACAAACCGATGTGGATAAAAACAGAAGTGTCGTAAAAATAGTGGCATATAAGGGGGAAAGGAAAAAAGAGATGAAGAAGATCGGATTTATCGGTGTGGGGATCATGGGAAAATCCATGGTGCGTAATCTTATGAAAGCAGGGTATGAACTTCATATTTATGCCCGGACAAAAGCAAAAGTCGAGGACGTGATCGGGGAAGGAGCGATCTTTCATGAAACGATTTCCGAGTGCGTAAAAGACTGCGAGGCAGTGATTACGATCGTAGGATTTCCGCAGGATGTAGAAGAAGTATATTTCGACAGCGGAAATATTTTGGACAGTGCGAAAAAAGGTGCATATTTGATCGATATGACGACCACGAGTCCGCAGATTGCCGAAAAGCTGTATGAAGAAGGAACAAAACGGGGATTTCATGTGCTTGATGCGCCGGTCACAGGCGGAGATACGGGGGCAAGAGAAGGAACTCTTTCTATTCTTGTCGGAGGCGATAAGAGCGATTATACGAACTGTCATGAACTGTTTGAAGCAATGGGAACGAATATTAATTACGAAGGTTCGGCAGGATGCGGACAGCATTGCAAACTTGCAAACCAGATCATGATCGCGGGAGCTCTTTCCGGTGTATGCGAAGCGCTGACATATGCAAAAGAAAAGGGACTTGACCTGAATGTGTTCTCGAAATCCGTAGCGACAGGGGCAGCCGGAAGCAGACAGTTTGATCTGTTCGGACCAAAGATCATAGAAAAAGATTATGCGCCGGGATTTTTTATGAAGCATTTTATTAAAGATATGAAGCTGGCGCTCATCGAAGCAAACAGAAGCGGTTTAAATCTCGAAGTTTTAAGCCAGGTTCTTGCCATTTATGAAGAGCTTGAAGCAGACGGCAACGGAGATCTCGGAACACAGGCACTTATCAAGTATTACGAGTAAAAGCAAACTATACAGGACGCGGACAGAAAGGGTAGAGAGGACTATGCTGGAGATCAAAGAATTGACAAAATATTATGGAAAGAATCTGGCGGTAGATCAAGTGACGTTTACCGTCCCTAACGGTCAGGTAGGGGTTCTTTTAGGGCCGAACGGATCGGGAAAATCAACGATCATCAAAAGCATTGCCGGTTTATTGCGGTATCAGGGTGAAATTCGTATTAAAGGGATTCCTGCCCGGCAGATTCCTGCGAAAAGGAAGTTTGCTTATGTTCCGGAGATTCCGAATATGTTCGATGCGCTGACGGTAAGGGAGCATATCGAATATGTGAGAATGGCATATGACAGTGAAATTACAGACGAGGAGATCGAAAAGATACTTAAAGCGTTTGAGATGGATGACAAGCAGGATAAGCTTGGCAATGAATTATCAAAAGGAATGATGCAGAAAGTGAGCATATGCTGTGCCCTTGCGGTAAAGCCGGAAGTCATCCTTCTTGACGAACCGATGGTCGGACTTGATCCGGCGGCGATCAAGATGCTGAAAGATGTCGTGTATCTGAAGGAGCGGCAAAACCTGTTTGACGAAACCATCGGTAAAAGTGGCTCTTTCTTCCGTAATTTTATGACTTTCCAGTCTTTGTTTCTTTGCAGTATTGCCTTGTTTGCAATTGCCCGGGCAAGAGGGATGGTCAATCATTTGGAAGAAAAGGATGTACTCTTTGCCATTCTGATTATTTTTTCAGTATTATTTCTGTTTTACCAGTTCAAACAGTTGAGTTATTATTTGTTAGGCTTTGTTTTTTCACCCCCTGATAAATATAAATTCTGGAAGAAGAATTATAATGCAATTATGGGGTCCTGGGGGATGTTATTATATATTCCGGTCGTATGGTTGATGTTCGTAGGAAGTAAAACATTAGCTCCCGTAATATTGTTTTGTATTTTCTATTTTTTGTGTCGTTTTGTAATAATTTATAAGACAATACGGATATTTCACAAGAATAATGTCGGTTTTTTATATATTAGTTTGTACCTTTGCACCCAAGAAATCCTACCCCTCATATTTTTGTATGAAGGTATGATTTTTTTGTATAACTTTATTGAGACGAGTACTCTATGGCATTGAACATCAAAAAGTTGCTGGTATCACAACCGAAGCCTGCATCCGAGAAGTCACCGTATTTCGACATTGCGGAGAAATATGGGGTCGAGATCGACTTCCGTCCTTTTATCAAAGTAGAAGCTCTTTCTTCCAAAGAGTTTAGACAGCAGAGAATTTCTATTCTGGACTATACGGCAGTAATTTTTACCGCCCGTACAGCTATTGACCACTTTTTTCATTTATGTGAAGAACTACGTGTAGCCATTCCGGAAACAATGAAATATTTCTGTATGACAGAAGCTGTTGCAGTTTATCTTCAGAAGTATATCGTGTACAGAAAACGTAAAATCTTTTTTAGCCAGACCGGAAAGCCTGAAGATCTGGTGACTGTTATCGGAAAGCATGCGAAAGAAAAATATCTGGTGCCTGTATCCGATGTGCACAAAGATGATCTGTTGGCTATGTTGGAAGCTAAGAAAATCAACTACACAAAAGCTGTAATGTATAGAACGGTTAGTAACGAATTTGCGAAAGACGAGAAATTCGATTACGATATGTTGGTATTCTTCAGTCCTTCAGGAATCTCTTCATTACTGAAGAACTTCCCGAACTTTAAACAGGAAGATATAAAGATCGGCTGCTTTGGTCCTACGACAGCGAAGGCTGTGAAGGATGCCGGACTCCGGTTGGATGTGGAAGCACCTACTCCCGAGGCTCCGTCGATGACGGCTGCTCTGGATTTGTATCTGAAGAAAGAGTTGGGTGGAAACAAAAAGAATGGAAAATAAAAGGTATACCCTTTCTAAAGAAGAGCGCCTGTCGTGGAAACGTTACATTGACCTGTTATTTGAAAAAGGACAATCGTTTGTGGCGTTTCCACTGCGGGTTGTTTATTTACCGCTGGAGGAAGAGATGTCTGCTCCCGTCTCTATCCTGATCAGCGTCCCCAAAAAGAAATTCAAACGTGCCGTAAAACGGAACCTGATCAAGCGTCAGGTGCGTGAAGCCTACCGGGTGCGTAAATACGATCTGATCGATCCGTTGACAGAAAAAAACAAGCGCATGCTTATTGCCTTCCTCTATCTGGATAAGGAAATCCATCCTTTTACCGATATGGAGAAAGCGATGACAAAAGCAATCAGGATATTGCGCGACAAGGAATAATGAAGAAATTCTTTACAACACTTCTCCTGTTGCCGGTTTATTTCTATAAATATTGTATCTCACCCATGACACCGGCTTCGTGCAGATATACACCTACTTGTTCCGAATATGCTGTGCAGGCACTGAAAAAACACGGTCCCATAAAAGGTCTTTATCTGGCTGTCAAACGGCTGCTCCGATGCCATCCCTGGGGCGGAAGCGGATATGATCCGGTGCCGTAAAATCGTTTCCCTGTTTCTTATTTTACTTCAAACTCCCTTTGAAAGAGATATTCTTCCGTCTATTTGTTATATTTGTCGTTCATTATGAATGGATTGAAAAGGCAGATAAATACTGTATATTATGATATACATGCTCACTCGGCACAGACTTCTGTGGCGGAGGATGTAGTGGCTTGTTACAATGTAATTGTAGGAAAAGGCACTCTTTCAGATGTATCTTCCGGGCAACCTGTATCCTGCGGTATCCATCCGTGGTATATCCGGGAGGAGGCGGTGGTAGAGCAACTGGCGCGGTTCCGGGAATTGGCCCTGAATGAGCAAGTGATAATGATAGGAGAAGCCGGGCTGGATAAGCAAATATCCATATCGCTTGATTTGCAGGTCAAGGTATTTGAAGAACAGATTCGTGTTTCTGAAGAGTTGAAGAAACCCTTGATCATTCATTGCGTCAGGGCGTGGGAAGAGTTGATAGCCATCCGTAAGAAATACGCTCCGTCTATGCCCTGGATCATTCACGGCTTCCGTAAGAAAGGAGAGCAGGCTGAGCAATTATTGAAACAAGGCTTTTACCTCTCTTTTGGGGAACACTTCCAGGAATCGGCTTTGCGCAAAGCCTGGCCGGAACGTTTGTTGATTGAAACAGACGAATCCTCCTGTCCTATACAGGAAATCTATCAGCATATCGCTGCTGCCCTTCAAATATCTGTTGATGAGTTGGGTAACCAGGTTGAACTAACAGTACATCGTTTATGTTCCGGGGCAACCGCATCATAATCTTTTGTCCGTATCGTCTAATAGTTATTCCGACATGTATCCAATGACTTTTCATTTAGAGGTAGGTGTAAATCAATTTACACCTACCTCTAAATGAAAATAGACCTACCTCTAAATCTGTTTACACCTACCTCTAAGTAAAAAGACATTGAGAACTCTTCTCCCAGTCATTGCAATAAAATGATCGGATCAATAGGATGAGAGATCATTTTCACATCTGATAATAAGTTCGTTTGATCCGCGTCAGTTGAACATACTGTTAAAGAGGTCTTCGTCCGTATTGTCGAGGAAAGAAACCCAATGCTGGTGTGTTTTTCGGTCGAAATAATGCAGTGCTCCGTTATTACAAAGGATATAGAGTGTATTGCCTGTTCTTAATGTCCCATAAATAGTGGTTAGCGGCATGACGAGGACAGGGTTTCCATCTGCTATAAATACCAGGCAACCGTTCAAAAAAGCAAATTCCCACTCCTCACAGATGGAGTAAAGAAAGGCGGCAATATCACAGGGGCATTGTTTTGGGATGCGGTCGGCGATGTGGCGAAGTTGTACTAGTGTTTTCTTTTTCATATCCTACGGAATTTTAAGTCAGATATGTTTCGCAACCGCACAAAAAAGGGGCACGTAACATATACATAAACCCTAGCTGTAGGTACTGGAATACCCCAAAATCGAGAATACGTAGCATGCCCGTACCCCCACTTATCGTAACAAAAATTACATAAGCGTGGCACGAACATCCAATTATCGATTTTGTTAAATTTCCAGTTTTACAGCTAGATAATTAAATGTTCTATAACAAATTACCGGATTTCTCCCCGGTAATGGTAGCAAAGGTAGAATATTGGTTTGAAATAGCAAAAATTATGGCTGGCGGATTTATGAATAATTAGTAGGAAGAAGAGAATAACTTTTAGTGGATGGTAATCTGCAATTTGGGTTATAATATATATAATCTGTCAACAAAGTGAATCTTTATTTTGATGCGGTTGTCTTGTTTATGTTTACTTTATGAATTGCGTATCCACATAAAGTCGTATCTTTGCCCACATTAACTATATAATAATGAATAATTAAAACGATGAATTTTGTTGAAGAATTAAGATGGAGGGGCATGATTCATGATATGATGCCCGGAACAGAAGAGCAGTTACAGAAAGAAATGACTTCTGCGTACGTAGGCATTGACCCGACGGCCGATTCATTACATATCGGACACCTTGTTAGTGTAATGATGCTGAAGCATTTACAGCGTGCCGGACACCGTCCTATCGCTCTGGTCGGTGGTGCCACCGGTATGATCGGAGACCCTTCAATGAAGTCTGCAGAACGTAATCTGCTGGATGAAGCAACGCTTCGCCACAATCAGGAATGTATTAAAAAGCAGTTGGCTAAGTTCTTGGATTTTGATTCAGATGCTCCTAACGCAGCCAAGTTGGTGAATAACTACGACTGGATGAAAGAGTATACCTTCCTGAATTTTATTCGTGATATCGGTAAACACCTGACAGTTAATTATATGATGGCTAAGGATTCTGTAAAGAAACGTCTTAGCTCCGAATCGAGTGTAGGTATGTCTTTCACAGAATTTTCTTACCAGTTGTTGCAGGGATACGATTTCCTGTTCCTGTACCAGAACGAAGGTTGCCGCTTGCAGATGGGTGGTTCCGACCAATGGGGTAACATCACTACCGGAACTGAACTGATCCGCCGTAAAACAGGTGGTGAGGCATTCGCCTTGACCTGTCCGCTGATCACAAAAGCCGACGGTGGCAAGTTCGGTAAGACGGAATCGGGTAACGTATGGTTGGACCGTCGTTATACTTCTCCTTACAAATTCTACCAGTTCTGGTTGAACGTAAGCGATGCCGATGCCGCCAGATATATCAAGATCTTCACAGACCTGAGCAAAGAAGAAATTGCTGCATTGGAAGAGGAACAGGCCGCAGCTGCCCACCTTCGTCCGTTGCAGAAACGCTTGGCAAAGGAAATCACTGTAATGGTTCACTCCCTGGAAGATTACGAAGCAGCTGTTGAAGCATCCAATATCCTGTTCGGTAACTCTACCCACGAATCTTTGATGAAGCTCGACGAAGACACGCTGTTGGCCGTATTTGAAGGTGTTCCGCAGTTTGAAATCAGCCATGACGAACTGAGTGCCGGTGTGAAGGCTATCGACCTGCTCACAGAGAAAGCTGCCGTTTTCGCTTCAAAAGGTGAGATGCGTAAACTGGTGCAGAGTGGCGGTATCAGTGTAAACAAAGAAAAACTGGCTGATGCAGAAACTGTTATCGACTGTTCTTCTCTGTTGAATGAAAAATACCTGCTGGTTCAGAGAGGTAAAAAGAACTATTATCTGCTGATTGCAAAATAAGAAAAATGCTGAAAACGCTTGCAAGGTAAGATTTTATTCTTACCTTTGCATCGCTTTAGATAAAGCGCCGGATTGTCTCATGGTGTAATGGTAGCACTACAGTTTTTGGTTCTGTCTGTCGAGGTTCGAATCCTCGTGAGACAACACAATCTAAATAGACCGTTTATTATCAATATGATAGTAAACGGTTTTTTGTTTATGGTAAGAATATCAACATCAAAGTAGAATGATATGGAACAGCTGCAATTGATACAAAGTAAGATATACGAGATACGAGGGCAAAAGGTTATGCTGGACTTTGATTTAGCTGAGATGTACGGTACTGAAACAAAATACCTGAAACGATCTGTAAAGAATAATATTAGGCGTTTCCCGGCACCGGATTTCATGTTTGAGTTAACAAAGGATGAGTGGGAGTCTTTAAGGTGCAATTTTAGCACCTTAAACAAAGGTAGAGGGCAGCATCCTAAATACATGCCGTACGCTTTCAGTGAGTTAGGGGTTTCAATGTTGAGTAGTGTTCTCAACTCTGATACGGCTATTGAAATAAATATATCCATTATGAGAGCTTTTGTTGCGGTTCGTCACCTGGTATTAAATCCTCCGGTTGACAGAGTAGGACAGTTGGAGAATCAGGTAAGGGAATTGAAAGAGTACATAGAGGATGTATTCGCCGACTACAACGATATCAACGATGATACCCGTATGCAGTTAGAGCTTATCAACGAAACGTTAGCAGAGCTACAGAACAAGAATAAGGCACTAAACAAGTCACGGCCGAAGATCGGCTTTGTGAAATGAAAATACGGTATTTTTCTCAATGTATTCACTGCGTGCATTTTGACCAAGGTCTCCCCTTTAGTAGGAAGGATAGGTGCAAAGTGTTAAAGTTCTTTTCGATACATTTTTTTCTTCATAAAGATGAGTAATATTTCTTGTAATGGGTGTTCTTAATATAAATATCAGAATACCATGACGAACATTTCAAGAAGAACATTTATCAAGACCGGGGCCTTTGCCGCCGCCGGTCTTACCATCGTTCCCGGACATGTACTGGGGCGTTCTTTCGGGTTTACAGCACCGAGTGATAAACTGAATATTGCCGGGATCGGAGTCGGTGGAATGGGACGCCGTAACCTGGCGAACATGAGCACGGAGAATATCGTTGCCCTATGTGATGTGGACTGGCACTATGCGGATAAGACCTTTAAGGATTATCCTAATGCCCGCAGGTTCAAAGACTGGAGAGTGATGTTTGATGAGATTGGCAGTTCAATCGATGCTGTAATGGTGGCTACCCCGGACCATACCCATGCCGGTGTGACCGCCCATGCAATTACGCTGGGCAAGCATTGTTATACCCAGAAACCGCTTACACATTCTGTTTACGAATCCCGTCTGCTTACCCGTCTGGCTAAAAAATATAAGGTGGCGACACAAATGGGTAACCAGGGCAACTCTTTTGACTGGTGCCGCCAGGTGGCGGAATGGATACAATCCGGTATAATAGGAGATGTGTATGAGGTACATTGCTGGACCGATCGTCCTATCTGGCCGCAGGGTTTGCAGGAACCGAAAACGGTCGTGAAATGTCCCAAGACGCTGGACTGGGACCTGTTTATCGGCCCTGCCCGGAAACGTCCGTACAATCCCGTTTATACTCCCTGGAACTGGCGTGGCTGGTGGGATTTCGGTACCGGCGCACTGGGCGATATGGCCTGTCATATCATGGACCCGCTTTATTGGGCGCTCGACCTGAAGTATCCGACAAGTGTGATCGGCAGCTCTACCCTTAGCAACCTGTATTCCCCTCCTCATGCCCAAGTGGTGACTTATACCTTCCCGGCACGTCCGCCAAAAGGAAACGTGAAGATGCCGGAGGTGAAAGTATATTGGTATGACGGTGGCCTGATGCCGCCCCGGCCGGAAGAGTTGAAAGACGGGGAGATGATGGGAGATGAGAACGGAGGCATTATCTTCGTCGGAACGAAAGGGAAGATCATGACCGGTTGTTATGGTATGAATCCTACTTTGTTGCCGTTCTCTGCCATGGAGAATTTCAACCAGCCTAAACCGACTATACCTCGTGTCAAAGGAGGTAACGGCGATATCTGGAATACGAATGCACATGAACAGGACTGGATTCGTGCGTGTAAGGAACCGGCGGGTAGTAGAACGGAGGCATCGTCCAACTTCCAGTTCTCCGGACCTTTCAATGAGATGGTTGTGATGGGCGTTCTGGCTGTCCGTCTCTCCGGTTTATACGGTCTCCATCGTGAACTCCAATGGGATGGCGAGAATATGCGTTTTACGAATATTTCCCCCAATGATAAGATAAAGATTGTAACGGTAGACGATTTCAAGGTAATTGACGGAGATCCCCGTTTCGACCGGCGTTATGCCGACTTCAGTGCGGCAGATATGGCATCCGAATGGATCAGGCATACCTACGAAAATGGCTTCTCGTTACCCGATATGCCTGAATAATTAATAGAATAATGTTATGAAACAAATAAAGAAAGTATTATTCCCCGTTGTTTGTCTTTTGTTGTTTGCATGCTTTTTGTCTGCCTGCAAACAGGCGAAAGCGGAAAAACAAGATTGGAGGATAGCCATACAGTCTTATACATTCCATCTCTTTCCGCTGACGGAAGCGTTGGATAAAACTCAGGAACTGGGAGTGAAGTATATAGAAGTATATCCGGGCCATAAGCTGGGCGGAAAATGGGGCGATAAAGTCTTTGGTTTCGACCTGGATACCCAGACCCGGAAAGAGCTGAAAGAATTGGCTGCTTCCAAAGGTATAAAAATTATAGCTACGGGTGTGTATGTGGCCGATAAGTCGGAAGACTGGGAGAAGATGTTCAGATTTGCAAAAGATATGGACATGGAGTTTATCACCTGCGAGCCTGCCTTAAACGACTGGGACCTCGTAGAAAAACTGGCTGAGCAGTACGGCATAAAAATCTCTGTGCACAACCACCCGCAACCATCCGACTATTGGAATCCGGATAATCTGTTGCAAGCGATCGCCGGCCGTAGCAAGCTGATCGGTTCCTGTGCGGACGTCGGCCATTGGCGTCGTGAGGGTCTGAACCAGCTGGATTGCCTGAAAAAACTCGAAGGACGCCTCATTTCTCTCCATTTCAAAGACATTGCAGCAAAACAGGAAGGAGAAAAAGAGCAACACGACGTAATCTGGGGAACCGGTATCCTCGACGTGAAAGGAATGTTGCATGAGTTGAAACGGCAGCATTTTAAAGGTGTTTTCTCTATTGAATACGAATACAACTGGGAAAATTCCGTGCCGGATATAAAAGAGTGCATTCGGTATTTCAATGAACTGACCGAATGATTCGTTTGATCACGGACAATTAGCAGAAAGGGTGTTTCGATGAATCGATCACCCTTTTTCTATGATCCGGTTCATTAGAAAGGTTTATCCGGAAAAAAGTAACTGAAGCTACATTCGAATACTTTTGCAATTTCATTTAGGTGATTTATATTATATTTTGCTCTTTTGTGGGGACTTTCACAATCGCGGATAAAACCTTGGCTAAGATTTATATTATCAGCAAATACCCTTTGTGACATCCCTTTTTCAATTCGTAGCTGTTTTACTCTCTGTATTAC
>ERZ839767.2066-NODE-2066-length-27793-cov-6.366537_pt1 | contig 27793 bp, 30 predicted proteins | sample MGYA00519879_ERZ839767 | MGnify/ENA primary metagenome ERZ839767 (study PRJEB31850, sample SAMEA3708852) | human gut metagenome | biome: human gut; feature: human-associated habitat; material: faeces | place: China | collected 2014 ... | reverse complement strand
CGTCCTGTGCCTCCAGCCGTTCGGCTGCCTGCCGAACCACATATGCGGCAAGGGCATGATGAAGCCGCTTAAGGAGAAAAACCCCGATATGAATATTGTGGCTATTGACTACGATTCGGGCGCGTCAAAGGTAAACCAAGAAAACCGAATAAAGCTTATGCTTGCAAACGCGCGGGCGGATTTAGCCGAGAAAAACCGCGAAAATAATATTAAGACGGAGGAAATAGCATATGCCAAGGCTTAATATTGTTATGGTGGAGCCCGAAATTCCGCAAAACACGGGCAATGTGGCGCGCACCTGCGCCGCTACGGGCGCAAGGCTGCACCTCGTAGGTCCAATGGGCTTTACGGCGGACGATAAAAAGCTTAAGCGCGCGGGGCTTGATTACTGGAAATACCTTGATATTACCTATTATGACAGTCTTGCAGAGTTTTTTGAAAAGAATGACGGCACTTATTTTTATTTCACCACGAAGGGCAGACAAACTCATTCGGATGTAAATTATCCCGATAACTGCTACCTTTTATTCGGCAAGGAGACAAAGGGTCTGCCCGAGGAGCTGCTCATAAAAAATCCCGAAAGGTGCGTGCGAATACCCATGCAGGGCGAAATACGCAGTTTAAACCTTTCAAACTCGGTTGCAATCGCGGTTTACGAGGCACTGCGGCAGTGGAATTACCCGGAGCTCAGTAATTTCGGTCAGCTGCACAATTATAAATGGGAAAATCTCGGCTAAATTTTACGGTGCGGGATAAAATAAATATTGAAAAATCAGAAAAATGTGGTAAAATAGCCCCAAATACACGAAATGCCATGCGGAAACCAAGCAGAAGGACGCGCCCAGAGCGAGGGGGAGACGGTGTAAGCCCCTGGCCGGAACTCTGCCAGCCACTTCCAAGCGGCCCGGGAGGACCGGGACGGGCGCTCCCGTTACAGAGCAGCTAAGATGCCTGATTTTCAGGCGAATTAGGGTGGTACCGCGATTTACGTCGCCCCTATTGTGTAGGGGCGGCGTTTTTAGTTGGAAGCGAAAAATTCACTTTCAGCTCCGACAATTATTATGGAGGTAGAAACCAATGAATCCCAAGCCTTACGGCGTAAATGAACTGCGCGAGATGTTCCTTTCTTTCTTTGAAAGCAAGGGTCACCTGCGCCTGCCCAGCTTTTCTCTGATCCCCCAGAACGATGCGTCTCTGCTGCTGATCAACTCCGGCATGGCGCCCATGAAGCCCTACTTCAAGGGCGAGGTGGAGCCGCCCCGTCACCGGGTCTGCACCTGCCAGAAGTGCATCCGCACCGGCGATATCGAGAATATCGGCAAGACCGCCCGTCACGGCACCTATTTCGAGATGCTGGGCAATTTCTCCTTCGGTGATTACTTCAAGCACGAGGCCATTGCCTGGAGCTGGGAATTTCTGACCAAGATAGTGGGTCTGGACGAGAACCGGCTGTACCCCTCTATCTACGAAAAAGACGATGAGGCCTTTGAGATCTGGAACAAGGAAGTGGGCGTCCCCGCCGAGCGTATTTTCCGCTTCGGCAAGGAGGACAACTTCTGGGAGCATGGCTCCGGCCCCTGCGGTCCCTGCTCCGAAATTTACTACGACCGGGGCGAAAAGTACGGCTGCGGCAAGCCCGGCTGCACCGTGGGCTGCGACTGCGACCGCTACATGGAGGTCTGGAACAACGTCTTCTCCCAGTTCGACAACGACGGCCACGGCAACTACACGGAGCTGGCGCAGAAGAACATCGACACCGGCATGGGTCTGGAACGTCTGGCGGTGGTCTGCCAGGACGTGGACTCCTTGTTCGATGTGGATACCGTCATGAACATCACCCACAAGGTCACGGAGCTGACCGGCGCGACCTACGGCCAGAGCGTGAAGATGGACGTTTCCCTGCGGGTCATCACCGACCATATCCGCGCAGCCACCTTCATGATCGCCGACGGCGTGCTTCCCAGCAACGAAGGCCGCGGCTACGTCCTGCGCCGTCTGCTGCGGCGGGCTGCCCGCCATGGCAAGCTCCTGGGCGTCAACCACCCCTTCCTCTATCAGATCGTGGAGACCGTGGTGGAGGAAAACGAGGTTCACTACACCTATCTGCGGGAGCGCTGCGACTATATCACCAAGGTTATAAAGGTGGAGGAAGAGAACTTTGCCCGCACCATCGACGGCGGCATGGCGATCTTCTCCAACATGCTGGCAGAGCATAAGGCCAAGGGAGAGACGGAGTTCTCCGGCGCCGACGCCTTCAAGCTGTACGATACCTACGGCTTCCCCATTGACCTGACCCTGGAAATGGTGGCCGACGAAGATATGACGCTGGATCAGGCGGCATTTGCCCAGCTGATGCAGGAGCAGAAGGTTCGCGCCCGGGAAGCCCGGAAGGCGCTGGGCGATCTGGCCTGGGCAGGCATCGACCTGGGGCTGGACAACACCCCCACCACCTTTGTCGGCTACACCCAGAACAACTGCGACGCCAAGGTTCTGGCGGTGTGCGTGGGCGACGAGGTTTCCGGCACCATTGCCGGCGGCGAAAAGGGCATCATCGTGCTGGACAAGACCCCCTTCTACGCCGGAATGGGCGGCCAGATCGCCGACCAGGGCGTGATTCTCATGGGCAACAGCCGCTTTGTGGTGTCCGATGTTCAGAAGGACAAGGGCGGTAAGTACCTGCATCACGGCAAGATGGTCACCGGCTCCATCAAGGTGGACGATATTGTGGTGGCCTCCATTGACGTAGAGCGCCGCAAGGCCATCATGCGCGCCCACTCCGCCACCCACCTGCTGCAAAAGGCGCTGCAGACGGTGCTGGGCGACCATGTCCATCAGGCGGGTTCCTACGTGGAGCCTGACCGGCTGCGCTTCGACTTCACCCACTATTCCGCGCTGACGCCGGAGGAGCTGGTGAAGGTCAACGCCATCGTCCAGAATTCCATTCTGGAGGGCTACAACATCGTGACCCGGGAGATGCCCGTTGACGAGGCCAAGGCCATGGGCGCCACCGCGCTGTTCAGCGAGAAGTACGGCAGCACGGTTCGGGTGGTCAACATGGGCAACTACTCCATCGAGCTGTGCGGCGGCACCCACCTGGACAACACCGCTAAGGTCGGCCCCTTTGAAATCGAGAGCGAGTGCTCCGTCGCCTCCGGCGTCCGCCGGATCGAGGCCATTACCGGCAAGGCCTGCCTGGAGAGAATGGAGCGGAACCAGACTATGCTGCTGGAAGCGGCCGCCAAGCTGAAGACCAAGCCCATCGAGCTTGGCTCTCGGATTCAGGCCCAGCTGGAGGAGCTTCGGGAGCTGCGGCGCACCATCGAGGCCTACAAGGCCAAGGAGACCGTGGGCGAGATCGACCGGATTCTCTTCGGCTCCCACAATGTGGACGGTCTGAAGGTCATCACCGCCAGCGTTCCCAACGCCGACACCGGCAGACTCCGCCAGATGGGCGACGTGCTGCGGGATAAGGATGCTTCCGTGGTTGCTGTGCTTGCCACGGTCAACGAGGGCAAGATCACCTTCCTGGCCGTCTGCGGCAAGGACGCCATTGCCCGGGGCATCAAGGCCGGCGACCTGGTGAAGCAGGTATGCTGCTGCTGCGGCGGCAGCGGCGGCGGCAAGCCCGATTCTGCCATGGGCGGCGGCAAGGACGTCACTAAGGTGGACAATGCCCTTGCCATCGTGGACGATTACGTGGTTTCCAAATTGAAGTAATAAGGAAGGCGCTGCCGCAAAGGCGGCGCCTTTTCCAACGATAAGGGGGCGGCGGGATGCGTAAACTGGTGTGGTTTTCTCTGGGCTTCGGCGCGGCCTGCTGCCTGTGCGCGTATGTCCTCACGGGAAATGTGCGGGTCATTTTGACAGTCGCGGGCGGGGTGCTGACGCTTCTGACGGCGATTGCGGGGAGAAAGTACATTTGGTTCCGGCGGGTTGCCGCGGTTTTCCTTGGCTTTGCTGCGGGAATGGGCTGGTTTACCCTGTATGACGGCTTTTACCTGAGCGCCGCCGGGGCGATGGACGGGAAGACGGCAGACGCAGTCATCCGGGTGTCGGACTACAGCTATGAAACGGCATACGGTATCGGCGTGGACGGCACGGTGCAGCTGGAAGGAAAGTCCTACCGCCTGCGGGCGTATCTGGATTTGGACGAACCCCTGGAACCCGGGGACGTGATCTCCGGTCAGTTTCGCTTTCGCGCCACCACGCCGAAGGAGAACAGAACCTATCACGCGGGCAATGGTATTTTCCTGCTGGCGTATCAGGCAGACAAGGCTTCCGTTTCGCCCCATACAGGCGCGTTCTGGCGGGATTTCCCGCCACGGCTGCGGCACCGGATTCAGGAAATTTTGCAGACCTGCATCCCAGAGGACGCTGCGCCCTTCGCCCGGGCGCTTCTGCTGGGCGATACCACCGATTTGAGCTACGGGGTGGATACCAGTCTGAAAATCAGCGGAATCCGCCATGTGGCGGCTGTTTCTGGGCTGCATGTGTCGATTCTGTTCGCATTGCTCACTGCCATAACCTTCCGGAAACGGTTTCTGACTGCCCTTGTTGGGTTTCCGACGCTGCTGCTTTTCGCGGCGGTAGCGGGCTTTACCCCGTCGGTCAGCCGCTCGTGCATCATGTGCGCGCTGATGCTGGCGGCGCTGCTGCTGAACAAGGAATACGACGGCCCCGCTGCGCTTTCCTTTGCCGCCGTGGTGATGCTGACGGGCAACCCGCTGGTCATCACCTCCGTGGGCTTCCAGCTGTCCGTGGCCAGTGTGGCGGGGATTTACCTCTTTTCGCCGGGTACCCGCAAATGGCTGCTTTCGCTGTTCCCGGACGGCAAGGGGAAGGGCGTCAGACCCACCCTGATTCGCTGGTTTACCGCCTCCGTGTCCATCACCCTCAGCGCCATGATTTTCACAACGCCGCTGAGCGCCTGGTATTTTGGCACCGTCAGCCTTGTGGGCGTGGTGACCAATCTGCTCACTCTGTGGGTCATCAGCTTCATTTTCTATGGGCTTGTGGCGGTCAGCCTGGTGGGTGCGTTCTGGACGGGCGGGGCGATGATTCTGGGAAAAATCGTCGCGTGGCCGATTCGTTATGTTTTGTTTGTGGCGAAGCTGCTGGCGGGCTTCCCCCTGGCGGCGGTGTATACCAGAAGTCCGTACATTACCATCTGGCTGGCAGCCGTGTATGTGCTGCTGATGGTTTTTCTCCTGAGCCGGAACCGCCGCCCGGGCGTTCTGCTGTGCTGCGGCACGCTGGGACTGTGCCTGGCGCTGCTGGCATCCTGGGCAGAGCCGATGCTGGACGACACCCGGGTAACGGTGCTGGATGTGGGGCAGGGGCAGTGCATTCTGCTCCAAAGCGAAGGCCGGACGTACATGGTGGACTGCGGCGGGGACAGCGATACCGAAACCGCGGACATTGCCGCAGAAACGCTTCTGAGCCAAGGCATTTCCCGGCTGGACGGGCTGATTCTGACCCACGGCGACCGGGATCACACCGGCGCGGCGGAAAATCTTTTGAGCCGGGTAAAAGCGGATGTCCTCATCCTCCCACCGGAGAATGGCATTTTGACGCCGGATAACGAAGAGGCAGTTTACGCCGGGCAGGACTTGCTTTTGACCTACGGGAAAACAAATCTGCACATTTTCGCCGCCGATTCCCATGGAAGCGAAAACGAAAACAGCCTGTGCGTCTTGTTTGATACGGAAAACTGTGATATACTCATAACGGGAGACCGGAGCGCCTACGGCGAGCGGATGCTGCTCCACGCCGGGAAAATCCCGGAGGTGGACGTGCTGATCGCCGGACATCACGGCTCCAAAAACTCCACCTGTGAGGATCTTCTCGCCGCAGCCAGACCGCAGACGGTCTGCGTCAGCGCAGGAAAGGACAATCTCTACGGACACCCGGCGGCGGAGACCCTGCAGCGGCTGGAAAGCTTCGGCTGCACGGTGTACCGGACAGACCGGGACGGAACCATTACCATCAGAAGGTGAAACCATGGCAAAAAAAACAGCCCCCGGGGGCAATTTGCAGGAACTGAAAACCCAGCTGAAAAACAAGGACTTGGGGCGGCTGTACATTTTCCATGGGGAAGAGGTCTTTCTGCTGCACCACTACCTGGAGCAGATGAAGAAGCAGCTGCTGGACGCGCTGACGGAGTCCTTCAACTTCCACCGGATGAACAGTGAAACCTTTGATTTGCAGACCTTCGCCGATGCCGTGGAGAATCTGCCCATGATGTCGGAGCATACCATGGTTCAGGTGGACGAGGTGGATCTGTTCAAGCTGGGGGAGTCCGACCGGAACAAAATTGCGGAGATTTTATCGGATATTCCGGATTACTGCACGGTGGTGTTCACCTACGAGACGACCCCCTGGAAGCCGGACAAGCGCCTGAAAAAGCTCTGGGAGGCGATCGACGGCGCCGGGCGGATCGTGGAATTTGCCAAGCAGAATCAGAAGGATCTGGCAGCCTGGGTCACAAGGCATTTTATGGCCCGGGACAAGCGGATATCCACCGACCTGTGCCTGTACCTCATCGACATCACCGGCGGTACCATGACGGCGCTGAGCGGCGAAATTGACAAGATCTGCGCCTATTCCGGCGCAAACGAGATTCGGAAGACCGACATCGACGCCGTCACCGAGCCGGTGCTGGACGCCGTGGTGTTCCAGATGACGGATATGCTCAGCGCCGGACGTTTCGACCAGGCACTGGTGAAATTGCAGCAGCTGCTGAAGATGCAGCAGGAGCCGCTGGCGATTCTGGGGGCGGTGGGCAACCACTTCCGCCGGGTCAGCGCCGCGCGGACGCTGCTGGACAACGGAAAAAACGCCTCTGACCTGCAAAGGCTCTGCGGCATCCCGGACTATCCCGCGAGAAAGACCATGGAGGCGGCCAGACGGTTCACGCCGGAATTCTGCCGCCGGGCAGCAGAGCTGGTGCTGGAAACGGACTATAAGATCAAAACTTCCTACGATGACCCGGAGCGCCTGTTGGAGCTGCTGCTGTTGCAGCTGGCGCAGGAGGGACGCAATGGTTAAAATCAGGGAAGCCATTGTGGTGGAGGGGCGCTACGACAAAAACACCCTCAGCCAGGTGGTGGACGCCCCCATTCTGGAAACGGCGGGGTTCGGCATTTTTAAGGACAAACAGCAGATGGCGCTGCTGCGCCGTGTGGCGGAAAAGCGGGGCTTGATCGTATTCACGGACTCCGACGGGGCAGGTTTCGTCATCCGCAACCACATCAAAAGCGCCATCCCCGGAAAATACCTGAAGCACGCCTACATCCCGGACATTCCCGGCAAGGAACGGCGGAAATCCGTCCCCGGCCGGGAGGGCAAGCTGGGGGTGGAGGGCATGACCCCGGAGGTCATTCTCGCCGCCCTGCGAAACGCGGGAGCCACCATAGAGGGGGAGGAAACGACCTCTACCGGCGGCATTACCAAGCAGGATCTCATGGCGCTGGGGCTTTCCGGTGGGAGCAACGCCGGGGAGAAGCGGAAAGCGCTTCTGAAAAAGCTGAATCTGCCGGAGCACATGAGCGCCAACGCCATGCTGCAGGCACTGAATTTGTTATACACCCGGGAAGAATTGGAGCAAATACTGAAAGAATCCGGAATCGGGTAAAAGGAAACGAGTATGGTTGATATACAAGTCAGGAATCTGACAAAATTCTTTGTAATCGGAGAAAATCTGCTGGACAACCTGAGCTTTGAAATTCAGGAAGGGGAGCGGGTGGCGATTCTCGGCCGAAACGGCTGCGGAAAAACCACGCTGTTCAATATCCTCACCGGCCAGATGGACTATGACAGCGGCGAGGTCTATGTCAATCCCAACAAGCGTCTGGGGTTAATTTCCCAGATCCCCAAGTTCCCGGCGGGCTACACCGTGGAGGACGTGCTGCGCACCGCCTATTCCGGCCTCATGAAGGTGAAAGCCAGAATGGAGCGGCTGGAAGCGGACATGGCGGCCGGCGCAACGGCGGAGCAGCTGCGGGAATACGACAGCCTGTCCAACCGCTTCCAGTCCGGGGGCGGCTACGAGATGGATGTGGACGTGGACAAGGTCTGCAACGGCCTGGGCATCCCGGCGGAACAGCGCGCCCAGGAATTCGACAGCCTTTCCGGCGGCGAAAAGACCAGAGCGAACCTCGCCCGCCTTCTGCTGGAAAAGACGGACATTCTGCTTCTGGACGAGCCGACCAATCATCTGGATTTGAGAAGTGTGGAATGGCTGGAAGGGTATATTCAGAATTTCCGGGGAACGGTGCTTGCCATTTCCCACGACCGCTATTTCATCGATCAGATCGCCCAGCGGGTGATCGAGATCGCCGACGGCCACGCGGAATTCTACTCCGGCAACTACTCGTTCTACATGGACGAAAAGCAGGCGCGGTTCGACCTGCAAATGAAGCAGTACGAGCAGGAGCAGGCGAAGCTGAAGCAGCTGGGCTACACGGTGGAGCGGATGAAGGGCTGGGGCATCAACAATCGCACCCTCTACCGCCGGGCCATGTCCATCCAGCACCGGATGGATCGCATCCGCAAGACGGAACGACCCAAGGCGGAGAGAACGATGAAGGCCAGCTTCGGGGAGCGGGATTTCTCCGGAGACGTGGTGTTCAAAATGAAGAACGTGTCAAAATCCTTCGGCGACCGGACACTGTTCTCCGACGTGAATCTGCTGGTGGAGGGGGGCGAGCGCATCGCCCTTCTGGGGGACAACGGCACCGGCAAGTCCACCTTCATCAAGTGCCTGCTGGGGGAGGAGGACTGTCAGGGGAAAATCCAGTTCGGCCCCACGGTGAAATGGGGGTATCTCCCTCAGATCATCCATTTTGACCACCCGGAGCGGAGTCTTTACGACACCATGCTCTACGAGAAAAACTGCACGCCCCAGATGGCGAGAGACCGTCTTGGTGCGTTTCTGTTCCAGGGGGAGGACGTGTTCAAAACCGTGGGCAACCTGTCCGGCGGCGAGCAGTCCCGTCTGCGGCTTTGTATGCTGATGGACGAGAAGATCAACCTTCTGATTCTGGACGAGCCGACGAACCACCTGGACATTGCGTCCCGGGAGTGGGTGGAGGCTGCCATTGAGGAATTCGAGGGCGTGCTGCTGTTCGTCTCCCACGACCGGTATTTTATCGAAAAGTTTGCCGAACGCATCTGGCTGCTGGAGGACGGGAAAATCCGGGATTTCCCCTGCGGATATCAGAAATACCGCTCCATTCTGGAGCATGAAGCCGCAGCGAAACCGGCCGTTTCCGCCGTGCCGAAGCCCAAAAAGGAGCGCCCCAAAGGCGGAACCAAGGACGCGGACAAGCTGGTGCGGCGGCTGGAGCGGGAGATTGAGAAGCAGGAGCAGGTCGTTGCCGACCTTGACCGAAAAATCGAAGCGGCATCCGCCGACTATCAGGAGCTGACCCGTCTGCTGGGAGAAAAGGAAGAAGCCGAAGCGGCGCTCATGGATTTGATGGAGCAGTGGGAGCAGGCTCAGGCGTGAAGAATGAAGCTTTGACGGTTGACACAGTTCGACACCCGGCCTATAATAGAAATATCAAGAAAAAAGGAGCAACAGAATCATGAGTTCTTGTAACGGAAATTGTTCCGAATGCGGCTCTGACTGCGCCGATCGCAAGCCCGAGAGCCTGCTGGCGGAGCTGAACCCCAACGCCAGCGTGAAGAAGGTCATTGCCGTGGTCTCCGGCAAGGGCGGCGTGGGCAAATCCACGGTTACGTCCATGCTGGCCGTTGCCATGGCACGGAGGGGAAAGCGGGTCGGCATTCTGGACGCCGATATCACCGGCCCCTCCGCACCCACCGCCTTCGGCGTCACGGAGTGTCAGGGCGCGGACGAAAGCGGCCTGTACCCGGCGCTGACCCGCACGGGCATTCAGGTCATGTCCATCAATCTGCTGCTGGACAACCCCGCCGACCCGGTGGTATGGCGCGGTCCGGTCATCGCCGGCGCGGTGAAGCAGTTCTGGACGGACGTGATCTGGGAGGACGTGGACTATCTGTTTGTGGATATGCCCCCCGGAACCGGTGACGTACCCCTGACGGTGTTCCAGAGCCTGCCGGTGGACGGCGTGATCATCGTCACCTCTCCCCAGGATCTGGTGTCCATGATCGTGGCGAAGGCGGTGAAAATGGCGAACATGATGCACATTCCCGTGCTGGGCTTCGTGGAGAACTATTCCTACCTCCGCTGCCCGGACTGCGGCAGGAAGATCAGCGTCTTCGGCAAGAGCCATCTTGACGAGATCGCCGCCCAGTTCGACCTGCCCATTCTGGCGCGTCTGCCCATCGACCCCGCCGTGGCGGAGGCCTACGACAACGGCCAGATGGAAACGGTGAACACGGAAGCACTGTCCGCGGCCGTGGAAGCCATTGAGAAAACGGAAGCGTAAAAAAGAACCCCCTGGGGGGTTCTTTTTTTACAGCAATCCCAGACTTTGCTTCCATTTCAGCACACGCATAACGGAAGCGTTCAGGGCATCAAAATCGATGCGCCCGTCCAGTACGGCGCTCAATACAGCGCTGTACTGCTCCGCATAATCCGTGGAGCACAGCAGATCATTTCCCGCCTGAACGGCCAGCACGGCGGCCTCACCGGTGCCGTAGCGGTCGCTGATGGCTTCCATCACCAGATCATCGGTCATGACCACGCCGTCAAAGCCCATAGTGTCCCGGAGATACCGATGCACGGCGGGGGAGAGGGACGCAGGGGAGTCTCTGTCCAGCGCCTGGACGATGTTGTGGCTGACCAGCACCGCGCCGCAGCCCGCCTCGATTCCGGCGGAGAAGGGGAGAAGATCGCTGCTTTCCAGCGCTTGCAGGGAGCGGCTGTCAACCGCCAGCCCGGTGTGGGTGTCGGCGTTGTTGCCGTAGCCGGGGAAATGCTTCAAAACGCTGCCGATCTGGTAGGCGTTCATCAGCCTGACGGTTCCGGCGACAAAATCCCCGGTGGCTGCGGCGTCCTGCCCCAGCGAGCGCTGGTACATAAAGGCGTTGGGGTCGGCGGAAATGTCGCACACAGGCCCCAGATTGACGTTGATCCCGAGAGATTGCAGCAGCTGGCAGATCTCCTCCTCGTTGGAAAGCGCCTGGGTCAGTCCGCCGCCGGCAAAGGCTTCCCGGGGAGAGGGGAAGCACTGGGAACGGAAAGCGGGATAGCGGCTGATCCTGGTGACGGTTCCGCCCTCCTCGTCCACGGCCAACAGCATTGGGACATTGGCGGCGGCCTGATAGCCGGACAGCGTTTGCCGGAGGGAATCCGGCGTCTGCTCTTCAAAATCCGCCCCGAACAGGACGAATCCGCCCAGATGGTACTCTTGGATGTCTGCCAGCGCAGACTCGGCGTTGCACCGCGCCAGAAACAGCTGGCCGACCCGTTCCTCGATCGTCATGGAATCCAGAAGCTCCTGAATCGGGTCGGGGGGCGTCGTGGTGACGGGGACGGTCGTCTCTGTAGGAACCGGGACTTCGGTCGTGGGGGTCGGGAGCGTCGGCTCCGACGTCTCCACCGGGGCAGCGGCGCAGCCGGTGAGAAAAAGCAGTATCAGCAAAATGGAGAATCGTTTCATGGTTGTACCTCGAAATGTCAGGAATGGGAAGGTGGTTTATGTCCGCCTGACAGACATTCTAGCACAACTGTCGAAAAAAGTCAAAAACCCTCCGCTTTCAAGCGGAGGGTAACGTATTGTTTTTTACAAAACCCAGCCGATCAGGAACCACAGCAGCAGTAAAACGATGGCGAGGGGGATATACGCGGAAAGAGCGGCGGCGCTGACACAGATCACCGTACAGCCGAAATATCCCAGCAGGAACACCACGCCGCAGATGATGCCGGAGGTGAACACGGCCTTGCTCAGCTGCTTGCCGATGATGTTGGAGAAGAAGAAGGTGTACAGCGCACCGAAAATCGGATTGACCACCGTCAGAACCACGCTGAGAACCAGATTCATCAGACCCATCAGCAGTGCGACGGCCAGAATCACCAACAGAATGGTCGGCGCATAGGTCACCAGCACGTTGGGCAGATAGGTCTTGAACGCCCAGTCCGCCAGAATGTGCAGCACCATGGCGAACAATACCATCAAAATCCGCAGGAAAAACCAGCCCACGGCGGAGTTCCCCCGGGGAATCAGCGTGTCCAGGAGATTGACCAGAAACGCCAGGATTATCAGCGACAGAATTTCACTGCACACAATGGTCATCGGCGACCCCTGGAAGGGGATGATCAACAGATGTTCTCCCGCAAACCGGACAAAGGGCAGGGGAGACAGCAGCGCGTCCAGCGACCAGGGCTTGAAGGTGTACACCCCAATGGCCACCGCATAGACGAACAGGATGCCCATGGCCGCAGACAGGGAATGGTTCAGACTGGAGCGTTTGCCCAGAAAAACCCGCCCCATAAAGCCCAGAATCAGGGACGCGGCGGCAAAAAACAGCATGAACTGCGCTGTACCGGCCAGGTCGATCTCCGTTGGTATGTAGGACGCCGCACCGGAAATTGCCTTTTCCAGATCGTCCGGCAGGTAGGCGGAGGCGGCGGCAAGCACGTTCTCCACGTCGCTGGGAAGGTAGTCCGCGACGACGGAGAGGGTAGAGCGAAAATCCATAGGAATGTCCTTTCCCCAGGGTCTATCTGAAAGCCGTCAAAACGCTTGCGGGACAGATTTTGACAGTTTTCAGATATGCCCCGGCTTAAGAAAAGCGGCCGCCAAAGTTTGGCGGCCGCGCACCTTTTGAAGATGAGATAGATTACTTGATCTCGGCCTCGGCGCCGGCTTCCTTCAGCTCGGCGACCAGCTTCTCGGCGTCTTCCTTGGAGATGGCTTCCTTCAGGGTCTTGGGGCAGTTGTCCACCAGATCCTTGGCGTCCTTCAGACCCAGGCCGGTAGCGGCACGGACAACCTTGATAACGCCCAGCTTGGAAGCGCCGGCGGACTTCAGGATGACGTCGAACTCGGTCTTCTCCTCGACCTCAGCAGCAGCGGAAGCAGCGGGAGCGGCAACAGCGGCGGCAGCGGCGGAAACGCCGAAAACCTCTTCCAGAGTGTGAACCAGTTCGGACAGCTCCAGAACGGTCAGTTCCTTAACCTGCTCAACCAGAGCAGTGACTTTTTCACTAGCCATGATAAATTTCCTCCTAAAATGATGTGTAGTGAGATGTTTGTGGGGTTACGCGATCAGGCTTCTGCTTCTGCAGGAGCGGAGCCGTCCTTCTGCATCCGGATCTGATCCAGAACGAAGGCCAGGCTGGAGATAGGCGCCAGGAAGGTACCCAGGACAGAAGCGACCAGAGCGTTCTTGCTGGGCAGCTCGCCGAAGCCGTTGAGCTGGTCAGCGGACAGCACGGAGCCTTCCACAACGCCGCCCTTGATGGCCAGGGTCTTCAGCTTGTTCTTCTTGGCAAACTCGCAGACGATGCGAGCAGGGGCGATGGGGTCGCCGGTGGTGGAAGCCATAGCGGTGGTGCCGTTCAGAACCTCAGAGAAATCATAGCCGGCATTTTTAGCGGCGAAATTGGTCAGGGTGTTCTTAACGACGGCGTAATCCACGCCTGCTTCACGGAACTGCTTACGCAGCTCGGTATCCTGAGCGACCGTGATACCCTTGTAATCAACGAAGACGACGGAAGAGGCTTCCTTCACCTTGCTGGTCAGAGCATCGACAACGGCCTTCTTGCTCTCAAGAACCTTTGCGTTGGGCATAATTTTCACCTCCGAAAATAAAAAAGTCCTTCTGCCACAAGACAGAAAGACACGCAGAAATTTTGTATTCAGCGCACCTCGGCAGGACTTACGGATGACTCCACCTGCTGTCTCTGGCAACTGCTATATTCTAGCATGGGGGAGGGAAAATGTCAAGGGAAATTTGATGTATTTTTGAGAAAAAGCGGGAGGACACGCGCCCTCCCGCTGGAAGTTTCAATTTATGGGATGATTAGTTCAACATCAAGCATCTGCCAGTCCTGAAAATCGTCCATAAGAGGATGGAGCTGGGATTCGTCATAAATATCCCATATCCACAGACAAAGACGGTAGGTGCCGCTTGGCAGATCGCCGTAGGTTTCGCTCCAGTCGACGGAAAACTGGCAGGTGCCGTCCATGGCGATTTCCGTTTCAAATTTGGGAGGATTGATGATGCCCTTCGTATCCGGATAGAGTGTGTAGCAGCGGACTTCCAATTGCCCGATCTGCTGCCCGCCGGATTGCGTGCAGGTCACGGTGGCGCTGTGACTGGTGACGTCGGACAGTTCAAAGGTAAGACCCCAATCCTCTCGGTTCACAAAAGCGCCGGTTTCCGGGTCGGTAAAGGCGCAGGAAGGGTGCAGGTGATAATCCGGGGTGGTGCGCAATACGATCAGCTGACTGACCGGATAGGCCTTGCCGTTGGGCGAATTGAACACGTCGTATACCAGCCACAGGTCATAGTCGGGGTAATGATAGTTGTAGAAGGTCACGCCGTGCTGTGTCTCAAAGGTCTCCTGGCAGCGGCCATCCCGGGCGTCCTGACGGGCGCGGAAGAAGATTTCCTCCTCGGTGATGTCGCCGTTTTTGAGGGCGTCTTCCAGCCGCTCGTCGCCGCTGTCCAGAGAAATGGAAACGTCGGTGACCCCGCAGTAGCTCATACCCTGATTGAAGTTGTTTCCGAGTTCCTCCGGGGAGAAGATCTGAGAGTCCGTGTTGCCGACCCTCGTAACGGTAAGATTCAGAGCGGGGACGTCATCCTCGGTATGTACGATATCCTTTGCCGCGTCCGTTGCGTCCGTTGCATCCGGCACACTGACCTGAACCTCGTTGCGGCCGACGGCAAAGCCAATGCCCAGCAGCACAGCCGCAGCCAGAATCAGGCCGATGATGGATAGAATTCTTCGTGATTTCATAATAGTGCCTCCTTTCCGAGAGCGACTGTTTTTATTAACACAAAATTACAATAACACAAAATGCGCGTTATGTCAACTGATACGGTCTGAGGGGGAAATGTAGGACTTTGCAATAAAGCATGTTTCCGGACAGGAGTGCATCCGGAAACATGCTTGCGCTATTCAGGATTGCCGGTTGAAACAATTCATGGGCGGCATATGGTGTTTCATTCAGATTTGCTGGGGTAGGCAGGAACCAAATCCTCATGGGTAAACAAATCAATGACCCGCATGGACATCATTTCTCCCTGCCACGAATAGCTGAGACTCAGCGTCATGGATTCGTATTTCTCATAGACGTCTTTGGGTATGGTATAATGCCCTGCGGGCAGAGTTTTATGAAGCAACAGATCTTCTTGCTCACCATCGGCTGTTTCTGCAAGGATTCCAGCGGAAAAACCGTCTTGCACCAAATTCAAGGGAACATAGATAACGATGGTTGTCGGTACACCGTCTGGTTCCTCAGGCCCTCCTGACGTTGAAAAATCGTCCAGAATCGGGGCGCCGCCCAGATACCACAGCTCTTTCGGAGGGGCACCGTTCTGACTGCGTACCGCGTCCGTTGCGTCCGTTGTGTCCGGCGCGGCGGCCTGAACCTCGTTGCGGCCGATGGCAAAACCAATGCCCAGCAGCAAAACCGCGGCCAGAATCAGGCCGATTATGGATAGGATTCTTCGTGATTTCATAATAGTGCCTCCTTCCGAAAACGTAAATTTTTATTGACACAAAATCATAATAATACAAAACGTGTATTTTGTCAACTGTGACAGCAAAATAGGGAGATGTGGGAAAGCATCCCACATCTCCCTACATAAAAACGGTGGATATCAGCAGTAAGCTTAAAAGTGCGTCCACGTCAAAGCAAAAGATTTAGCATCAAATTACCGTCACATTCGACACTTTTCCCTTGCCGTCAAACCGAATCCGAGCGCCTAGGGTCGTTTCGCTCTCAAATTCCAGATAATATTCTGCGCCAACCGTAAGATTGGAAAAAGTATGGCTCGTTTTTGTGTCATTGGCAGAAACGGTGAAACTGCCAATATCGTCCCCTTCCATTGCGCAGAGGGTAACGGAGAAAGTTTTCCGTGCGTCTGTGGTCGGGTTCCGAGGGTCTGTCCACGTAGGCGTCTTATCGATGTCACGAAGCCAGGCTGTAACATCCACCGTGATTTTTGCCTTTTTTGCTTTAAAATGTGCGGATGTTAAGCTGGAATTGAACGAAAAGGTAAAACTGCCATCGGAGTCCATTCTTGCGACTCCCGAATCAAAGGCAAAAAAGGAATCTGCATCGGGGTCTTCTGCGGGGACGCTGGCCTCAGCGGCAAACCCACTGATGGCAAAACTCTGCACCATAATGATGCACAAAACAACACACAGAACTTTTTTAAGGATATTCATAATTTACCTCTTTCTCATGTATTTCCGTCCATAACAGAATCGGAAATAATCCCATCGGCCACCTCTTGATCGACCACGCCTAAGTCAAACCACATATGGTAGACCAATGCGTCTTTCGTGAAGAAAACATGGTCAAAATAGGATTTGTCGCTTGTATCATCTGCAATTTTAGTCAACTTGATTTTGACAATCGGATTTGTTTCTCCATTGAAAGATGCTATGAACTCGACATTGTTGGTTTTATGGAACTCGCTTTGCAGGTATGACATAATCTTGGCTGTGGCGTCGTCGCTATCGTTTAAATCCTTTGGCTTCAGGCTTGTTACTTCGATTCCGCCGATTATTGCATTATCCTGATCACGAACAATATCGCAGTTCTCGCTTGTCACATCAGAAAGAGAATATCCGTCTGATAGTTTGAACGAGAAATCACCTTGCTTGACTGTGGTATCCTTTCCGGAACAACCCGCCAATATAACGAGAATCAAGGCGAAGGCCAAACAAGCGAATCTGTTCAGGTGCATTTTTATTACATCCTTTCGAAACGTGTACCTTTTGAATAGTCTTACGCGGGATACTTAGCCCATCGGAATCATCCCTTCCTGAATTTGGTAAGCTCATAATAACACATAAACTGCCCTTTGTCAACAAATACTTTTGTAAAATAGGTATTGCAAAATGAAAAATATTGCGATATAATATATTTAAAAGCTAGGTGATGGATGTGGCGATAGACAGCGGGCAGAACAGCTTCCGCCGGGGCGTGATGTCTCTGGTGATTTTGGGATTGCTGAAAAAAGAAGATATGTATGGCTATCAGCTTGTGCAGGAAACGGAACGGAGAAGCGGCGGACGAATCGTCACGCAGGAAGGTTCGCTGTATCCTGTGCTTTACAAGCTGGTAGATCAGGGGCTGATTTCCGACCGGAAGGTTCTGGTGGGCAGGCGCATGACCCGGGTGTATTATCATCTGGAACCCGCCGGGGAGCAGCGGCTGAGGGAACTGACACGGGAATATGAGGAAGTTACCAAAGGCGTACTACAGATTATAGAGGGGTGTGATACAGATGGTTCTGAATGTCCATCTTGTGCGGTATCTATGGAAAGTGCGCGGGGAACTGCCGGGCAACAGGAGACAGAAGAAACAAATCCTGTCCAGGGTGGAGTCCTCCGTCCGGGACTTTGTTACTGAAAATCCCCATGCAGACTATGCTGCTATTACACAACGGTTCGGGACGCCCCAGCAAATTGCAGCGTCCTATATTGAGGAAATGAGTACGCCGGAATTAACACAGCAGCTACGGATAAAAAAGAGAATTGTGTATATTATCGGGGCGACGGCCTTGGTACTTGTTTTGATATGGGCGGGTTTTGTATTGGCTGTTACTATTGATTCTCACAAAAGCATAAATGGCTATGGACGTTACGGTGAAGTGACCGTAATTGAAGAAATTGAAATAAAATAAACGGGGGAAAATTAGATGAAACGTTTTATCAGTTTGATGTTGATGGCAGTATTGCTGTTTTGTACAATTCCTGTCCGCGGAAATGCGGTGGGGAATCAAGTGCAAACCTTTTATTTTGAAGATGGAAGCTACATGACAGTAGAGGTAATTACCAATGGAGCGCGTGCTTCTGGTTCAAAATCGGGGAGCAAACCGTATACATATTATGACAGCGATGGAAAAACACTATGGAAAGCGACTTTAACGGGTTCCTTTACATATAACGGTTCTACTGCAACCTGTACATCTTCCCGCGTGGATGTGACAATTTATGATTCAACCTGGCACACTGCTTCTAAATCTTCAAACAAGAGTGGAAATACAGCTTCGGCTTCCGTAACTATGGAAAAGAGGCAGCTTGGGATTACTGTGACAAGCAAATCCGTCAGTATGTCCCTGTCCTGCGACAAAAACGGCAACCTCAGCTGAATAAACATAAAACCCCCGGATGCATTGCATCCGGGGGTTTACCATATCAGCTTACAGATACTTGGAAGTGGAAACCTTCACGCCGGGGCCCATGGTGGAAACCACGGTGCAGGAGCGGATATACTGACCCTTCGCGGCGGCGGGCTTCGCCTTCACGACGGCCTTCAGCAGCGTGTCCATGTTCTCGGACAGCTTCTCGGTGCCGAAGGACACCTTGCCGATGGGGCAGTGGATGATGTTGGTCTTGTCCAGACGGTACTCGACCTTACCGGCTTTGATCTCCTTGACGGCAGCGGCCACATTGGGGGTCACGGTGCCGGCCTTGGGGGAGGGCATCAAGCCCTTGGGGCCCAGAACCTTACCGAGACGGCCAACAATGCCCATCATGTCGGGGGAAGCGACGACCACGTCGAACTCGAACCAGTTCTCCTTGGTGATCTTCTCCACCAGATCCATGCCGCCGACATAGTCAGCGCCGGCTTCCTTGGCTTCCTCAGCCTTGGCGTCCTTGGCGAAGACCAGAACACGGCGGGTCTTACCGGTGCCGTTGGGCAGAACCACGGCGCCGCGGACCTGCTGGTCAGCGTGACGGGAGTCAACGCCCAGCTTGATGTGCAGCTCAACGGTCTCGTCGAACTTGGCGGAAGCACCCTTCACGACCAGATCCAGGGCTTCGGCGGGATCATACTGAACAGAGCGGTCGATCAGTTTGGCGCTCTGCTGATACTTTTTACCTCTAAACAATGTAATTATCCTCCTTATAGTGGTGATGCGGAAAAATCCTCCCACATTTCCGGGTCAGACTGCCCGGACAAGCAAATATCAATCGACGACGGTAACGCCCATGGAGCGGCAGGTACCGGCAACCTGGCTTTCGGCAGCCTCAAGCGTGGGGCAGTTCAGGTCAGGCATCTTGGTCTTGGCGATCTCGGCGATCTGCGCCTTGGTGATCGTGCCAACCTTGGTCTTGTTGGGAACGCCGGAACCCTTCTCCAGACCGATGGCCTTCATGATCAGCATGGGGGTCGGAGGAGTTTTGGTGATAAAGGTAAAGCTGCGGTCAGCGTAAACGGTGATGACGACGGGAATCTTGTAGCCCTCCATATCCTTGGTGCGGGCGTTGAATTCCTTGATGAAAGCGGCGATGTTGACGCCGTGCTGACCCAGAGCGGGGCCGACAGGGGGGGATGCGGTCGCCTTAGCGGCGTTGATCTGCAGTTTGATAATGCCAGTGACTTTCTGTGCCATAATAAGCACCTCCTGAATAAAATGTGGTAGTATGCGCTTGGGCGCATTTTTTGCGGGGCGCGTTCGCCCCTCCCACGTTCCGACCGAAAATTCGATCCGATGCGTTTACTGGGAAACGACCTCCACCTGGTCAAGCTCAAACTCGACGGAGGTCTCGCGGCCGAACATGGACACGACCACGTTCACCGCGTTGTTGTCAACGTCCACACTCTCGACCGTGCCGGTGAAGGAGGACAGGGGGCCGTCCAGAATCCGGACGGTATCGCCGACTGCGTAGTTTACGATAATCTCCTTCTTTTCCACGCCCATGGCGTAGACCTCTTCTTCGGTCAGAGGGGTGGGGTCGTTGCTGGAAGTGCCCACGAAGCCTGTTACTCCGCGGACGTTCCGGATGACATGCCAGGTGTCGTCACTGTAAACCATCTTCACCAGCACGTAGCCGGGGTAGACCTTGCGGTCATAGGTCTTGCTGGCGCCGGACTCGGTAATCTCGGTGACGGTCTCCAGAGGAATGGAGACGGCGAGAATCTGATCCTGCAGCGAGCGGGACTCCACGGTCTTCTCGATGGTGGCCTTTACAGTGTTTTCATAACCGGAATAGGTATGCACAACATACCATTTTGCAGTCTCTGCCATAACTTCGTACCTTAGTGGAACAGTCCGATCAGGGCATCAATGCCGACCTGGGCAACGAAGTCGAACAGCCAGATGAACACGCCGACTGCCACGACGCAGCAGGCGACGATGGCGGTGTTCTTCAGCACCTGCTGGGGAGTGGGCCAAACGACCTTCTTCAGCTCGCTGCGCAGCTCGCGGAAGTACTTCCTGACCTTGCCCCAGGTTCTTTTGAACCAGTTTTCCTTTTTGACTTCAGCCATGATTCGGGCCTCCTTACTTGGTCTCGTTGTGAACGGTGTGCTTCTTGCAGAATCTGCAATACTTCTTCATCTCGAGACGGTCGGGGTCATTCTTCTTGTTCTTCATGGTGTTGTAGTTTCTCTGCTTGCACTCAGAGCATCTCAAAGTGACTTTTACGCGCATAACGGCACCTCCTTAAATACTGCCTCCCTGTATCACCCCGCCCAGAGAAAATTTAGGAAACGGTCAACTACAAATTACCGCCCGGGGCTGAAAAAGGCGCACAAAAAAAGCCCTTTTTCACAGGTAAAAACATTCTATCATGGGGGGAGGGCAAAGTCAACTATTTTTTCTTCCATTTTTGGGGAAATTGTAGTATGATAGAGGCAAAACAGTCGGGAGGAAATGAAAAATGAAAATCATGGGAATTGACTACGGCGACGCCCGCACCGGCGTTGCAATCTCTGACCTGTTATGTACGCTGGTGGGCTCCGCTACGGTGGTACCCAGCCGCAATACGGAGAAGGCCATCGCCGACATCGTCCGTCTGGCGCAGGAAAACCAGGTGGGGGAGATTGTGGTCGGCCTGCCCAAGAACATGGACGGCACCGAGGGCGTCCGGGCGGAGCTGTGCCGGGAATTTGCGGACAAGCTTAGAGTGGCCACGGGCCTGAGCGTGAGCATGTGGGACGAGCGCCGGACTACGGTGGAAGCCCACAATATTCTGTCCCAGCACAATTATCACGGGAAAAAGCGGAAGGACACGGTGGACGCCGTGGCGGCGTCGTTGATTCTGGAAGGATATCTGGCTTACAAGAAGCGGAACGGCTGAGCTATGATTTTGGCCGGTAGCACAGCTCCCGGATTCCCGTCGCAAGAAGCAGAATGCCGAACAGTTTCTTGAGGACATCCAAGTCCATCCGGGTACTGATAAAGGAAAAGACCGCCGCGGCGGCGCATCCGGCGAAAATGGCGGGAAGGACTTTTTTGAGTGTCACCGCTCCCTGCTTCCAACGCAGATAACAGGAAATGGCGGCGGAGGGCAGGAAAAACAGCAGATTGATGCCCCGTGCGGCGGTCTGGGGCATTTCCAGCACCAGCGTCAGCCACAAAATCAGCAGACTTCCGCCGCCGACCCCCAGCCCGGTGAGAAATCCCAGCAGGGTGCCGACAATCAGCGCGACAGGCAAACTCTCTAGCATAGGTATCGGTACCCTCCCCACAAAATCAGAATGCCCAAGCCCCGGTGGAGCCACTTGACCGGGATTTTCCGACCCCACATGCCCGCCGCCCAGCCCCCGGCGGCGCTGCCGAAGAGGTATGGAAGGGCGTCCTGCCAGGGAACGGTTCCCACGGCGGCGGAAACGGCTAATGTCACCAGACAGATGGGCAGAATGATGGTGATGGAGGAGGGGAACACCTCGGCTTCCTCCAGCGGTGTCAGAAGGGTCAGCAGGGGAACCAGCACCATGCCCCCGCCCGCGCCGAACAATCCGGCCACGGCGCCCGCAGCCAGACCGGAAAGCGCCATGCCCAGCCAGTCTTTGCTTTTCATAACGAATACCACCCCATGGAAGTCTTTCCATGGCGGGCGGTTTTATGCAGTCTCCGACAATAAATGCCAAATTATAGTAGAAAAATTCACATCTTTCTGCTAGAATAATCGCAAGAGGTGAGATAAGTGACAAGTGTTTTTGATTATCTGAAATGGCGCGGCGACCTGTCCTTCTCCCAGGATCCACTGAATCCGGTGGACGGGCTGATTTTCAGCGTCCTTTCGTACATCCCCTTTGTGGGTCAGGCGGCGGAGAAGCCCCATGAGCCGATCGCCCTGCGGGATGCCGCGGCGGATTTTCTGTCCCTGGACGATTATGAGAGCCGCGTCCGGGCGAAAAACGACGCAATGATGCTCCGCGCCGCCGCCGAGACCGCCCGGTTCGGCGGGTGCAAAATGGTGCTGTACCGGGATGAGTTCGTCCCGGAGGAGGAGACGCAGTTCGCGGCCATGACATTCCTGCTCCCTGACGGCACGGCGTTTGTTGCTTTCCGGGGGACGGATCGGTCGCTGGTGGGCTGGAAGGAAGATTTTAACATGGCCTTCCAGGAGGCCGTCCCCGCCCAGCTGCTGGCGCAGGACTATGTCCGGGAGGCGGCGGCGGAATACGGAATGCCGCTGCGTCTGGGTGGTCACTCCAAGGGCGGAAATCTGGCGGTTTTTGCCGCCGCGAGAAGCACGCCGGACATTCAGCGGCGGATTCTGGAGGTTTATAACAACGACGGCCCCGGCTTTACCGGCTATCTCATGGGCGACCCCGGGTATCTCGCCATGGTGCCGCGTATCAAGACCTACGTACCCCAGTCCTCGGTGATCGGGATGCTGCTGGAGCATGAGGAGCCCTATACCATTATCAAGAGCAATCAGGTGAGCGTGCTGCAGCACGACCCCTATTCCTGGGAGGTCATGGGGCCGAACTTTGTGCCGATGCAGTCCATCACGGCGGATTCTCAGTTTGTAAACCAGACCATCAAGGCCTGGATCGCCGACATGGATGCCCAGGAGCGCAACCGCCTGGTGGACGCCCTGTTCGGCCTGCTGGGGACAGGCGGCATTGACAAGGCACTGGACATTTTCCATCCCCGGAACATCCGCACCTATATCAAGACCCTTGGCAACGACCCGGAGACCCGTCAGATTCTTGCCGCCGAATTTCAGAATCTGATGGAGGCGGCGAAGCGAACCCGGATGCAGCCGGGGGACGCAAAGACGCTCCCGGAGGGGAAATAAACGAAATATTGCGGTTACAAAATCCGCCTTGGGCAAATTGGGCGGGTCATATCAGACAGTTAACAGGCACAGCGGAACAATCTGCTGTGCCTGTTCTAATGCCAGCATCCCTTGCCTCTCCCTATGGGAAAGGTGGCCGAGCGGGCGCAATGCCCTCTCAGTCACCTTCGGTGACAGCTCTCCCAGAGGGAGAGCCAAGGGGCTGTACCGATACGCTACGTTAACTGTTTTACGACCGTCCAGCAAAAAACTCAGGGTGAATTTTGTTATGCTTCGCCAATGGAGACAAGGAAAAACGTGGAACGGACTGTTCAATTCGCCAAAAGTATGAAAAAACGCAAAATAACACTTTACAACTTTAGCGTGATGAAGTATAATCCGCTCATAAGACATCGACCAGATGCCAATTGAGAAAGGAAGAAAAGAAAATGAAAAAAAGCATTGCATGGATTTTGGCCACGATCATGATGCTGGCGCTTCTGACTGGCTGCGGCAGCAAATCCGCGAAATCCGACGCGGAGTACGTCAAGAAGAACGGAAAGCTCATCGTCGGCATCACCGACTACGAGCCCATGGACTACAAGGACGAAAACGGCGAGTGGACCGGCTTCGACGCCGAGTTTGCCCGGATGTTCGCCAAGGAGCTGGGCGTGGACTGCGAGTTCTTCGTCATCGCCGACTGGGGTCAGAAATTCTTCGAGCTGGATTCCAAGAACATCGACGCCATCTGGAACGGCATGACCATCACCGACGAGGTGACCCTGAACACCAACTGCTCCAAGCCCTACGTAATCAACGCCCAGGTGGTCGTCATGAAGGCCGATGCCGTCGGCAATTACGCCGATACCGACAGCCTGAAAGACCTGACCTTCGCCGTGGAGAGCGGCTCCGCCGGTGAGGACGCCGTCAAGGGTCTGGGCATCTCCGATTACGTGGCGGTGCAGGATCAGACCAAGGCCGTCATGGAGGTTTCCGCCGGTACCGCTGACGCCTGCGTCGTAGACATCACCCTGGCCAACGCCATGACCGGCGAAGGCACCAACTACGACGACCTGGCCTCCGGCATCAGCCTGACCTCCGAGGAGTACGGCGTAGGCTTCCGCAAGGAGTCCGACCTGACCGACGCCTTCAATAAGTTTATGGAAAAGTGCCTCGCCGACGGTTCCCTCCAGGCGCTGGCCGATAAGTACAGCCTGACGCTGGTCGGCTGACAGAAAATCCAATCAAAGAAAAACAGGCGCCGGTGGCATCACCGGCGCCCATTGGAGAGAGGTAGCCGTTATGTTCCTTCCGGTGACAATGGAGCTGCTCAGAGGCTTCTGGGAAACCGTAAAAATCTTTTTCTTGACGCTGGCATTCTCCCTGCCGCTGGGACTGGTGGTGGCCTTCGGCTCCATGAGCCGGTTCTGCCCGCTGAAACGGCTGACGCAGGGGTTCGTCTGGATTATTCGCGGCACGCCGCTGATGCTCCAGCTCATCGCGATTTTCTACGGCCCCGGTCTGCTGTTCGACATTCACATACTGGGACGGTTTGAAGCCGTCATTGTGGCCTTTGCCATCAATTATGCCTGTTATTTTTCGGAGATCTACCGCGGCGGCATCGAGAGCGTTCCTCAGGGACAGTACGAGGCCGGGCAGGTGCTGGGCATGACCAGGAGCCAGATTTTCTTCAAGGTCGTGCTTTTGCAGGTGGTCAAGCGCATTCTCGCGCCCATGGGCAACGAGTTTATTACATTGGTGAAGGATACCGCCCTGGCGCGGATTATCGCCATTTACGAGATCGTCTACGTGGGCGAATCCTACATTAAAAAGGGGCTGATCTGGCCTCTGTTCTACACCGCGGCGTTTTACCTGCTGTTCAACGGCGTCCTGACGGTGCTGTTTGCGAAGCTGGAAAAGAAACTGGACTATTTCAGGGGTTGAGAGTATGCCGATTCTGGAAGTAAAAAATATCAAAAAGGGCTTCGGCGACACCGATGTCCTCAAGGGTGTCAGCTTTTCCATGGAGCGGGGGCAGGTGCTAGCCATCATCGGCTCCTCGGGAAGCGGAAAAACCACGCTGCTGCGGTGCCTGAATTTTCTGGAAACCCCGGACGAGGGGGAGATCTGGGTAAACGGAAAGCTGCTGACGGGGGAGAACCTGTCCGACGACCAGATTCGTCAGAACAGGCTCCACTTCGGCCTGGTTTTCCAGAATTTCAACCTGTTTCCCCAGTATACGGCGCTGGAAAATATCATGCTTGCGCCCAGCCTTCTGAAAAAGGGAGCCCCGGCGCAGATTCGGGAAACGGCCATGTCCCTGCTTGGCCGGGTGGGACTGACCCACAAGGCGGATGCTTACCCCTACCAGCTCTCCGGCGGTCAGCAGCAGCGGGTCGCCATTGCCCGGGCGCTGGCGCTCCAGCCGGAGGTGCTGTGCTTTGACGAGCCCACCAGCGCCCTCGACCCGGAGCTGACGGGGGAGGTGCTGAAGGTCATCCGGGGCTTAAAGGGCAGGGACAACACCATGGTGGTGGTGACCCACGAAATGGAGTTTGCCCGCTCCGTGGCGGACGTGGTGATCTACATGGCCGACGGCGTGATCGAGGAATTTGGCACCCCGGAGGAGGTTTTCGGCAATCCCAGAAGCGAAAAAACCCGAAATTTCCTGCAAGGCGCCCAGAACGCCCGGGACGGTCTGGCATAGACGATTCTTTCTTTTTCCTGTCATACAAAAGACGCACTCTGCCGCAGCGGCAGAGTGCGTCTCATACTAGAAAAGCTTACGTTTCATCAGAAAATCGTATAAAAGCAAATCTTTGCCCGAACAGGCTCTTGCAAATATCCGAATTGTCTGATAACATAACAGTGTGTACGTAAAAAAGGAATCGAGGCGATCGATCAAAACAACAAAGGAGGCTTTTACACATGAAGGGAAGAATAATCGTATCAACGCTCCTTGCGCTGCTGCTTCTCGTCAGCATGCCCATGTCGGCGCTTGCGGCGACCTGGGACATCAGCAAGGGCGACATCACCGTAAACGCCGAGAGCGGCGGGCAGACGGTCACCCAGGGGTCGCAGGTCGATGTTCCGGACAGCGCCCCCGTCATTACGGGAACCTCTAAGGAAAACAACGTCACCATCAACGCGGAGAAGGATCAGACCGCAAACGTCACCCTCTCCGGTGTGAACATCGACGTGCGCGATAAGGGCAAGGCCGCCGTTTCCACCACCGGCGAGGGCAATGTCAGCATCGAGCTGAACGGCGGAAGCACGCTCAGGAGTGGCTATGAGCATGCCGGCCTTGAAAAGAACAACGGCGGCAGCCTGACCATTGCGGACGAGGACAAGAACGGCAAGCTGACCGCCTGGGGCGGCCAACAAGGTGCGGGCATCGGCGGCGGAAGCGGAAAGGACGGCAGCAACATCTTCATCACCGGCGGCGGGGTCAACGCCATCGGCGGCCTCGCCGCCGCAGGCATCGGCGGCGGCCTCGGCGGCAACGGCAGCAACATCACCATTTCCGGCGGCAAGGTCGGGGCCACCAACGGCCTCAACGGCGCAGGCATCGGCGGCGGCGGCAGCTATGGCACCGACGGCGCAGAGGTGGAGCCGGATATTTGCGCGCTGAACCCCGGCGGAAAAATCGAATATTACGCGCCCCGCAGTCCCATGTCGGGAACTCCCAACAAAACGGTCACCAACCCCACCGGAGACTTTGTATGGGACAGCGGCACGGTGACGACGCCCGCCACCTGCACGGGAAAGGGGGTCAGGACTTACACCTGCACCAGCTCCTCCCATACAAAAACCGAGGATATCCCCGCCCTGAACCACAGCCTTGACGGGCAGGAGTATGTTTCCAACAACGATGCCACCTGCGAACAGGACGGCACCAAGACGGCAAAGTGCGTGCGCTACGGCACGGGCGGCTGCACGGAAACGGACACGGTAACGGACACGGGCAGCAAGCTCGGGCATCTATTTGAGGACTATGTTTCCAACAACGATGCGACCTGCGAGCAGGACGGAACAAAGACGTCAAGGTGCGTGCGCTACGGCACGGGCGGCTGTATGGCAACAGACACGGTAACGGACACGGACAGCAAGCTCGGGCATCTCTTTGAGGACTATGTTTCCAACAACGATGCGACCTATGCGCACGACGGCACCAAGACGGCAAAGTGCGTGCGGTATGACCAGTGCGGGGAGACCCACACCATGCCGGATGAGGGAAGCCGGTTAATAGCTCCTCCCCTCTACCGCGTGACCGATAAGGACGGCAGGGACATTGCCTACACGGCCGAGCAAAAGGGCGGCGTGCTGACCGTCACCGTTGACGAGGACCTCGCCATTCTCACGGGCAGACTCAGCGGCATCCGCACTCTCAAGGCGCAGGGCGTGGAGAAGATCGTCTTTGTCACCAAGGGCGCAACGTCAGCGTTCCTGCTCTCCGATTTGCTGGACAAGGGCGAGGGCGGCGAAGCCTACCGGCTCACCCACAACGGCAAGGCCGTCACGTTCACGCTCGGCGAAAGCATGGCGGATGTGAGCGCCATTCTCATCAAGCCGTAAGCGAAATCTCAGAATCCATGCAGGCGGGCAGGCACGGCTTGTGCCTGCCCGCCTTGTCTGCCGAAAAGCGAAACGGGC
>ERZ839767.2061-NODE-2061-length-27813-cov-9.853628_pt1 | contig 27813 bp, 43 predicted proteins | sample MGYA00519879_ERZ839767 | MGnify/ENA primary metagenome ERZ839767 (study PRJEB31850, sample SAMEA3708852) | human gut metagenome | biome: human gut; feature: human-associated habitat; material: faeces | place: China | collected 2014 ... | reverse complement strand
GGTATCGAACGCCAAGCTCCGGCAGCTTCTCACGCAGAGCGCCGAGGCTGGCTATAATTACGACCTGAGTTCACTGCCGACGGTGCGGGCGATCCCGTTTGAAGAAAACGAGGCCGTGCAGCAGATTGTCCGGGCGACAATTGCACAGACGCAGGGCACACTTGAGAACCTCACGAAGACCCTCGGCATGGTTGACCCTTACGGCAATGTAAATCCGCTGCGCGACACCTACCGCAAGTGCATGGATTACGCCTTTGAACAGGTGTCCAGCGGCGCGGTAGATTATAATACGGCCATCCGGGAGGCCACACGCAACCTCGCCGCCAAGGGCGTGGAATTCATCGACTACGAATCCGGTGTTACGACGAGCTTGGAGGCGGCGGTGCGGCGGAACATCATGGGTGCGCTCGGTCTGATGCAGGAGCAGATCAGCCAGCGAAACCATGACCAGTACGGTGCGACCGGCTGGGAGATCGATGCGCACAGTAACTCCGCACCAGACCACGAGCCGATACAGGGCAAGCAGTACACGGACGCGGAATACGAGGCTCTGAATAACAGCCTCGTGCGCCGCATCGGTACGCTGAACTGCGGCCACTCCGCGCATCCGATTGTGTACGGCGCAAGCATCCCGCAATATACGCCGGAAGAGCTGGAAGAAATGCGGCAGAAAAACGAGACGGGCATCAGCTTCCGGGGCAAGCATTACACCGGCTACGAGGCCACGCAGAGGCAGCGGCGGCTTGAGCGTGCGATTCGTGCGCAAAAGCGGAAAATTCTGATTGACAAGGCCACCGGCGATTCGGAAAAGCTGGAAACCGACCAGATCAAGCTGCAACTTTTACAGCAGGATTACAAAGCCTTTTCCAAGGCGGCGGGTCTGCGCACACAGCACGAGCGGCTGGAAAAGGTGGGATTTGCGTGGAAAGAGGCCACGGAAGCAAAAAACACGTATCAATCTATTGCAAAAAAAGCGAATTCGATGTATGATACAGGCAGTGAGGCGGGAAATATTGCCGCATGGCAACGCGACAAGGCAATTCGCGCAGAAATCGGAAGCGACCAATACCCGCTTACAATTCTTCAAGGGAAGCAAGATAAGCATATACAAGGGACAAGAGAGTATGTGCAGTATCAGGAAAACCTGAAAAAGAAAAGCGAGTATGGTCCTTCGTATTTGACTGTCGACGGGGATGCCGTGAAAACCCTTGTGGATCAATATCACGGGAAAGGAATCCTTCTCCGTGATAAAGCTGGCAACTGGCGAAAGATTGAGAGAATTACGGTACATCCTGATCCGGTCGGAGTGTCTGTGAATAATCTTACAGGAGCGGAAGCCATCACGACAACGTTTACGATTCGATATAGCAAGGACGGCGTGCATATCGTCCCGGACTATCCTAGCAGAAAGGGGGATAAGGCAAAAAAATGAAATATACGCAGAAAGACTTGTTCGCTTTTATGGAATCTGGAAAGAAAGTGACCGTCGTTAGTACCGACGGCGAAACCTATACCGGAAAGCTCTTCGCCTATTCCTCGGGGACGAACTCAGAGGAATTTGGCGTTGACGAGCCGAGCCTTGAGGTGTGCGATACTATGCTCTACTTGTCAGACGTAGATAAAATCGAATATGCAGATTAGGGACTATGAATTATCATAGTCCTTTTTTCATCCGTTTGGAGTAATTAACATGATGGATCTATACTTGAAATTCCGAATCATCGGATGGATAATCCGGCTCGGGATTCTGGCAATCGCTGTTTTGGTTGTGGTTGCTTACGGAATATATATCGTCAAAAACCGCTGAGGTCAGCTCAGTGGAACAACTGAATGATGATTTAAGGCGCTGTGTAAAAACACGGTGCCTTTTTTCATACCCATTTGGCCTATCTGCGGGCCTAAAACGCAGGACGGCGGGAGACGGCGACCTCCTAAAACGCCTAGCCGGGAAAGGAAAAAAATGAAAACGGAATTTTTACAGAATTTCAAGGTTGGCGATCAGGCTCTCCCGAAGGAGATCATTGACGCAATCCTCGCCGAAAATGGCAGGGATATCGAAGCGGCAAAGAAGCCGTTTGCGGACTATGAATCCGTCAAGGAGCAGCTCAAGACCGCCAAGGAAGGGCTGAAAGCCTTTGAGGGCGTGAGCGTGGAGGACTTGCAGGGCAAGATCACCGCACTCACCGGGCAGCTTGCCGACAAGGACAAGGCATGGCAGGCAAAGCTTGACGGTATGGCCTTTGATGGACGCATCAAGGACGCGATCACCGCCGCCAAGGGCAGGAACGCCAAGGCAATCGCAGCGCTGCTTGACGTGGATGCCCTCCGCGCCAGCAAGAACCAGGACGGCGACATCAAGGCGGCTCTGGAAGCCCTCAAGAAGGGAGACGGCTATCTGTTTGAAGATGATCCCCCGGCGCGGTATGCGTCCGGAACAGGCACACAGCAGATGACCGGTCAGAACGATGCTCCGACCTCTCTCGCCGGAGCGCTACATGCAAAATACGACAAATAAGAAAGGATGATTTAACAAATGTCTATTACTCTCGCAGAAGCCAAGGTCGGCATGGCCGACAAGGTCGATCAGATGATCGTCGACGAGTTCCGCCGCAGCTCCCTGCTGCTGGACAAGCTCGTTTTTGACAACGCAATTTCCCCCGGCACGGGCGGCTCCACGCTGACCTATGGTTACATCCAGCTCAAGACGCCCTCCACCGCTGCCGTCCGCGAGATTAACAGCGAGTACACCGCAGGCGAAGCAAAGCGCGAAAAGAAGACCGCAAGCGCCGTCATTATGGGCGGCTCCTTCGAGGTCGACCGTGTGCTCCAGAACACCTCCGGCGCGGTTGACGAGCTGGCTTTCCAGGCTCAGCAGAAAATCAAGGCAACCAGCAACTACTTCCACAATCTCGTTATCAATGGCATTGCAGCAGCCTCCGGCACGGGATATGTACCCAAAACATTCGACGGCCTGCGCAAGCTGCTTGATGGATCCTCCAACAGTTTTACCACGGATATCGACCTCTCCGATGCGGCAAAGGTGACCAGCAACGCCAACGCTTTCATCGATCAGCTCGACCAGCTCGTTCACGCGATCGACGGCGATACCTCCATGCTGCTCATGAATGGGGATATGTTGCTCAAGGTGCGCGCTGCGGCTCGCCGCGCCGGATACTACGAGCGCACGAAGGACGACTTCGGCCGCGTTGTTGAAACCTTCGCTGGCATCCCGCTGATGGACTGCGGCAAGTACTTCAACGGAACCAGCTCCGTCGATGTTATCGGCACGTCCACGGCCAGCGCAAGCGCAGCCGGTACTTCCAGCATTTATGCTGTCAATATCGCGCTCGACGGCTTCCACGGAATTTCCCCGGTCGGAACTGGCGTGATCAACTCCTACATGCCGGACATGACGGCCCCCGGCGCAGTCAAGAAGGGCGAGGTCGAGCTTGTCGCAGGCGTAGTCCTGAAGAACACGCTCAAGGCGGCGGCTCTGAACGGCATTGTCCTGAAGCCGAAAACTGGCGGCTAAAACTGGAGGTAACGCCCATGACGGATTTTGAATTTTATCGCACCCAGTACATGGGCGATTCCATCGCCGAAGCCGATTTCCCTCGCCTGATTCGTCGGGCGGGGGAAACGCTTGCCCGCTATAAGCGCATCTATTCCGTCACCTCCCCACAGGAGGATGCGGAGTCTATGGCGGCGTGCGCTATGGCTGATGCTCTGTCGTACTATGACGCGGCTTTAAACGGCGCTGGCGGCGCTGTCAGCTCGGCAAGCATCGGAAGTGTGTCCGTCAGCTATGCAGGTGCAGCAAGCGCGGCAGACCTGTCACAAAGTGCGCAGGATGCGGAGCTTTTCCGCTGTGCCTGTATGTATCTGGATATCTACAGGGGGTGCTGCTGATGTTGTCCCTTCGACAGCGCTGCCCAGTGGATTATCGGCTCTGCACGCAGACGGTGACCGTGTACCACAAAGACGGCGACGCCTACACGCGTACTGTATACGACCGCGCTTTTCTGGATTTCAAGAAAACACAGAACGTAGACAAGACAGGCAGCAGCGAGAGCAATTCCTTTTTGCTCGTCATCCCGTGCGACCATCAGACGGTGCACGTTGGGGACAAAGTTTTGCTCGGGATTGGCGCGGAGATCACCACGCGGGAAGCTTGGGCGGCTTTCGTCCCTGTCAAAGTGCCCGGTCTGTGCGTGGTCAAGTATGTCGATCCGAAATACTGGCGCGGGGATATGGTGCACATCGAGGCGGGAGGTTGATATGCCGACTTACATCAGGATCAACACAAAAGGAATAGATAATCTTGTACGGCGGCTCGGCTCACAGCAGCTCGCGCAGCGGGCGCAGATCGCAATGACGCGAGAAGTCGACAAGCGCATCGGGCGGTATATGGCTTTCCGTACCGGTGTGATGTCCGGCAAAGCAAAGCGCATGATTTCCCCCTCGCAAATCCTCGTTGATACGCCATACGCGCGGTATCAGTATTACGGCAAGGTGATGGTCAACTCCAAGACCGGCAAGGGGCCGCGCGTGATTCCCGGCGTTGGTTTCCGCTGGCCGAAGGGCGCGATTCTCAAGGTCACGGACAGGCCGTTGCAGTATGACACCAGCAAAAATGAAAAAGCCGGCCCTTATTGGGACAAGGAGCTCATGGACAACGAAAGCACCGAAATCTGTGAATCCGTTGCAAATGAGATTATCCGTGCGGCAAGGGGGGAATGACCATGACGGCGCTTGAAAAAGTCCGCGACTGGATTGCCGCTTATCCCGGTTGTAGCTCCCTTGACGGCCTGAGCGTTGACTACACCGACGCAAAGCCGGACAACGGTGGCTTGATGCCGGGAGGCTTGACAGAGATCAGCCGAGCAGAGGACATTCTCGGGAATATCGTCGTTACCAACCAGTACAGCTTCACGCTGTACTTTCTTTTTGCCAAATCGCCGGGAGACGACATCGGCGCGGAGGCAAATGCGAAATGGCTGCTTGCATTCCAGGATTGGGTGCAGGAGCAGTCCATCCGGCGCACCGCTCCCGTCTTTGGAGACGATGCGCGAAAAGAAACCATTAAGGCACAGAATGGCACTCTCATCGGCGCAGACGAGGAAGGAACCGCCTGCTATACCGTGCAGCTCACTGCGCAGTTTATCAAAAAATTTGAATACGGAGGTTAAAAAATGATCGAAAGAAAGCTTATGGCGCACTACATTGACGCTGGCTTCGGCGGAGACGGCGGCGGCTCTTATACTCCGTCCTATGTCCGGCTGGGCAAGGATCTTGAGGAATACAACGTCGAGCTGAACCCCGACACCGAAACCAGCAAGAACATTCTCGGTGAATCCACCTTCAAGCACAAGGGCTATGAGGTGTCTGCTGATGCGGATCCCTACTACGCAGAAAAGGGCGATGCGCTCTTTGTGAAGCTTCAGGAGATTGTCGACAACCGCTCCACCGGCGACGCCTGCAAGACCACCGCTGTGGAGGCGCATCTCTGGGAGACGGAAACATCCGGTGCATATGTGGCATACCGCGAGGATTGCTATGTCGTGCCGACGTCCTACGGCGGAGACACGTCCGGCTATCAGATTCCGTTCACGGTATACTACACCGGCAACCGCGTGAAGGGTACGTTCAATCCTAAAACCAAGGCTTTTACCCCGGCAGAAGCTTAAAAGGAGGGCGCAAGAATGGCAGAAACCATGAAGCTTACCGTTGATACCGGCGCAATCACAATCGAGCTGGTAGACGAAAAAGGGAGGGACATCGGCACATTTGATTTTAATCCTGCCGACTCCAATATTATCCGGCGATACAAAGAAGTGGTTGAGCGCTTCGGCGGGATCGCACAGCGCATCCGTGACGCGGGAGGGCTTGGAGAGGAGGAGGTCTGCAAGGTGTCCGACGAAATCGCGGAACAGATTGATTATCTCCTCGGTTACAATGTGTCAGAGCGGGTGTTCTGCCGTCTTGGAGCCCTCACGATCACCGGGAACGGTGACCTTTACTTTGAACGAGTGCTTGACGGGATCGCGGATGTGATCGAGAAGGTCACGAACAAGCGCGTCGAGAAAAAGCTTGAACGCGTCCGGAAGGCGACCGAAAAGTACAGTAAATGACAAACCACTGGGAACTTCCCACGTCGCTCGATGTCGGCGGCGTGGGAGTCCCTATCCGCACGGATTACAGGGCAATCCTCGACATCCTTGCACATTTTAACAGCCCTGAATATGAAGAAGACGAGAAACAGCTCATTTGCCTGAAAATCCTATACAAAGAGGAAATACCGCCTGCGCTTCAGGCAGAAGCGATACAGCAAGCAATTGCATTTATTGATGGCGGCGAAAAAAAGGAGTCCGGGGCAAATCCGCGCCTGATGGATTGGGATCAGGATGCACCAATCCTTGCGCCGGCCCTGAATAAAGCACTAGGATTGGAAATCCGGTCCGTCCCGTATTTGCATTGGTGGACGTTGCTCGGAGCGTATATGTCTATCCGGGAGAGCCTGTTTTCTGAGGTGGTGTCCATCCGGCAGAAAAAGGCAAAGCACAAAAAGCTAGAAAAGTACGAACAGGAATTTTACAGGGAGAATAAATCCCTGATTGATATTCAGCCTCGGCTATCTGCTGAGGAACAGGCGGAGATTGACCGTCTGAATGAGATGCTGAAATGAGGTGGGGCGTATGCCACAAGCAGACGGTAGAATTGTAATTGAGACATCACTGGAATCCGGAGGGATAAAGGCAGGCGCCAGAGAAATCGCTGCCGCCTGCAAGAATGCGGCGCAAACCGCTGCACAGATGGGCGGCAAGGCGCAGATTGCAATCGAAAAGGCGGCGAACGCCGTTTCCAGGCAAAATACGGCATATGCCCAGCAGTTGCGCAAGGTGGATGCGCTGCGGAAAAAGCTGGATCAGATGAAGGAAGCGCCTGTGAAAGCCGATGAGTATAAAGCGGTTTCAGATGAAGTGTCCCGGCTTGACGTGCAGCTTACAAAGGCAATAGAAAAGCAGCGCTCCTTTGTAGATGGCGGTGGAAGCACGAAGTCAAAGCGATTCGCCGCCATGGAGCAGCAGATTGAGAGCATTCGCGCCGATTTAATCGCGGCGCAAAGGGATAAAAAGCGGATGGAGGAATACGGGAACGCCTATGTCCCGCAGGACACATCCGCCGTCACCGCGCAGCTCCGGCAGGAGGAATCAAAACTTGCGCAAATGAATGCCGAGCTCGGGACAAGCTATGCGTCGCTCGGTCAAAAAGTCGCAAAATACACCGGAGAAGCGGTGCAGGGAGAGGCGCAGACGCACCGGTTCCGGAAAGCCATGCATGGTCTTTCGCACGGAATTGGCCAGGGGGCGCTTCGCGGGCTTTCTTCCGTCGGGAAAAAGCTCAAAGGGCTGGTTGCCAGCCTGATAAATGGGCGCAAGAGCGCCGGTAAAATGAACGGCTCCTTCAGGCGCGGCCTTGGCACCATCCTAAAATACGGGATTGGTATACGATCTCTTTACGTCCTTTTTAACAAACTGCGCGGCGCGATGAAGGAAGGGATAAACAATCTGGCAAAGCAAGACACCGCGATGAATGCCAGCCTATCTTCCCTCAAATCCTCCCTGTCGCAGTTAAAAAACTCAATCGCGGCGGCTTTTTCCCCGGTCATCACGGCTGTCGTCCCCATCCTAAACACGCTGATCGGCAAGCTGATTGATGCTACCAATGCGGTCGGCATGTTCCTCGCGGCGATTTCCGGTCAGACGACATACAAAAAGGCGACGGCGGCGCAGGAGGATTATGCGGCATCCTTGGAGGGAACTGCCTCCGCTGCAAAGGATGTGCAGCAGAATCTCTCTGGTCTCGACGAGATCAATACGTGGAACAATGCAAAGAGCGGAGGCGGAGGATCGTCCGGCGGCTTTGAAAATGCGGAGATATCAAACGAGATCAACGATATTGCCGCCATGATAAAAAAGGGCAAATGGGACGAGCTTGCAAGTGCTCTTGCGGATAAGATAAACGGGCTTGTCCTATCCATCGACGCGAAAGAGGTCGGAGGCAAGATCGCAAGCGTTATCAACAGCGGAGCGGCAATTGCGTCGTCATTTTTGGATCGAACGAGCTTTGACCTGATTGGGGATAAAATTGCAGCGACGATTGTCGCGTCCGTCGAGCGGATCGACTGGTCCCGCCTTGGTGGGCTTTCCGTCGCCGGTGTGAATATGCTGATTGATTTCGTCGATGGCCTGACGCGGAGAATGTCAGCCATCGGGAAAGACGGGAGAACCGGCTGGAAGAAATTCGCGGACGCGGTATCTGATTTTGTCAATAGCGCCATAAAATCAATCAAACTTTCAAAGTTTGCGAAGGCGACATCCAGCTTAATCAAGGGGCTTAACGATTTGATATCATCCGCCATCACAAAATTGGACTGGCGCGGATTTGCCGGTAAGATCGCAGACGCCGTCGGTAATATCGACATCAGCGGAATCATTGGTGGTGCGACGAAGGTTTTTAGCAAGCTTGTCGTTGGCCTGAACGGACTGCTCAAGGGTCTTTTGGATGGCCTTGACTGGTTCTCGCTTGGCGAGGATGTCACCCACGCAATCAAGCAGCTCCTTGAAAATATTGACTGGGTGCAGTTGCTGTGGGATGCGGCCATCATCCCGATAAAGACCGCATGGGGCATCTTAAAAGGCATAGCAGGAGGCATCGCCGGAATCTTTACCTCAAGCCAGGAGCCAGTGCAGTACGTAACAGACGAGCTGCTCGACGTGCAGAATCAGGTGGAGGCGGTCAGAAGAAGCTCTGAGGACTTACACGATTATCTCTCAAATCTTGATCTATCTGTCCCACCAGAAAAACTCGGCAAACTCGAGCATGCACGCGATCTGGTAAACGAGATTTTTACTCTTAATGATAAGCAGTATAAAACCAACGAGGAGATTGAAGAGCTAAAGGCAAAAATTGAACTGTTAAACGACCTTGACCTTGACGGGGTACGGTTGGAATTTAACGAAACCTCGAAAAGCGTCACAGGAACCAAAGAGGCGGTGCTCGGCACAATCGACGCGCTTAAGAAGCAATATGAGCTTGAGGCCAAAAAGGAAGTCCTTGTGGATCTGTACAAAAAGCAGTGGGAGGCCAAGCAGAGACTGACAGAAGCGGAAGAAGCTCACACAAAAGCGCAGGAAATCGCGGACGCAAAGCTTGACGAGTGGAAGCAAAAGGAAAAGGAAACGCAAGCCCTCTACGAAAAACGCATCGCTCTCGGCGAAGAGTATAACGAGGCACTGAAAAAGAATGAGCTTGGAACGCGTGACTGGCGCGGAGAGATGGACGCTCTCGACTACGCCTACAACAAATCCATTGAGTCGCAAACAAAGCTAAAACAGGAATACAAAGACACCCTGCCGTACCTCAACGAAACCCGTGACGCGCTGAAAGGCGCGACGGATGACTACAACACCCTTGGGGCATCCATAGACAATGTTGCGCAAAGCATGACCGATACCATGCGGGAGTCTGGCGCAACCGCAGGCCGCGCGTGGATCGAAGAGTTCGAAAAGAACAGCAAGCAACTCGGCTCTGTCTTAAAAAAAGTGGCTGACGGCATTTATTTTGACCTTACGACATCCGGTGGGCGCATTTCGCTCAAGACCCGTACTATTTCGGCGTATGCCGAAGGTGGCGTCCCGCAGTCCGGGCAGCTTTTCGTTGCGAATGAAGCAGGCCCTGAGCTGGTCGGCAACATTGGCGGGAGGACTGCCGTTGCAAACGCAGTGCAGATCGTCGAGGCTGTTGCAAAGGGCGTCGCGAGAGCCGTCAGGCAAGCACTAGCCGAAAGCGGGATATCCTCTTTTGTGCGGGAGGCTGCACGGAAGCTGGATAGCCTTACAACCTCTGTCATTCGGCTGCCGCGCAACTCCGCCGAGATCGGAATCCCACGAATCCGCATGCCTCTTATGGCCAGCGGGAGTGTTATCCCACCGCAGGCAATCTACAGCGCACGACTCGCACAAAAAGGCGGCGAACAGGATGCGGATGTTATCCGCCGCGTTATCCGCGACGAGGTCAAAAGCGGCGGCGCCGTGTATCAGTTTGTCGCGCAGCTTAACCGGCGCACGATCTTCCAGGAGATGATCGACGAGGCAAAACTGCGGCAGGCGAGCAGCGGCGTGAATCCGTTCCTTCTCGGGAGGGCGTAATATGGCGCAGAATTACATCACGATCAACGGCGTAAATATCAAGCAGCCGGACGAGGGGCTTGGTTACTCCTTTGAGACAACCTACACGAGCGATTCAACGCGCGTGCAATCCGGTGCGATGCACGCGACACCGATGTTCACGGTAGAATCCTTCTCTTATGCAGCGTCTTATCTGACCATAGCGGAAATGCAGGCCATCTTGCAGAAGGTCGCAAAGGGCGGGAATTTCACGCTGCACTACTTCTCCCCGTACTATGGGCAATGGCGGGACGATACCTTCTACGTCGGCAAAGGCTCACTTGAAATCGGCAGGCTGACGGAGGACGGGGAGTATTTTGACAGCCTTTCCTTTAACATGGTGGGGGTGAATCCGATTGGTTAATGTTTCCACCGAGTTCAAGAACCTCATGAAGCAGCGGACGGACTTCCTTCCGGAGGCAACCGTCACATTCTCGGATGCATCCACGCTGGAGCTCACGCCAGCGAATTTTACAATCAGGAATAACGGCTATACCGACGGGGCAGGCTCAAACGGTCTGCCCCTCGGCGTCCTGATCGGCCGGACGATCTCAATCGAGCTGGACAACCACGACGGGAGTCTGTCCGAGTACGACTTTTTCGGAGCGTCGATTGCCCTTCGGCTGCGCTTCCAGCTCTCCACCAGCGTGGAAAAAATTGCCGTCGGCACTTTTACGGTGCTTACGCCGCAGACCGGCGGAGCAACAATCACCATCACGGGGACAGACGCATCGTGGCGCACGGACAAGACCTACACGACAAATGTGAGTTTCCCGGCGACGCTCGGAACGTTGCTTTCCGATGCCTGCGATTCCTGCGGTATTCCGTATCAATCGCTGACCTTCAAAAACAGCTCGTTCCTTGTGGATGCTCCGCCGGAGGGAGATTACACCTTCCGGCAGATCATCGGCTATATCGCCTGTATCGCTGGCGGCAATGCCCGCATCAACCGGCAGGGCTATATGGAGATCATATCCTATGATTTTGATCATACGGCATACCACGATTTGACCGACTGGATCAATCTCACCCTTGACACCTCGGATATCACCCTGACGGGGCTTAAAACGTCCAAGACGACCACAAATGAGGATGGCAAGGACGTGCGGGAGGACGTTCTGCAAGGCGCTGACGGTTACGTTCTCGCCGTCACAAATCCGCTGATTCTGGGCAAGGAATCCGAGGCTCTCGGGCTGATGGACGCAAATCTTGTTGGGAAGAGCTTCCGTAAATTTTCCGGGGATTATATCGGCTATCCGATTGCGGATTTTATGGACGCTGTAAAAATCACAGACCGGAAGGGGAATGCCTACTGGTCGGTAATTACGGACATAGATTTCGTGATTTCCGGTATGACCACCCTCTCAAACAGCGCGTTGTCTGCGGTGGAAAACGCCGGGACATATCCCAGTGCGGAGAGTAAGGCGGTGATAGCCGCTCGGAAGCTCGTCGCGCAGGAACGCACGGCGCGAGAAACGGCAATTGCACAGCTTAACACGCTGCTTGCGCAATCCTCCGGCATGTACACCACGAGCGTTCCGCAGGAGGACGGCTCGACAATCTACTATCTGCATAACAAGCCTACACTCGCAGAATCGACAAACGTGATGAAGCTCACCGCCGATGCAATCGGCTTTTCCACCGACGGCGGCAAAACATATCCCTTCGGCCTTGCGGTCAACGGCGATACAATCACGCGCATCCTTTCGGCTGTCGGCGTCAATGCCGAGTGGGTTAAGGTCGGCGCATCGTCCCTCCCGGATTCCATCGACGACCTCTCGTCGCAGTTGTCCGTGATGCTGGAATCCTTCACGTCGCAGTTTGCCCGCCAACAGGAAACGATTGACGGGTTACAGACGGATATGACCACCATCCAGCAGAACGCGGACAAAATCACCCTGCAAGTCCAGAAAATTGTTGATGACGGCGTCGACAAAGTCACCACGACCACCGGCGTCACGGTGGACGGCGATGGATTGCACGTCGGGAAAGACGGCGAGGAAATGGAAACCGTCGTCGATTTCGACGGGATGGAGATCAAGCGAAATGATACCACCATACTCGCGGTAAAACCGTCCGGTGTTGAGGCCGAGAATGTCACCGTCCGGACGTATCTGACCATCGGGCTGCACGCCCGGTTCGAGGACTATTCCAACGACCGGGATGCGAACCGGACGGCCTGCTTCTTTGTTTAGGAGGTGATACTTTGGCAAACATTCAAACCAATACCCGCAACACCTACTATGCCATCCTTGCCCTGACAGAGCAGAGCCAGAGCAACGCGGCAAACTCGACCACGCTGGCCTACACGCTCACGCTCTACAACGGCAAGACCAGCTTCACCGGCTATACCATCGGCTACCGCGTCAAGATCGATGGCGTACAGGTGGCATATCACGACAACTCCGGCAACCAGACCTCCATGGGATGGAACGAGAGCAAGCTCCTTGTGTCCGGCACGACCACCGTTGTGCATAATGACGACGGCAACAAGACCGTATCGGTCGAGATTGAGGTCTGGACGGACAGCAATCCGTACCTGCCGATCTACATTTCCGGCTCGGGGCAAGTCAAGCTGACGCAAATCCTCCGCGAGAGTACGATATCCGCCACGGATGCCAACATCGGCGCAGTGTCCATGATCGCGGTCAACCGCAAGTCTGCGGCCTATACGCACTCTATCCGTTACACCTTCGGCGGCTTGAGTGGCTATATCACCGCAGAGGGCGGCGTGTCTGCGTCCGAGGTCAAGCTGTCCTCCACCTACATCGGCTGGACGCTTCCGGAGAGCTTCTACGCGCAAATCCCAAACGCGAAGTCGGCCAAGTGTACGCTGACCTGCAAGACCTACTCCGGCAGCACGCAGATCGGCAGCGCAAAGACCTGTACGCTGACCTGCGTCGCGTCGGAGAGCGCCTGTGCGCCTCAGGTCACGGCCAGCGTTGCAGCATCAGACACAATTACCCCGACGCTGACCGGCAGCGGCACCAAGCTCATCCGTTATTGCTCCGATGCGCTTTGCACCATCTCCGCAACCGCCCGCAACAGCGCCACACTCCGGCAGAAGCGCATTGCCGGTCAGGTAATCGACGGCACGTCCCGCACGATCTCGGCGATTGAGGCGGATGCGGTAACGTTTGATGCAACGGACAGCCGAGGGTATACCACCAGCGTGACGTTGCCGGTCGATCTCGTTCCGTATGTCAAGCTGACCTGCCGCGCATCGTCGGCGCGCGAAACCCCAACCGGGGACAAGGTGATGCTGTACATCACCGGCAGCTGGTATAACGGCTCCTTCGGCGCAGCGGATAACACGCTCACGCTCAAATACAAGGTGGACGGCGCATCCGCATGGACGGTGGTCACGCCTACCCTCACCGGCAACACCTACAGCGCACAGGTTGAGCTGACCGGTGTCAGCTATAACGAGACGCATACACTCTCCGTTGCGGCTACGGACAAAATCTCGACGGTGCAGGTCATCGGCACCATCAAGCGCGGTGTGCCGGTCTTTGACTGGGGAGAGCATGATTTTGAATTCCATATCCCGGTCTACTTCCAAGGGCAAACCTTAGAGGAAATGTTAGCTCTGAGCGGCGATGCAATAACCGGAGTCCTGCCCATCTCAAAGGGCGGGACGGGGGCAAAAACGCAGGCAGCCGCACTGGCAAACCTGAAAGTCCTCCCTCTGGCTGGTGGCACTATGGACGCGGGCAGTAAGATTACCCATCACGGTAATAGTTCAGCGTGGGCTGGCGGCAGAGATCTCGCTATCCTGAGACGGCCAGATGCAGTAAGAGACAGAGGCCTGTATTATCCTATCATATCGTCCAAAACAGTCGATGGCGACTGGACAATAGGGACGCTGGACAATGGGCTTTTCATCAATTACACCAGTGATACAGCTTATTCCAACTGGACAGGTAATACACATCAGTTTTTGTTGAATAGTGACGGGAACATTTTCTGGCCGGGAGGAGCACAAGTCCTGGTGAATGGAACACTAGGGGCTAGTGCTAGTTCAGTTCTTAGAGCTAATTTCGACGGTCGCATTTTTAAGAATCTGCTTGTAATGATACGCTCTATTTCTAATAGTGGTGACAAATATAGTTCCTTTGTATTTCCGACGATTGCGGGCGTGTGGGGACTGTTTTTGCCGACCAGCAATGACTACTATCGCGCGGCGATGGCCATAAGCGGAAGCGGGGCGAGCATGTCATGCATGCTGCAACTGGACAGCAATGTGACCGGCGTGACTGCCATGATTTATGCAACAGCGTAAGGGGAGGGAAAAATGAAAATTGAGACGGACAAAAACGGATATGTAAAAAACTATGTTATTGTCGGCGAGAGTTCTGCGTGCGGAACGGAAACGGAAATGCCGGATGGATTTGGAGCGGACAACTACGCGGCTTACAAGCTGATGGACGGTGCACTGGTGCTGGATGCGGACAGGCTTGTTGCCTTGCAGCTTGCAGAAAGGCAGAACGCGATCCGTGCGCGGCGGGAGCGCGAGTGCTACTCAGTGATCAACCGGGGGCAGCTATGGTATGAGGGCGTCAGCATCGCGCATCTTGTTGAGCTGCGCAAGTGGTACAAGGCATGGTTGGACGCACCGGCGACGCTGATCATCCCGGACAGGCCTGCTTGGCTGGATTGACGGAGGGGGATGCGAATGGAACTGGAGACAAAGGTGATCGAGAACGAGCAGCGGAGCAAATCAAACGGGCACCGGCTGGACAGGCTGGAGGAGCGCGTGGACGAGCAGGAAAAGCTGGTCACGGCGATTTGCGGCCTGCAGAAGGACATGGAGCACACCAAGAGCGACGTATCGACAATTAAAACCAACGTCGATAAGCTCCTGGAAAAGCCAGCGAAGCGCTGGGACGGCGTGGTGACGGCAGTCGTGACGGCGCTGATCTCGGTGTTGGTGGGCGCGCTGCTGGGGCGGCTGATCTGACCGCAGCGGGAAAGAAAAAAACCGGGCAACCGGTGAATTTTGAAAGGAGAAATGGAAATGAAACTGAGCAACAAGGTCTATGACATTCTGAAGTGGATCGCGCTGTATCTGCTGCCCGCGCTGGGCACGCTGTACTTTGCGCTGTCCGGTATCTGGGGGCTTCCCTACGGGGAGCAGGTCGTCGGCACGATCACGGCTGCGGACACCTTCCTCGGTGTGCTGCTGGGCATCAGCAGCGCCAGCTACAAAAAGTGGGAAAACAAGTGCATCAAATTCCCAAAGGAGGCCGAATAAGCCATGACGGAAACTCAACTCAGGCAGAAGGTCGTCAATCAGATCAAGTCGTGGGTCGGCTACAACAACGCTGATGGCAGCCACAAAAAGATCATCGACATCTACAACAGCCACAAGCCCCTCGCACGAGGCTATAAGCTGCGATATACCGATGCATGGTGTGCCGGTACGGTATCGGCCGTGGCGATTGCCTGCGGTCTGACCGACATCATGCCGACCGAGGTCGGTGTTGGTGAGATGATCAAGCTCTACCAGCGCTTGGGACGCTGGGAAGAAAACGACGCCCACGTCCCTCGACTTGGCGACGTGATCGTGTACGCATGGAGCGACAATGGTGTCGGGGACTGCACTGTCGGAGATAGCCATGTAGGAATCGTCACCGACTGCGACGGCAAGACAATCACAGCGACCGAGGGCAATATGGTCGTCAACGGCGTGCATCTGGTCGGTTATCGCACCATCCCCGTCAATGGCCGGTACATCCGTGGCTTCGGCTTGCCTGACTATGCCAGCAAAGCCACGGAGGCAGAGCCGACAACGCCTGCGCCGACACCGGCACCCGAAGAACCGAAAAAGGAGGATACAATCACTATGGAACTGAGAATGCTCAAGCGCGGCATGAGCGGCAACGACGTGCGTGCGGCGATGCTGCTGATGAAGGACAAGGGCTATTATCCCTGGAATATCCCGGCGACGGACAAGCTGTTTGGCGCGAAGATGGAGCAGGGGCTGAAAAAGATGCAGGCGGAGCACGGCCTCGGCGTGGATGGGCTGCTGGGGAAAAATAGCTGGACGTACCTGCTCAAGTAATGGCACCGATGGCCCGCATCAGCCTGCCGCCCGCGCTGCAAGGGCTGACAAGGGGCGAGATGGAGCGGGTGATAGAGCAGGCGAATGTTGGCGCAGAAAATGAGAAGATTGCCAGATTGTACTTTGTGGACAGACTTCCGCAGGTGGACATTGCCGCCGAGCTTTACCTCGGAAGAGCTACCGTCCAGCGGCGACTTCCGGGCATCCTACAAAAAATCGAGATTGCGTCGAAACGCTTGAAGAGCTAACTTTTCCCACCCTTCGGGGTGGGAATTTTTTTATTTGATGCGCAAGTGATTCCGAAGTGAAGCACAGAGCGAGGGTGGAAATGGTAATCTCTACCTATGAGGTGGCCACCTTAAATCTTTTTTCAGGAGGAAACTCAAATGGTAGAAATCGAAAAGACCGGCGGCAACTATGCCTCCAAAGGGCTAGCAGGAACCGCGCTCGGCTTCGGCATTGGCGGCGCTGCGCTTGCTCTGGCAAACGGCGGGCTTGGACTTCTCGGTGCAAGCCGCACGATGGGCGCTGCCCCATACGGCGGCGGTTGCAGCGAGAACACGCCCGTCAGCCGTTACGAGCTGGGGCAGGAGCAGAAGATCGCGGAATTGCAGTCCCAGATCGCACTCCGCGACGCCAACACCTACGGCGATCAGAAGATGCTTGAGATGTACAAGTACATCGATGGGCAGCTCAAGGACGTGCGCTCTGCACTCTGCTCGCAGGCCGTACACAATCAGCGCACGGAGGACAGCTTCGCGCTGGTGCGGCAGGACGTGGAATGCGTCAAGAAGGAGTGCCTTGCTGCGGTTGATCGCGAGGCTGAACGCCGCTGCTGTGGCGACAACTCCATCGTGACATACGCAAACGCAACCTTTTACCCCAAGCAGGTCGCGGACGTCACCACCGGAACCGCCACAACGGCGCAGACGCTCTACAACCCGATCCCGAAGTGCGGGGGCTGCTGCTGCAACAACTAAGCGCAAAAAGGGGCGGCAGTAGCCGCCCCGAGCCTTAAAACAGGAGGTTATACACTATGGCAAAGATGGAAAACGTTCAGTCTGGCATTGCGAGATTTATCGACCGCGACATTGCTCCGAGCCTCTCCGGTTGGGACAGAGTGATTATTGCGGCAGGCGGAGGCATTCTGGCCGCACGTTTGCCGGAAATCCTCGCGCAGTACGCCGAGAGACCGATTTTCGCGGCGATGCGCATCTATGACCCTGAAAGCCGAGAGGTGGACATTGATGCCCTCTATCAGGCCGCAAAGCCGTATATGGGCACCGATCCGCTGCCGCTCAAGATTCCGGCGCTGAACGTCACAATAAAAATGGGCAAGAAGGAAATCGACACCCTTTACACCTACATCAAGGAGGAGCTATAAATGAAAATGATAGAGCTTTTGATGGATCACATCGAGGACGAGCTGAACGATGCCTGCACCTATGCAAAGCTGGCGCTGGAATATAAGGGCACGGACCCGGAGATGGCAAACCTTTTCTACAAGCTTTCCGGGGAAGAAATGTCGCACATGACCGCTCTGCACAACTGCGTAGTGAGCCATATCGACGCCTACAAGCGCACTCACGGCGAAGTACCAGAGGCCATGCGGGCCGTGTATGATCACCTGCACAAGCGCCAGGTTGACCGTGCGGAGAGAATCGAAATTATGCAAGCAATGTACAAAAAGTAGCCCACCATAATGATATTGCCGCCCCAAAGGCGGCAATATTTTTTTGCAGGGGGGGTTGACGTGATTGTAATCGTAATATATACTATAACTGTAACGCATAAGCAACGACAACCGCGGAAAAATTAAGCCCCCGCAAGAAATTATCAGGGAGGATGCAACAATGTCAAACATGTCGAACGACGAAATCAAAGCCCTCGCAGAGATTTTCGCTTTGTGTTACAAGGCGACCAATAGCCGAAACGATGCAGACTTAGGTAGTGCTATGGTATTCCCGTTCCGGTATGCGACACAGTACGTCAGAAAACTGCATATGCTCGGCAAGGCAACGCCGGAGCTGGAGGACAGAATTCGCAAGGCTTACGACAGAGTCCATTATGTGCCGGACGATATGTCCAAAGGTGTCCCAACCTCACAACAAGGCGTTTGGATGCAGGAGTTCTACCGCGTCAAATTTGAGAACGCCGAATAAATTATTTGTTGCTTGTGCTTGCAGTTTCCGGCGGAACATGATATGCTTGAAACAGCTCAATGGGCGCGCTCCCGCAGTCACCCTTCCTCGAGAAGGGTGTGGATTGAAATACTGTCTAATACATTTGAGCATCCTACCATGAATTGCCATGGTTTCGTATCCTCGGCAATTTTCACAGGAAAAAGCCCCCTCCGTAAGCAGCGGAGGGGGCTTGACTTATCTTCGCAATAGAAATCCGATTGCTCCATTCAGAATTATGAGTTTCCCGTGTTCGGATAAGTCTGTAATTGGCAGGGCATTTGATGATAAATCCGAACAGGCCGCCCACCCGGTAGCATCAATCATGTCGATGTAGCTTACCTGTTTGCAATCCTTGACATTAAAGAAAATAGCTACTCGATCATCATACAGATATACCGCATTTACAAATATTTCGACTATTTTTTTCCGGTACTCGTCGTCCATCAGGTCTCCGCGCCGCATAGACCGGAGCCATTTGGCAACATCATCCTTTTTGATCTCGACACGGCTGGCAATGCGCAGGGAGGACAAATCATCCTCCAACTGTGCGCGATATTGTTCCACCTCCTCAATCCTCGCATTGATGCGCTTGACGGCGGCATCTGCCGAGGTTTTGATCAATGCGTCGACAAGCTTATCTAATTCTGCATCTGCGTCTTTTATTTTCTTTTCCAGGCGCTTTATTCCGGACGCATCAAAGCTTTTTTTGTATTCCGCTACAACGGCGCCGGCAATCTCCTCGATGCGGGAATCCGTTAGGACATACTCCGTTATCTGCTCTGCAATGTACCACTCTAAAAAGTCCTTGCGCTCGTTTTTCTTTTTACATCCGTGGCGCTTTTTCTTCTCGGCGCAGGCGTAGTAATTGTAGACTGTTCCGGATTTGCTTTTCCCGCTCTCGCCGACCATCGGAGCCCCGCAGTGCCCACAGAAAAGTTTCCCGTGTAGGATATATTCGACCTTTGCTTTTTCGTGTCCCGGCGCTCTTGCCTTCAGCGCAAGGCGCTTTTTTGCGCGCTCCTTCAGCTCCGGCGACACGATTGGCGGGTATAGGTCTCCCACAACAAGTTCGTCCTTAAACAAAAATGCCCCGGCGTACTTGTCATTTGCTATCATCCTGGCAATGGCATTCATGGTAAAATCCGCGCCATTTCGCGTGTGATATCCTCTGCTCTTGCACTCATTTATGATCTCTCGCGAGGTTTTCCCCTCGGCGTATGCCTCGTGGATAAACCTTACAACCTCCGCTTCTCTGTCTACGATAACATACCGCTTCCCTTGTAAGCGGTACCCATACGGAGTCCCTCCCCCGAGAGAAAGCCCCTTCTCCGCATTCTGCCGCATCCCGCGCCGGACATTTTGAGATAGCTGCCGGCTGTATTCCTCGGCCATGGCCTCAAGGATGGCCTCAAGAAGGATGCTCTCGTTCCCCTCGTCGATGCCCTCCGTGACGGAGAGGACGCGAACGCCGTATTTACGCAGCTCTTTTTTGTAGATTGCGCTGTCGTAACGGTTGCGGGCAAAGCGGTCGAGCTTCCAGACAAGAATGTACTGGAAGGTCTTTTTCTTCGCGTCGGCAATCATCTGCTGGAACGCCGGTCTCGTTTCTGCATGCCTGCCGGAGATTGCCCGGTCGGCATACTCCTGCACCACGCGGAAGCCCCGCTGCGCTGCAAACTCGCGGCACGTCTTTACTTGTCCTTCAATGGATTGATCGTTCTGCCCTGCTGAGCTGTATCTGGCATACACGACAACATCTGCAAGCGTATCCATTTTTTTCTCCCTAATTAAGATGATCTCGTATCCATCCGATGTTCGGATGCGCAACATCATACAACAGCATGACGATGATAAACACGGTAAGGCAAAGACACAAGACAACCGTAAACCGCAGCCACCTGTTTTGCATTTTGAGCATATGCGAGTATCTTGCCTCAATGCGGCGGACCCTCGCATCAAACACCTCTTCCATCCTTTGCCGCTCTGATACAGGCGCATCATCGTCCAGTGTTCCGACCTCGCAACCGACAACGTCTGCGATTGCGAGAATGGTTTGCAGTGTAGGGCTGCTGTCTGCATCGTTGCGCAGCGTCCTGTCAACCGTTGTCTTGGATAGCTGCGCGGCATCTGCGATCTGCTGGTTTGTCAGCCCACTGAGCTCCTTTTGTGCAACAATGCCAGCAATGATATCCTGTACATTCATTTTTGACACGCCCTTTTGTGCAGTATTTTTTATGGGTATCAAACCTCCTTTTTTGGCTACCGGGAACCGCAAAAATGAGCATTGCAGTTCTCACCTCCGGGTGATAGGCTGGAGTTGGCCAAAACACCCGCAGCGCGGAAAGGAGGTATTATAATGCAATCCATCCACATTATTTCCGATCACGGCAAAGTGAGCGTCATCATCGACGGCGCGAAGCTGGACCGGCTGCATAGCTTTTCTGTTGATTACGTAGAGGGTGCGCCGCTGCTGTTCTCCTGCGTCGCGGATATAGGGGAGAAACCAGACGGCGCGCCGAAGATTGTGCACTAAGTTAATACTACCGTTTGATTTCCAGTAATGATAATTCCTTCAGCACCTCGTCAACGGTATCAAACGATTGCAGCCCATTATCATCTTCTCGATCAACCCACCTGAGAAGGAAAGATGCTTTCGACATTGATATGTAGGCAACTGATTGCTCATAATATTCAATATATGCGTTGGCGGTAGGAGCTCCTTTTCCTTCACTTTGCAGTGCAGTAAAAAACCGCGACACAGCTTCCGGCGAATATCCATAGGAAAAATCAAATGTAGCATCGACGAGCACAGCTCCATCGCTTCCCTTGAACGACCCGAAGTAAGACATACCAGCCGTGTCAATGTTGTATTTCTCAATGACTTTTTCTTTGTCATCCTCCATCCCAACAAGACACTCTGCATATTCCTGTTCAAACTCAGACGTTTTTTTCATATCAAAAATTCGACCCGTTTCTTTCATGCCGCAGTTTACTGCGATGATGTCTCGCATCTCCGTGATCTTGTCGTCAGAATTCATGTGAGAAAACTCGGAAAGAAACTCAATATTTCTGACAACTATACGCTCTGGCTCATTGTCATAACCTGTATAATCACCAAGGCGTTTCGATATTGAGGCAAGTTCGGCCTTCATCTCGTCTTTTTCAACTTTGAATGACAGATAGCTGTCAACAATCTCAACCGCCCGCGCTCCTGCCTGCTTAACAGTATCACCGGCACAAGAAACAACAAACACATATTTACCGGCTGAACATCCGAACGACGAAATCAAGAGTGCAAACATCAATAAAATTGCGCTGGTGCATTTGATAATCTTTTTCATACTTTCCTCCATTTTACCCGCTTGTGGCGAGAATAAGTTATACATCAAGGATACCATGCTTATTTACTTGTGTATACGGTGAGTTCTTCGGACTCTGCGATTGCATCGTATGTTTCCGGGCTGAGGATTTTCAGCGAAAATGCGATATTCTCAATTTCGGTGATTCCGTTAGCCTCTAATTCGGACTCAAAGACCGTGAGGTCGCCGAAGCGAACCGTCCCGGCGTATACCGTGTCGGACATGATCGCTGTCACCATGAACCCATTCACGGAGATGTTGTCGGCTTGCATGAGGATATTCTCGGACGATTCATTTTTAATGAGGAGCTGTACGCGGTTTCCCCAGAAGGAGTCTGCAACGACCTGCGCGATCACGGTCACGCCGTTGCTCTCCCAGACCGTGTCTCCGTCCGTGTTGATCTTCTGCGTGTAGGTGTCGGCGATGGAGGTTTCCAGTTCAAACGGCATGTCTGTCAATATCTCATATTCGTCCGTGTCGGTGATGTGTGCGTCCATTGCCGAAATGGTTGCGATATGTTCAATCCCTGCAATTTCCAGCGCTTCGGAAGGGATCGTCAGTTCGCCGTTTGCTTTCTTCCCGGCGGCAGCGTCAACATAGAGGTAACCCGTGAGGGATATCCCGTTCACGATAAGCTCAGAGCCGGTGAGGGCAATATTCTTTTCGGTGTTATTTTCCAGCAGAATCTTGACGGCTGGCCCCATAAAGCCGTCTGTCGCAAGACCGGTCGCGGTGATTTTGTAATCATCACCTTCGTAGATTACGGTTTCCGCGAGTTCTTCTTCGGCGTTCTGCTGTGGCTCTGTAGGTGTTCCGCTCGACGCATCCAAGGCCTGTGGCTTGTCTGTCGTGAGCGGCGTCCCGCCATCAGAAACCGTACATCCAGAAAGCGCGGCTGCCAATACAGCCGCAACCAGCGTGAGAAGTATTAACCTTTTCAATTCTTCCTCCATTTCTGCCTGACGGTGCCAGGCCACAATAAATGTTACACATACATAATAACACGGGAAACGCACGAAAACACAACATCGTGCGAAAAATGTTCGTTTTCTCCACTTTACACAATGCAACGCCGGAAAATTTGTACATTTTTTCGCGCTGCTGCGCGTGCAGAAAAAGCAGCACGAAATTTGTAGAGAATGCCAATAGTAATTTACAAACGTTTGTTTTATAATTTCAAATACACTGATGCAGGAGGGAAGAATCATGGAGAAGGTAAAGGAAGAAATGATTGCGGAGGTGACCGAGCGGCTCAAGGCAGCAAGCCCGGAGGGGGTCTATATGGTACTTAATTATCTGAAGCTCATAACCGCATAACGCGCGGCTGAGAAATAAGCCAAGGCGATTATTCGCCCTGGCTTATTTTTTTTATGAATTTTTCGATCTCCGGCCAAGTTTCTTCCGGCATCTCCAACAGCGCAGCCACAAAGCGCTTGCGGAAGGATTCGTCGGATTCGCTCAGCAGGGCGTTGATCATCACGCCGAGCTCCTGATTCATGGTGCGCTTGACAAGCATATCGCCCTCGCCGGTGCGGAGCCACAACTCCGATACACCGAATTCGCGGCAAATTGCCACGATGGTCTGATTGGATGGGTTTGACTTCCCGCTTTCGATCGTGCTGCATGAAGACGCTGTGATTCCAATTCGCTGTCCGAACTTTTCAAGTGTGAGCCCCGCGGCCTTCCGTACTTCTTTAATCCGCTGATTGATCTCAATCACCTCCTCGCTGACTCTATTATAACACAGCAACCGAAAAAATCAAGATAAAATTTTAGATTATCTAAAAAATGTGCTTGACAAATTAGAATGTCTAAGTTATAATATAGACAAGCTAAAAAACACCAAATCAAAACAACGCCGAAAGGCAGGAGGAAATGGAAATGAAGGTTATCAACAAGAACGGCAGCGAGATCAACTACGAGGCAGCGGTCAATTACATGGACGAAGACATCCGCGAGGACGTGTGCGCCGACATCGCACCTTGCACGGAGCAGGAATTCTTCACGGCGTACGAGGAAGCCCACGCGGCCGCGTTCGGCGAGGACTGGTTCTTGAGCGGCAAGAACCCCTGCTATTGATAATTCCTTGGGCGGCGCTGCCGCCCGGTGTAATGCAGCCGATGCCGGTTCCCAGCCCGGATAAATGCAGAGGGCACCAAATTTCAAGGGAGGTGAGGTGGATGTCCGAGGAGAACAAGCAGCAGATCGAGCGCATCTGCACAGAGGTCAATAAGCTCGACGCAGCCAAGCAGGAAATTGTCCTTGCATTTACGCAGGGTCTTGTCTGCGGCACGAAGCACGCGGAAAAGAGCGCGTAAACGCAAGAACAAACGAAAGGAGGACACTATGACAGACGGCATTTTCAATCTGCACGAGCTGAAAACCATCGAAGTCGATGTTGAAAAGAAAACATTCAAGATCAACGGCGAAGATTTCGGGCGGGGCTGCACAGGCTTCACGATCACATGCAACGGGTACAACAACTTTTCCGTCCGCGCAGAGGTAGATACGACGGTCCAATTCGCGACGTTTAACGGCAATGGCCGGACGTCCTATTCCGAACATCCGGCCATGCGCTCATGGTATGCAGACGGGAATGACGGCAGCGACGAGCGCGAGTAAATCCCTCACGATGCCCGCAAAAGCAGAAAAGTACTCTTTTGGCTTGCTTTCCATGTACTCAATGCCGCGTTCCTGCAAGGTGACATCTCCCACAATGTTCATCTTTACATACCCGGCTTTGCTGAGCTCCTGAAAGCAATACGCAACATCCTGACTGTTCCAGTCCGCGAATCCCTCTATGGCATTAGCTTTAGATTCCTCGAAATGTGCAGCGTCAGGTTTTGCGATTCCGTACTTTCTCCTTCGGAGGTATTCGGCATAAAGGATAACAAATGCGCGTTCAGTCTCTTTGGTCACAATTTCACCCCCTTCCTCCAGCATTCTATCACAGAGGAACGGGGCAGGTCAACAAATGGAGGGAAGCATCATGTTTTGTATGATCGCGAAGCGCGGCCCGGACGGCCGGTTCCTGCCGGGCACACGCATCGGGGACGAGGAAATCTCCCGAGAAACTATCCTCGACTTTGCCGCTTTTGTGGCGAAGCGAATGCAGACCGGAGACTTTGTAAATCAGGCGGCACAGCCCGCCGCGGAAAAGGAGGACTAATCAATGCAAAAGTACGAACTGGCCGTTCCGGCCACTATCGAGGCGCAGGAGCTTCGGGAGCTGGAACGGCGCACGGATGCCCGGCGTGACCGCGTCAAGGCGGCAGAGCAGCGGGCGGAAATTCTGGAGGGCAAACTCCGGCAGGAGCGGGAAGCGCACCGGCGCGAAGTTGAGGGCTTGGCGACCTTCGTCACGGTGGTGACGCTGATCGTGGCCTGCGGCGTATGTGTGTTGGCCGCGCCGATCTGGACGGTGATCTTCCCGGCGGCTGGATGCCTGGCGGTGATGAGAAAGGCCGGGTGGGTATGAAAGCAATCGTAAAAAAGAAAGTTCCCACCGGCGCGGGCACGCCGACGGGAACAAACGGAAATGGAGTTACCATTATCTTATCAAAAGACGGTGTCCGTGTCAACTACCTGTGGAAAAAATTTCCGGAGGAGGTGGACGAGCCGTGACGATGGAGCAATACCTCAACGAGCACAGCCCCCACGAGGGCGAAGAATGTTCCGAACCTATCCTTTGCGAATACTGCGGTGAGGAGATCACCGGGCAGTTATTTACGGACGGCGAAATCAACCTGCACCCGGAATGTGCGCTTGAGTACGTCGAGGAGCAGCTGTCGGACATTGAGATCGTAGAGCACTGCGGTTTCCGGCTGCTTGGTTAGGAGGTGCGCACATGATCCCAAGAGACGAATGGAAGCTCTCACAGCAGGAGCTTGTCGATGCCTTAAAGCCTGCGCTTCCGGGCATCTCCACGACGGCGGTATCTCTTGCAGAGCGGTCGAAGGTCACTGGCGTACAGTTTACGCCCAAGGCCGTGAAAGCCGCGTATGCGGCCACAGGCCACCTTAAAAAGTCGGAGAAGCGCCGCAACCCGTACAGGGTGACGCTTTGGATCACCGCAGACATGAAAAAATGGCTGCAATCAGAAGCAAAAGACGGCAATATAAACGATTTCCTGCGGGGAATGATCCTGCGGATGATGAAGGAGGCGCGAAATGCTTCCGAGAATTGATAGCGGTGTCGCCTCTTACATCACTGGTCACGCAACGGTGACTGTGTATTTCCCCGTCGACCTTAAAGGCAATAGTCTCGTATGCTGTGAGCTGTGCCCGCGATACCGACCAAACTCCCGCCGCTGCGGGCTGAACGATGCGGTCGTTGAGTACCCCGGTAAGTATATTGGGAGCCAATGCCCGCTGGAATTTGAAGAAAAGGAGCAATCCAATGAATAACATGGAGATTTGGGGCAAACTGCAAAACACCCCGAAGGAAGCGCAGAAGCCTATCGACGCCGGACGACTGAAGGGCTTCACGGACATCAACCCAATGTGGCGGCTCAAGGCTCTGACGGAGCTTTTCGGGCCATGCGGAACTGGCTGGAAGCTGGATATCAAGGATTTCCGCATCGAGGACGGTACGGGCGGCGAGAAAAAAGCATTTGTTTTTGTCACAATCTCGTACAAACATGGGGATGCATGGTCTGAACCTGTCCCCGGCTTCGGCGGGGCGGCGTTTGTTGCAAAGGAAAAATCCGGGCTGTATGTCAACGACGAGTGCTTCAAAATGGCGCTGTCCGACGCGATTGGAACGGCGTGCAAAGCGCTCGGCATGAGTGCGGATATCTTCTTCGCAAAAGACCGCAGCAAGTACACTGCCACGGCAGAGCAGCCGGAGAAGAAGAAGCAGGACCCTCCGAAAAAGGCAATCCTGTGCCAGAAGTGCGGCAAGGAGATCACCGGTGTTGCCTTTGCAAACGGCGCAAAGCGCACCGTTGAGGAGATTATCGGCTATAGTGAGCGAGAATTCGGCGTCCCGCTCTGCTACGCCTGTACCAAAGAAAGCATAAGAAATGCGAACGCTCAGGGTTGAAGCTGCAAAGTGGTCAGCGGACGCGGGCGGCGAATGGCTCTGCCTGAAATCGTCCCACGCCGCGATCATGGCTGCACTGGAATCCATCGACGCATCCAAGAGATACGTCGCGGAGATTAAGCAGGAGCGCAAGGGGCGGAGCCTGAACGCCAATGCTTACTATTGGCGCTTGTGCGGCGAGCTTTCCGCCGTCCTCCGAATCCCGCCGAACGACATATACCGGCAACACATCCGGGACGTTGGCGGAAATTACGAAATTATCCGCATCCCGGCGCGTGCTGTCCATAGCTTCACGCGGAGCTGGTGCGAGGGTCACGTCGGGCGGGTGATTGAGGATATGGGAGCAGATCGCAATAGCCCGGATTTTAGATACCTGCAAGTATACTACGGGTCCAGCGACTACGATACGCGCCAGATGTCCCGGCTGATCGAGCTGATGGTCACGGACTGCAAAGCGCACGGAGTGGAAACGCTGACGCCGGAAGAAATGGGGCGAATGATGCTTGAATGGGAGAACAAAGGCGCTGCAAATCCCGCAGGCGGTGAAGCAGCGGGTATATGAGCGCGACTGTGGTTGCTGCATCTTCTGCGGGGCTCCCGGTGATCCATGGTGTCACTACATAGGGAGAGCGCAGGGAGGGCGCGGAATCGAGGAGAACATCCTGACCATGTGCGCCGAGCATCACAGAGCATTTGACCAAGGGAACCAAGCCCAGCGCATGGTACTAAAATCCCTCGCAAGGGATTACCTCAAAGCACACTATCCAGGATGGCTGGAAGAAAATTTGATCTATCGGAGGGAGTAACACAATGTTAAACAAAGTTATCGTAATGGGCCGCATGGTCAGAAATCCGGAGCTTCGCCGGACGAACTCCGGCGCAGCGGTTGCAAGTTTTACAATCGCCTGCGACCGCGATTTTAAGTCGGATGGCGG
>ERZ839767.2060-NODE-2060-length-27826-cov-27.200713_pt1 | contig 27826 bp, 24 predicted proteins | sample MGYA00519879_ERZ839767 | MGnify/ENA primary metagenome ERZ839767 (study PRJEB31850, sample SAMEA3708852) | human gut metagenome | biome: human gut; feature: human-associated habitat; material: faeces | place: China | collected 2014 ... | reverse complement strand
ACGGGTGCCTGCTGGCACCCGTCTAAAAGGTGACACCCTAAAATTGGAAACTTACCAAATACTTTTAATCGTACCTTATGGAATTGAAACATTAAATACAGAGTGAACAAATAATTTTTAAAATCTTTTAATCGTACCTTATGGAATTGAAACATGGAAAACGTTTGTGTAAAGAAAATTCGCAAATTCTTTTAATCGTACCTTATGGAATTGAAACTCTTGGGTCGTTCATTTGCTCTTTGTAATCTATCATACTTTTAATCGTACCTTATGGAATTGAAACATGTATGTACTTACAAAGAAAGGCTGCCTTATCCTTCTTTTAATCGTACCTTATGGAATTGAAACGCCTTTGCACCACAGAACAAAGTGATTCAAAGGACTTTTAATCGTACCTTATGGAATTGAAACAAATTGAATTGAATAACATCAGGCAACGAACTAAGCTTTTAATCGTACCTTATGGAATTGAAACAAGCAGGAAATTAAATATGGCTTACTTGCTTTGATGCCTTTTAATCGTACCTTATGGAATTGAAACATCGTTATAGGGTTCAAGCTCCCTCGCAACAACACTTTTAATCGTACCTTATGGAATTGAAACAACTGAATTATTTAACCGATAAAATACTGAAATAACTTTTAATCGTACCTTATGGAATTGAAACAGCGGAGATATTTGTATAAACCTAAAGACGGTTGTGTTCTTTTAATCGTACCTTATGGAATTGAAACATTTTAGCGACTTTCTTTTATGAATAGTGTAATTATCTTTTAATCGTACCTTATGGAATTGAAACCTGCTGTTTTAGGATTGCTAGGATGTGAGGCAAACTTTTAATCGTACCTTATGGAATTGAAACATAAAAATATCTATCTCATAAAATCTGACGTTTCACTTTTAATCGTACCTTATGGAATTGAAACTTGACAATAACAACCATGTTACCTTCATAGACTTCCTTTTAATCGTACCTTATGGAATTGAAACAAGGTGTCAAATATCGAGCAGGCTCTTGTCACTCAGCTTTTAATCGTACCTTATGGAATTGAAACCGGCTTCCGCTATAGTGTTATAATATCCTTTATACACTTTTAATCGTACCTTATGGAATTGAAACGACGTACCACGCGGCGCGCGCCTGTCCTTTGCTGACTTTTAATCGTACCTTATGGAATTGAAACTTTGGCCGTTTGTCGTTTGTGGCTTAGCTTTGTTTTTCTTTTAATCGTACCTTATGGAATTGAAACTCGTAACAGCAGAGAGCGTATGAAAGTCAATTATATCTTTTAATCGTACCTTATGGAATTGAAACTGTGCTGCACATAACTTATCAATATCTGCTTTTGACTTTTAATCGTACCTTATGGAATTGAAACTTGGAAAAACTGGAAACTATTAACGATAAAAACACTTTTAATCGTACCTTATGGAATTGAAACATCGACACTCCTTATCTTGACGCATATCCTGATATGCTTTTAATCGTACCTTATGGAATTGAAACACATTTTTTCAAAGGCTTTATTTCAACTACATCAACTTTTAATCGTACCTTATGGAATTGAAACGCCAGCATCACAAGCCAGTCGGCTACTTCAGGAGCTTTTAATCGTACCTTATGGAATTGAAACGCCATACGGTGATGATCAAAGACAAGGATTATACCTCTTTTAATCGTACCTTATGGAATTGAAACCCTGAAGGATATAGTTCTTTATCTTGGTATCAAGCTTTTAATCGTACCTTATGGAATTGAAACAAGTCAGCTTTTCTTGGAATAAATGTTATTGCAAGCTTTTAATCGTACCTTATGGAATTGAAACGTAAAGTGTGTATCAGCCCCAGCGCACGGTCTGTTCTTTTAATCGTACCTTATGGAATTGAAACGTTATAATTACCGTTGTAGTTTTAATTTTTTTTCCTTTTAATCGTACCTTATGGAATTGAAACTCATCACCATATACTTCCTGATAAAATCGAGTCTCTTTTAATCGTACCTTATGGAATTGAAACAAGATATAACACTTTCCGGCACCTTGGCAATGGCCTTTTAATCGTACCTTATGGAATTGAAACGCACCACACGTATCATCACCCTTCGCGGCGACACTCTTTTAATCGTACCTTATGGAATTGAAACGCCCTCGATCCTGTACGGCCGTTAGCTTCGCTTCGCTTTTAATCGTACCTTATGGAATTGAAACAGATAACAGCAAATGGAAATAACAGTGTGACGGTAGCTTTTAATCGTACCTTATGGAATTGAAACAATCCAATTCCCCCAAGTCGGATGTTTCACGATACTTTTAATCGTACCTTATGGAATTGAAACATGTTTCACATTCCTTGTGGCATACTTCGGCTATCCTTTTAATCGTACCTTATGGAATTGAAACACCGGTTGCTCGAATACGGAGTAAAACCGGAAACCGCCTTTTAATCGTACCTTATGGAATTGAAACTTATCCTGCCATACGATTTATGATAGAAAGTGCCGTCTTTTAATCGTACCTTATGGAATTGAAACTAAACATTTTCTGAATTTCCGGATGCTGCCATTGCCACTTTTAATCGTACCTTATGGAATTGAAACAAATATAAGCAACGGCCTGTTTGCGCTTCATACTGCTTTTAATCGTACCTTATGGAATTGAAACTCGAATGAAGAAATTGTATTTTACAAAAATACTTACTTTTAATCGTACCTTATGGAATTGAAACCTATATACGAGAAGTCCGGGTGTTCCGTCGGCTCTCTTTTAATCGTACCTTATGGAATTGAAACGGAGTTCCAGAACGATTTAAAAATCATATCCGGGCCTTTTAATCGTACCTTATGGAATTGAAACGACCTATTTCGACGACGAAAAGATTTGGGGGCCGCTTTTAATCGTACCTTATGGAATTGAAACTATAAATCCGTCGTGGCTGCATCATTATTTTGATAACTTTTAATCGTACCTTATGGAATTGAAACTTTTTAGGGATTTTATTTCCTTATCTCACTATAACTTTTAATCGTACCTTATGGAATTGAAACTAAGTTCCGCTTTCGTCAAGATGAAAATCTTCCAGACTTTTAATCGTACCTTATGGAATTGAAACAACTTTGCCGGATGCCCCGGATTCACGATAAACGCACTTTTAATCGTACCTTATGGAATTGAAACGCGTTCCCTTGAAGTCAACATAAAGGTCTCTGCTCTTTTAATCGTACCTTATGGAATTGAAACGAAGTTCGGGTGTAAGCAACCACGACAACTCTCTCCTTTTAATCGTACCTTATGGAATTGAAACTAATGTCGGATAAAGGGAAAAGAATTGGTTTGACTCTTTTAATCGTACCTTATGGAATTGAAACCCTCAAAATGGTTTATTTCTTATTTCTGGTACAAAGCTTTTAATCGTACCTTATGGAATTGAAACTCGTACTATCCGGCTGCAGGCCGTCCTTACTATCCCTCTTTTAATCGTACCTTATGGAATTGAAACGTGGAAAATTCTACAGTTTTGACAGCTACAAAAGGCTTTTAATCGTACCTTATGGAATTGAAACTATTCTCAGTATTGCAATGCGCGTGTTTGTTATACTTTTAATCGTACCTTATGGAATTGAAACAGAAAAAATCCAACCTAAACAATAGCTAATATGATCTTTTAATCGTACCTTATGGAATTGAAACAATTTAAAATCTAATGGTACAGGTAAAATAATTACCTTTTAATCGTACCTTATGGAATTGAAACATAGTAATGGTCTTGATTCTTTTTTGTTTTGAGATACTTTTAATCGTACCTTATGGAATTGAAACATGATTCCGGCAGTAGAAACTGTTGCAGCCGGAACTTTTAATCGTACCTTATGGAATTGAAACTTCATAGATAGCGTCAGATGACATTTCTTCAAGTTCTTTTAATCGTACCTTATGGAATTGAAACACAGATAGCATTAACAAAGTTAATGATGTACCGGCTTTTAATCGTACCTTATGGAATTGAAACAAAAGAAAATAGCAGAAATTAAGCTGCGTTACGACTTTTAATCGTACCTTATGGAATTGAAACGCTTCACAGCCAGGGACAACCTTAGTTTATATAATCTTTTAATCGTACCTTATGGAATTGAAACATTCCATTTGAATGTAAATCGCCATCGGTTAATGTTCTTTTAATCGTACCTTATGGAATTGAAACTACGTTGAATAGAGTAGGTACTCCAATCGTCAGAGCACTTTTAATCGTACCTTATGGAATTGAAACGCTTATCCGAAACTTCTTTAGTCACTTTCACATACTTTTAATCGTACCTTATGGAATTGAAACATCATACAACGATACATGAATAAGAAATCAGGGACTTTTAATCGTACCTTATGGAATTGAAACACGACAAGGTAACTATTATACTCTATGAACTTGCACTTTTAATCGTACCTTATGGAATTGAAACTAGGTCATAATTTATAGGTTATCATTCTCAATTCCCTTTTAATCGTACCTTATGGAATTGAATGGCATTCATATATGTGTCGTCAAGTCATATGGGGCTTTTATTGTATGGAATTAAAACTTGTAAAGCTGAGTTGTTACTTTATATATTATGATTACCTTATAATGTGATTGATTAACAATAATAAAAGGTTAATCAAAATACCTTATAGAAATAAAATGTCAGATTTTTATGTCCTTTTCTTCAGATAAATACATCTCGGTAGTCCACCATATTTCAACGCTTGTTTTATATACGTATATCCTAATTTTTCCATGTTACTGCGTGAAAAAGAATTTTCCGGATGGACCGTACATAACAAATAACGGTATTGGGTTTTGCTCAGGGCTTCTTCTGCCTGACTTATAAGTAAACGTTGTAGTCCGTAACCTCGGAAGTTGGGATGCACTGCTACCGTATCCATATGTGCTACACTGCACAACTCTGCTTCAGATAATCCGATGTCGTAACCTAGGTTCTCGGAATTTTTTCCGGGAAAGACGACAATGAATAATCCGGCAGTCTGTCCTGATACAGTTTCAATGACTTTCCATATAATACCTGTATGAGTAGACAATAGCGACTTTATATAATCTTTGTCTTCTTCTGGAGCAAACCATTCCCGGTGTTCCATGTTTTTCCAGATGCTTGTTATAAATGATGTCAGTTCGTCTGCATCTGCTATGGTTGCTTGGATTATGCTGAACTTCATTGGCTACGGACGTGGAATCGATGGTTTATAATTTTCTTAACTCCTGATACAATCGTTGTACCGGAAGCCCCATTACATTGAAGTAGGAACCTTTCAGGCCGGTTACTCCGATGAAGCCGATCCATTCTTGTACACCATATGAACCTGCTTTGTCCATCGGTCTGTAATGTTCTACATAGAAACGGATATCTTCTTCACTCAACTGGTCGAAGGTTACTTCTGTAACCGAGGCAAAGGATTTTTGGAATTCGGTAGTCGTAAGGCATACTCCGGTTATGACTTGGTGAGAGCGTCCCGACAGTTTGCGCAGCATTTGGCAAGCTTCTTCTTCATCTTTAGGCTTTCCTAAGACTTCTCCATCTATGTAGACTATGGTATCGGCAGTGATAATAAGTTCGTCTGCCTGCATGGACGGACGATAGGCGTCTGCCTTTTCGCGGGCAATGTAGATGGAAATTTCTTCACCTTTCAGTGTGTCGGGGTAGGTTTCGTCAATACCGGGCAGAAGCTTTACTTCATAATCTATTCCCAGTCCGGATAACAGTTCCCGGCGGCGTGGGGAGTTGGAAGCCAGCTTTATCTTATATTTTTTCAGGTTTTCGAGCATAATTGTTTGTTTTTATATTACCAGCCAAAGGCTTCTTCGTATGACATCCATTTGCCTTGTGCACGCAAAACTTGTTCTACTACATCACGTCCGCATCCGTAGCCTCCGTTGCGATGTGAGATATATGTGCAGATGGCTTTTATCTCAGGAGCTGCATCGGCGGGGCAGCAGGGGAGTCCTACAAGACTTAAAACTTCGTAGTCGGGGATATCATCGCCCATATAGAGCACTTCCTCTGGCTTCAGATTGTATTTCTCCATTAATTCGGCATATTCTTTGGTCTTTACGGCTGCTCCCATGTAGATGTCTTTTATGCCAAGACCCTCGTAACGTTTACGTACAGCTTCTGTCTTTCCTCCGGTGATGATTGCAACATGTAGTCCGCATTTTACGGCGAGTTGCAGGGCATAACCGTCTTTTATGTTGACCGAGCGCATCGGTTCTCCGTTAGGATGCAGGGTAATGGTTTCGGCACTTAACACGCCGTCTACATCGAATATCAGTGCACGTATTTTAGTAAGATCGTAGTTTATCATAAGGTTTCTTTTTTATTGCTAGCGTATTCGTGAATGTTTTTACTGATTAGTTCGTATATCTCTGCCAAGCGCGGTTCGCTTTTCAGCATTTCCAGATGGCGGTTGATGACATTTTCATCGTATCGCTGTGCCGGTCCGGTTTGTGCATCGACGGGAGGCAGTTCGTGTACTTTCCGGGCTGTTTCGTCAATCAGCGGAAGCATGGCTTCGAAGGGAAGACCGTTTGCTGAAAGCAGATGACTGGCAACGGCATACATGTGATTGGCAAAGTTGCAGGCAAATACTGCTGCGATGTGCAGGTATCGCCGTTGCTCGGATGATGCTTCATATACTTTGCTTCCCAGATGGAGGGCGATTTCGTTCAGAAGCTTCAGGTCGGCAGCTGTATGTGCTTCGGTAAAAAATGTAACTTCACGAAAATCTACCTGACGCAGTTTGCTGAATGTCTGCATGGGGTAGAGCACACCGTAATGTTCTGCCAGTCCTTGCCATACGTTCATGGGAACACTGCCCGCTGTGTGTACAAACAGGGCTTGGGGAGCACGTTGTACTAGCTTGGGAAGTATGTCGTTCAGTGCTGAGTCTTTCACGGAAACGATATATAAATCTCCCTCATGGGTGATTTGGCTTAAATCTGTAGTATAGGGACATTTCAGTTTGGCGGCAAGTTCGGAAGCGGAAGCTTCTGTACGGCTGAATACCTGACGGATATTATATCCGGCTTGTGATAAAGCTACGGAAAGGTGAGTCGCTACGTTGCCGGCCCCTATCATGATGATGTTTTTTATATTCATGGTGAAAATGATTTTTTCGTTTGCGGGACTTTTTATCGTGATGACAACCAGTAGAGCAGTATTCCTATCAGTAGTAGGGAAGCGGGCAGCAGGTAGCCTGACATTTGTCCCAGCAGCGTAGTTACCAGACCGATGTTTTGGATGAGCCAGATTCCGGCAAGAATGATGCCTACCGACTTGTCTGCCTTGAACCATAAGAAAGCGACGGCTGCATAAAGTAGCATGGTGTCTTTTTGCATAACCCAGGACAGACCGTGGGAAGAAAAACCTATCAGCCGGTCGGCAAGATAGAGTATTCCCATCAATGCAAGAAAAACTGCGGTAGCACGGTATGTATCTTTATGGTTTGATGCTTTTGCTGCCACGTTTATTCTCCTCCGTATTTATTGATATGTACTTTTTCCCATTGCAGGTGTGACTCGTCGAAAGGTTTACGCTCCATACCTTTGTGGCCGATGGCTACGATGGACAAAACCTGTAACTGAAGAGGTATGCCGAGAATGCCGTGCACATACTCGTCCGATGACATGCCGGTAGCGGTGTATCGTTCGCGTACTTGTATCCAGCAGCTTCCCAGTCCCAGATCTTCGGCTTGTAGCTGAATCATCAGAGAGGCTATAGACGCATCTTCTATCCATACGTCGCTTGCCAGCGGATCCGCCAGTACGACGATGGCAAGAGAGGCTTCTTTCAGGAAAGATGATCCCATTTCCTTGCAGCGTGAAAGCTTGTCGAGTGTTTCTTTATCGTCTACTGCTATAAACTGCCAGCAGTTGCTTCGTTTGGAAGACGGCGACATGAGGGCTGCCTTCAGCAGGGTTACCACTTCTTCTTGTGTCAGTTCTTCATCGGTGAACTTACGCATACTGCGCCGTTGTTTTATCAATTCGCTGAAACTCTTCATAAAATCTTCGTTTTTAACACGACAAATATAACCTTTAAACTCGTAATGCTCAAAAAAAATCATAAATTTGCGATACAATGGCTATCAGGTTGACTACATATGAGCATGCAAAGGACATTCCTGAACTTCCGGGAACCAATGTCTTTCATTCTACTGATTTGTTCCGTGTATTGGAACAAACCCCGGGGTATCGTCCTGTGCTCTTGGTTGCTTTCGAAGGGGATAAACCGATAGGTAAACTGCTGTGTATTACCCGGCGGAATTTTCGTCTGCTGGGGTTTACTGAAAAAACATACGTTTACGGTGTGGGAGAGTATTTTAATACGGAACGGAAACGGGAAGAGATTTTCAATGAATTATTGACGTATTTTACTACTCTGTATAAGGAGGGATCTTTTCTGTTGGAGTTTCGAAACTTAGAAGAACCGTTGTTCGGCTACCGTTATTTCAGGCAGAACGGGTATTTTCCGGTCCGGTGGCTGCGTGTTCGCAATTCGATACACCACGAACAGCTTGATAAATGGATGAGTGCTTCCCGTAAACGCCAGATTGCCAGGGGACTTAAAAATGGGGCTTCTATTGAAATTGCCTCCAGCCTGGAAGATATAAGGGCTTTCTTCATGATGCTGAAAAAATATTATTCTCCCAAAGTTCATCGTTATTTACCTGATTTTCATCTTTTTGCTTTTTTCTCTGAAGAATCTTTTCCGGCTGGAATGGGTAAAATCTTTATAGTACGTTATAAAGAAAAGATTATTGGTGGTTCGGTTTGTTTGTTTTCTGATGATACTGCTTACCTGATGTTTTCTGCTGGGATGCGCAAGAGTTATCCGTTGCTTTATCCGGGAGTGCTTGCTGTATGGGAGGCAATGATTTATGCCAGAGAGCATGGATATAGTCATTTTGAATTTATAGAAGCAGGACTTCCTTTCAAGAAATTCAGTTATCGGGATTTTATTTTACGTTTCGGAGGTAAACAGTTGAGTACACGTCGTTGGTTTAAGGTACGGTGGAACTGGCTGAATCGCTTGCTTATTCGTATTTATGTGTAATTTATATAGATATATGTTATGATTGATCCTGTTTATAGTGCGGCTCCCGACCGTTATCACGGTGGAATGAAATATCGCAGGGCTGGTAAGAGTGGCATCCTGCTTCCTGAAATTTCTCTTGGACTTTGGCACAACTTCGGAGATGTGGATACGCTGTCAGGCAGTAAAGAGAAAATTCATCATGCTTTTGACAAGGGAATTACTTATATCGATCTTGCTAATAATTATGGACCTTCTTATGGGTCGGCTGAGGAAACGTTCGGGCAAATCATGAAGAAATCTCTTGCTCCTTATCGTGATGAACTTTTTATTTCTACGAAGGCTGGACATGATATGTGGGAGGGTCCTTATGGGATATGGAATTCACGGAAGCATCTTATGGCTAGTATTGACCAGAGTTTGAAACGGATGAATCTGGAGTATGTAGATATTTTTTATAGTCATCGCTATGATCCGGAAACTCCACTTGAAGAAACCTTGCAGGCACTTGTCGATATCGTACGTCAGGGCAAGGCTCTTTATGTAGGCATATCGAAGTATCCTAAAGAGGCGGCGGAAATAGCTTATCGATATCTTGCCGACAATCATGTGCCTTGTCTGCTTTATCAAGGGCGTTATAATTTGTTCAATCGTGAGCCGGAAGAGGAGGGCATCTTGGATCAGGCTAGTAAACATGGCAGTGGGTTTGTTGCCTTTTCACCTTTGGCGCAGGGATTATTGACCGGTCGTTATCAGGATGGTATTCCTGATGATTCACGTATTGCCCGGGGAGGTCATCTTAAGAAAGAAGCTCTGACGGAGGATGTTCTTCGTAAAATCAGGGACTTGAACGAAATAGCCGCACGGCGTGGGCAGACTTTGGCCGAAATGTCATTGGCATGGTTGCTGAAAGATGAGAAGGTTACTTCTGTCATAATTGGTGCCAGTTCGGTAAAACAGATTGACGATAATTTGAAGTCTTTAGATAATACGTCGTTCTGTGATGAGGAAATATGTCTGATAAATAATGTTTTAAGTCGTTGATATCCAGTTTGGAGAATGGAGCGATTCATGCATCAGCCAATATCTTTATCGTGAAAAAATATTTCTGACAACTACGCTTTGTATAAAATAAAAATAAACTAAAAAAAGCGTTAGTTGATGAAAATAAAATAGAGAAATATTTCTTTATTCTGCACATTTTTGTTTTCTTTGTGCAGTTGATATAAACCAACTTTAGATTTTAATACCATTAAAAGCAACTTAATTATGAAAATTTCTCACATTGAACATTTGGGCATTGCGGTGAAAAGTATCGAAGAAGCCCTTCCTTATTATGAAAATGTACTCGGATTGAAATGTTATAATATAGAAACCGTAGAAGATCAGAAAGTAAAAACTGCTTTCCTGAAATGTGGTGAAACAAAAATTGAACTGCTGGAGCCTACGGGACCTGATAGTACAATTGCCAAATTTATTGAAAACAGAGGCATGGGAGTTCATCATGTGGCTTTTGCAATAGAAGACGGAGTAGCAAATGCGTTGGCTGAAGCTGATGCAAACGGCATTCGCCTGATCGACAAAGCGCCTCGAAAAGGTGCAGAAGGACTGAATATTGCTTTCCTTCATCCGAAATCAACTATGGGGGTATTAACCGAACTTTGCGAAAAATAATTAAGGGCAATGAATGAAATGGTGAAGACATTAGCCGTTTGTTGTCATTCAGAATAGAGAAGTGGCGGAGAATTTTGTAAACGTTCATCGGATGTATACGAAGTTCTTCGTCACTTTGTTGCTTTAAAACAATCGGTTGTTAACCATTTTATCTTGCCATTTACTAATACATAAATTTCTAGTACCATGAGTAACCAACTTGAAAAAGTAAAAGAGCTTATCGAACTGCGTGCCCAGGCGCGTCTTGGCGGTGGTGAGAAAGCTATCGAAAAGCAACATGCTAAAGGGAAATATACTGCACGTGAACGTATTGCTATGCTGCTTGATGAAGGAAGTTTCGAAGAAATGGATATGTTTGTAAAACATCGTTGTACAAACTTCGGAATGGATAAGAAGCATTATCTGGGCGATGGTGTAGTTACTGGATATGGAACAATAGAAGGAAGATTGGTTTATGTCTTTGCACAAGACTTTACCGTATCTGCCGGCTCTCTGTCAGAAACCATGTCACTGAAGATTTGTAAGGTAATGGATATGGCTATGAAGATGGGAGCTCCTTGTATCGGACTGAATGACTCGGGTGGTGCCCGTATTCAGGAAGGTATCAATGCATTGGCTGGATATGCTGAAATTTTCCAGCGTAATATTTTGGCTTCTGGTGTGATTCCGCAGATTTCGGGTATCTTTGGTCCGTGTGCCGGAGGTGCTGTATATTCACCTGCACTGACAGACTTTACTTTGATGATGGAAGGTACTTCCTATATGTTCCTTACAGGTCCGAAAGTTGTAAAGACTGTTACCGGAGAGGATGTTTCTCAAGAAGATTTGGGTGGTGCAAGTGTGCACTCTACTCGTTCGGGTGTGACTCATTTTACTGCTTCTACAGAAGAAGAAGGCTTGGCTCTGATTCGTAAGTTATTGAGCTATATCCCTCAGAACAATCTGGAAGAGCCGCCTTATGTAGACTGTACAGATCCGATTGATCGTCTGGAGGATTCTTTGAATGAAATTATTCCGGACAGCCCGAATAAGGCTTACGATATGTATGAAGTTATCGGAGCAATTGTCGATAATGGTGAGTTCCTCGAAGTTCAGCGTGATTTTGCAAAGAATATCATTGTCGGTTTTGCACGTTTCAACGGACAGTCTGTTGGTATTGTTGCCAACCAGCCTAAGTTCCTTGCCGGAGTATTGGACTGCAATGCTTCTCGTAAGGGAGCACGTTTCGTCCGTTTCTGTGATGCTTTCAATATTCCTATTGTTTCATTGGTAGATGTTCCGGGATTCCTTCCGGGTACAGGACAGGAATACAATGCTGTTATCTTGCACGGAGCTAAACTGCTTTATGCATATGGTGAAGCTACTGTTCCAAAAGTGACAGTTACATTGCGTAAGTCGTATGGTGGTTCACACATCGTAATGAGTTGTAAGCAGTTGCGTGGAGATATGAACTATGCATGGCCGACTGCTGAAATTGCCGTAATGGGTGGTGCTGGAGCTGTAGAGGTATTGTATGCAAAAGAAGCTAAAGAAGCTGCCGATCCGAAGGCATTTATGGCTGAAAAAGAAGCTGAATATACCAAGTTGTTTGCCAACCCGTATAATGCTGCAAAATATGGTTATATAGACGATGTGATTGAACCGCGTAATACTCGTTTCCGTATCATTCGTGCCTTGCAGCAGTTACAGACTAAGAAGCTGACAAATCCAGCTAAGAAACACGGAAATATTCCATTGTAATTCGTGGGTTATTCTGATTATTAACTTTCAACTTAAGAAATCTATGAGAAAAAACAGAATAGGAATATTTCTTTCCCTGCTGTTGCTGATCGGTTTTACTTCTTGTACAGAACAGAAATCGAACAGTAAGCTGGTCATCAATGAGGTGTTGGTGGACAATCAGACCAACTTTCAGGATGATTATGGTGTGCATAGCGGCTGGATTGAAATATTCAATAAGGCATATGGTACAGCCGATTTGGCCGGATGCCTGCTGAAAGTGAGCAGTCAGCCCGGAGATACTGTTACGTATTTTATTCCGAAAGGAGATGTGCTGACAAGCATTAAGCCACGCCAGCATACACTTTTCTGGGCGGACGGAAATCCTAGACGGGGTACTTTCCATACTAATTTTGTACTGAGTAAAACCAATGCCAACTGGATCGGATTATATGATTCTGGTAAAAAGCTGCTTGATCAGGTTGTTGTTCCGGCTGGTATATTGGCTGCAAATCAATCGTACGCTCGTGTAGGGGATGCATCTGCCGAATGGGAAGTGAAAGGTGCAAGTGCTGATAAATATGTCACTCCAAGTACGAACAACCAGACGATAGAAAGCAATCCGAAGATGGATAAGTTCGAACAGCATGACCCGGTAGGTATCGGTATGGCTATATCGGCTATGAGTGTTGTTTTCCTGGGACTAATATTGCTTTACATCTGCTTTAAGCTGATTGGTAAGGCGGCTATTAAGTTGCGTAAGCGCAATGCAATGATCGCACACAACATTACCGATAAGGAAGAAGCTAAGGAAAAGAAATTGGGCGAAGCACCGGGAGAAGTGATTGCTGCTATCTCTATGGCACTGCATGAAGCACAGGGAGCCGATCATGATGTAGAAGAAACCATTCTGACTATCAGTCGTGTGAAACGTAGTTATTCTCCGTGGAGTTCGAAGATTTATACATTGCGTGAAACTCCACATAAGAAATAATCATCCTAAAATGATAAGAAACCATGAAAGAATACAGATATAAAATTAACGGAAACTTGTATAAAGTAACCGTGGGTGACATAGAAGACAATAATGTGCGTGTAGAAGTAAACGGCACGCCTTATACCGTAGAACTCGAAAAGCAGAACAAACCGAAAATTAAGCCGGTAGTACGTACTGCATCTACTACTCCTGCTGCTCCTCCTGCTGCTGTGACTCGTCCGGCAAGTGTAGGAAGCAAATCTGGTATCAAGTCACCGCTGCCGGGAGTTATTCTCGAAATCAAAGTAAAAGAAGGTGATACCGTGAAACGTGGACAGACCTTACTTGTATTGGAAGCCATGAAGATGGAGAACGATATCAAGGCAGACCGCGACGGTAAAGTTACTGCTATTAAAGTAAGTAAAGGAGAATCAATTCTTGAAGGTACAGACCTTATAATCATCGAATAATATGGGAGAATTTAGTAGTTTCTTACAAAATAACCTGGCAGACTTCTGGACATATACCGGTTTTTATAATGCCACAGCAGGACATCTCATCATGATCCTGATAGGTATCGTGTTCATTTATCTTGCCGTTGCTAAGGAATTCGAACCGATGTTGCTGATTCCTATCGGATTCGGTATACTTATCGGTAACATTCCGTTTAATATGGAAGCCGGACTGAAAGTAGGTATCTATGAGGAAGGCTCAGTACTTAACATTTTGTATCAGGGAGTGACTTCCGGATGGTATCCGCCGCTTATCTTTTTGGGCATTGGAGCCATGACGGACTTCTCGGCGTTGATCTCTAATCCGAAGTTGATGCTGATCGGTGCTGCGGCACAGTTTGGTATCTTTGGAGCATATATGATTGCGCTGGAAATAGGTTTCGATCCGATGCAGGCTGCTGCTATCGGTATCATTGGTGGAGCTGACGGACCGACCGCTATCTTCTTGTCATCGAAACTTGCACCTAATCTGATGGGAGCAATTGCCGTGTCTGCTTATTCGTATATGGCACTTGTCCCTGTTATACAACCTCCTGTAATGCGATTGCTTACAACAAAGAAGGAACGTCTTATCCGTATGAAAGCACCTCGTGCCGTATCACATACAGAAAAGGTTATGTTCCCGATTATAGGTTTGTTGCTTACTTGCTTCCTGGTTCCTTCCGGTCTGCCATTGCTGGGTATGTTGTTCTTCGGTAATCTGTTGAAGGAAAGTGGTGTAACCCGCCGTCTTGCCGAAACAGCTCGTGGTCCGCTGATTGATACAATTACTATTTTGTTGGGACTGACCGTGGGAGCATCTACTCAGGCATCTGAGTTCTTGACTTGGGATTCTATCAAGATCTTTATCTTGGGAGCGCTGTCATTCTTTATTGCTACAGCATCGGGAGTTATCTTTGTCAAGATCTTCAATTTGGTATTGAAGAAAGAAAATAAAATCAATCCGCTTATCGGTAATGCCGGAGTATCGGCAGTACCCGACTCTGCACGTATTTCTCAGGTAGTAGGATTGGAATATGATCCGACTAACTATCTGCTGATGCATGCAATGGGACCGAATGTTGCAGGAGTAATCGGTTCGGCTGTAGCTGCCGGTATCTTACTGGGCTTCTTGGTTTAAACGGAGTTTGTTGATAATCTTTTGAATTCGTTAGCCCTCTGTCGGACTGTATGGATCAGTCAGGCAGAGGGTTAACTGTTTTCGTAGATACTGATTTGTGGCATACTGAAATTTAGACTGACTTTAAGCTATCATGCTTTTGCTAGATTGAAAATAAGTTGTACTTTCGTCCACTCATTTTTTTACTTCAATTTTGGGGATTATGGAACTTACAGAGAATAAACTAAAGCAGAGAGTACAGCGTAATATACTGACTGTATCAGTATTGATTCTGGTAGGAAAGTTTATAGCATATTACCTCACAAATTCAGTTGGTGTTCTGACCGATGCCATGGAGAGTATTGTCAACGTTGTTGCTGGGGCAATAAGCTTGTTTAGTCTGTGTCTTTCGGAAAAGCCTAAAGATCAGAATCATCCTTTCGGACATGGAAAGATTGAACTTATATCAGCTTCTATCGAAGGTATATTGATTTCGATAGCAGGAGGAATGATTATTTATGAAGGTATTAAGCGTTTGCTGGTACCTACCGATATTCAGAAGATTGATGTCGGTATCTATATCATTGCTGTATCCGGGCTTCTTAATTACCTGATGGGATGGTATAGCATAACTGTAGGAAAGAAATACGATTCGATAGCTCTCGTTGCTGGCGGAAAGCATTTACAGTCGGATACCTATTCTACTATTGGTCTTGTTGCCGGACTGGTATTGTTGTATTTCACCGGCATAGCCTGGATAGACAGTGCGATGGCCTTGATTTTCGGTTCGGTAATTATCATAACAGGAATTTCTATTCTGAGAAAAACTACCGATAATTTGCTTGATAAGGCAGACATTAATCTGCTTGCCGATCTTGCCGATACCTTGAATCGAAACAGAAAACCCGAATGGATTGATATTCATAATGTAAAGGTTTTGAAGTCGGGCAATTCTTTGTATATGGACTGCGACTTGACTATTCCATGGTATTATAATATCGAACAAGGTCATAAAATAGGGGCACGTTTGCAGGAAGCTATGAAAGCTAAATATTCAGACCATGCTGTATTGAATATTCATCTTGATCCATGTAATATATTCGAAACACCTAAGTGTAATAAGTGTATGTGCAGTGACTGCCCGTATCGCAAAGAGAAGTTTGTAGCCGTGGAAGAGATTAATGTTACGACTTTTATTCGTAATGAAGTTGAATTCAGCGAATAGTGGTAGATGATAGAAAAAGAGTTTTAAAATCTTAATCCAATAAAGATGAGGCTGCCTCAAACTAGAACAGCGAAAGTAAAAATCTTATAGATTAAAACTGAGAAATAAAAATCTCCTGCTTTAGCCTTTGTTTATTATAATGATAGGACTAAAAGCAGGAGTTTTTTTATGTTGTAATTTATATAGATGATAAGTAAGCCTATCTCTTTATTTTGAGACAGCTGCCTTTCTTCTTGTAGCTGATAATTTTTTACGATTAATTACTCAGGTTAGGATTAGCTGCTATTGCTTCTTTCGGAATCTGAAGCGTATAACGCGAATCATCCTGCTCCAATACATACTGTTGACCGTTTAATGTTTTTTCGATGCGCGGGCGAGTTGTACGGCGCAAATCGAACCAGCGGTGACCTTCGAAAGCAAGTTCTCTGGCACGTTCATTCAGTATTTCTTTTATCAGCTCTTCCTTACCTAGGCCTTCTACCGATGTTTTCTTTTTAGCATACGCTTCGGCCGTATAGCGCTTCTCCATCAGTTGTAGCAGGCGTTTGCGAGCTTCAGGTAAGTTGTCCGATTGTGCCGCTGCCTCAGCACTGTTCAGGTATAACTCTCCTGTACGTATTGTACAACGGAATTCTGAACTTCCTCCTTTTTTCGATTTACGGTTTCCGTCCTTGTCTGCTTGGGCAAAGTAAGCATCCTTGCGAAGGTCACCTTCCTGATACATAGCCAGAAACGAAGGAAGGACAGATACGGCATTCTGATAATTGTTGTTAATGGTATATTCCAAAGCATTAATAGCCTCTACCGACTGATATTGGTTAGGCAGCTTAAATCCGTCTGCCTTAAAATCTTCCAATACATTTTTAGTCTTAAGAGCCTCTTCCGCCTGTGCGTAAGCATTCTGCCAGTCGCCCATATAGAGATAAACGCGTGAGCGGATAGCCGGAACGCATACTTTGGTAAAACGGTAGGAGAGAGCAATGTCATCCCATTTTTCCACATTCAGCAGCGCTTCGGCACTTTTCAAGTCGTCCAAAATCGAAGTATATACCTCGCTTACTGTATTGCGGAACAGCTGTTTTTCCAGATCTGTATCCAGCTTCAAAGGGATGGACTTTGTAGCCGGAGCTCCCGGTTTGGTATAAGGCTGTCCATGCAGATTTACCAATATGAAATGCATATATGCACGCATCAGATAGGCTTCTCCGGTAAGCTGTGCTATTTCGTTCTGGCTTCCTTCGTTTATTTCATCGTGATGCTCGATAATGAAGTTAGCAAAAAACAAAACTTCATAATAATTGGCCCAGTCGAATGATACGGTCGTGGTAGAAGTTGTCGTACCCTCCCAACGTTCGATAGCTCCATATTTATCCTGATCGTTTTTGTTGCTGACAAACATTTCGTCAGCACCCATACCCGCAAGTCCCCGGTCCGCGGGAACCGTTGTACAGGCGTTCAGCCATAAGGCACGATATTCAGCCAGCGTATGCGGAATAACACTTCCGGTAGGCTGGATATCCAGATATTTGTCGCAGCCAGTCAGCAAGAAAGTCAGACAGGCAAAAAATAAACAGATATATTGTTTCTTCATTGTCGGTTACAAGTTAAAAGTTAAGATTCAGACTGAATGTAAATGACTTCGGAATAGGCTGTGCATACGGATTACCCATTGTTTCCGGATCCAGATAATTACGATAGCTCGATCCGAAGACAAACAAATTACGTCCTTCCAGTGCTACTGTTGCCTGACTGATACCCAGTTTCTGTATCAGGCTGAATGGCAATTCATACCCCAGACGAATGCTTTGTATACGCATGTAGTTCTGTTTCTTTACCCACAGGCTGGAATACGCATACGGATTTACAGCTCCATCGAGGAAGAAATAGGCATCCATATCTGTATTAGAGTCTACCAGCGCCGGCATCGTACCATTCGGATTTTCCGGAGTCCAGCGGTTCAGAATATCACGGTTGGTGTTCTGTCCGCGGTCGAACGAGGTCAGTGAGTAGCTAGGCTGTACACGTACATATCCTCCCGCATTGAAAATACAGTTGATACCCAGTTCCCATGCCTTGTAGGTAAAAGTATTGTTGAATCCTCCGGTGTAAGGCGAATCGGTTGTTCCTATATACTCATACTTGTTTCGAAGTGCTTCGTTACTTAACTCGTAAGCTCCGAAACCAAATTCCTGTACCTTAAAAAATTCCTTCATCGATTCTACTTTTCCGGTTTCTTTGTTGTAGAATGTCATCTGTCCGTTTTCATCTATACCCGCATAAGGGAATGCAAAGATAGCTCCAGCCGGATAACCTTCACGGCTAGGATAAATGGCATCTTCTCGTATTGCTTCTTTCAACACTTTATTCTGGTTGTAGGCAAAGTTGAAAGTCGTAGTCCACATAAACGACTTGGTATGGATATTGCGTGTAGACAATCCTATTTCGATACCTTTATTTGTCATGCTGGCCCAGTTGATATTTGTCGAAGAAAAGCCCGTTTCCAGCGGAAGCATCTGCATGCCTATCAAGTCCACTCCTTTGCGGTAATAATAGTCCACACTCAGGTTGATAGCCTGATTCAATACAGCAAAGTCCAGTCCGACATTTACCGAATGAGTCTTTTCCCAGCGCAGCTTGTCGTTTGGTGCAGAGGTTACTACAATCATGTCTTCCGTGTTTCCTGGTAAAATAGGGGTAGCATTCGATTGGTATTTCCCCAGCAGATACGGAGAAGTGTTCTTGTCGATGTTTCCTTGCAGACCATACGATGCACGGATTACCAGATTGTCCAGCCATTTCGCGTTTTCAGTGAACGGTTCTTCCGATATTCGCCACAGTGCACTGACTGAGTAAAGTGGCAGGTAACGATATTTCTTGTCAACTCCAAACAAGTCAGAACCATCGAAGCGGATACTTCCTCCCAGAGTATATCGGTTCAGCAGTGAGTACGACATTGTAGAGAAAGCCGAAACGTATGCATTTTCTACATTCGTCTTGGTATGCAGAGGAAACGCCTGCGAGTCGCTGGGGAATACTACCGGCTGGTTGGTCATTGTACGGCGGTCATATCCGTAACCGGCCGAATAAAGGGTAGTAGCCCATGTACGGCGAAGTTCGGAACCTACCATGATTTCAAATTCATGAATATCAGCATATGTATCGCGATAAGTTCCCATTGTTTTCCACGTTACCTGAGAGTCTGAATTTTCGTAAGCCTTATGAAAGCCTCCTTTCTGAGGAAGGAAAGACGTACCGTTATAGCGATGGTTTTTGTGTTCCAGTCGCATGGCAAAAGACTCCTGATCGGCAATCTGTTCGCGCGAGGTCTTGTCGAGCTGTAACCCTACCTGTGACGTAATCTTGAATCGGTCGTCAAATCGAAGCTCCACATCGAAGATGGAAGAAAGCGAATTGATGGTTGTTTCATTCGATGTATTCTGTCGTTCTTCAAACGTATTGAACAGCAGATCCGAATTTCCATTCTGTATATCGCTGTCGTACACATAGTTTCCATCCTTATCGTATGGAGTCAGGTACGGATTGGCAATACGGGCATAGAACATCGGATTTGTAAATCCGTCGGTAGACAGGTATGAACCATTCTTACGTCGGTTTACAAAAACAGATGTGCCGAATTTCAACATCCGGTTCACTTTATAATTAGCTTTCATTACCAGATTCAGACGGTCGGAAGATACATTCGGAATATTTCCCTGTTCTTTCGAGTATCCTAACGAAGTATAGTACGTAGCCTTTTCGTTACCGCCCGACAGACTCAGGTTATATTCCTGACTGAACGCGTCCTGCAACAGTATATCATTCCAGTCTGTATTAATCAGGCGTAAAGCATTGATTTCATTCTGAGCATCCTTTGAGAGTGCATCCCAGCCATCTTTCTTGAAAGCATCAATGGCATTGTAACGGTTCAGGATGCGGTATATTTCTCCCTTTTCGGCGTTCATGGCATAATCACTTTTCATCAGTTGCAGTTCCAGATCGACCTTTTCAGACGCATTCAGTAAGTTCAGACGGTCGATATTCTGTTGAGGCGACCACGTGAGGCGCGTACTGAAGTTGATTTTTGTCTTTCCGGCCTTACCGTTTTTGGTGGTAATCACAATTACACCATTGGCTGCACGTGCACCATAAATAGCTGTTGCGGCAGCATCTTTCAGTACTGTGATATCAGCAATATCGGCAGGATTCAGTCCGGCGATGGAAGACTGCTGTACATCGTCGATATTCTTCAGCGACTCCAGACTCGGGATATCAGTACCTTCCAGTGGAATACCGTCGAGCACCCACAACGGGTCCTGTGTTCCGTTTAGCGATGAAGTACCGCGGATACGAATCTTTACCGGAGATCCGGGAGCTCCAGAAGTCGAAACAGCCGAAAGACCTGCAATTTGTCCCGAAAGAGCCTGGTCGATACTTTTTACCGTACCGATACGTCCTTCCGAAATGTCAATCTTAGCAACGGCAGCTGTCAGCTTGCGACGCTCCACCGTCTGGTAACCGGTCACGACCACATCGTTCAGCATCGTCGACGAAGGCTGTAAGGCAACGTTATAATGAGTCTGTCCCGATTTCAGTTCGATTTGCTGTGTAGTGTAACCAATATAGCTTAATTGTAATTTCTTTACTCCGGAAGGAACGGTAATAGAGAAGTTTCCGTCGATATCGGTGACAACTCCCAAAGACATCAGGCTGCTTCCGGCTTTCTTCAAGTCGTCGGCAGAAACATACACAGACACACCTATCAGTGGCTGTTTGTCATCATCAGCAATTACATTACCGGTAATCACCTTGTCGGCCGCCCATGCCGCACAAACGTGCACAAGGAGCAGCAAAGTCAATAATAAGGATTTCTTCATTGAAAAAAGATTGTTATTGATTTTGTAAAATATAGTTTAGCATTTGTTTTTGTGCATCGGCACAGGGACAGTTTAATCCTTCAGTCCCAGTGCCGTATTGATACGCAGAATCATATCGTCATAATGATAGCGTGCTGCCGTATCCGATGTGTTGCGTCTTGACTCAAGCAACTTCTTGATGCGCAACAATTCACCTCGTTTGACAGAGATTGCATCCGATATACGGTTTACTTGTCCGCCGTAGAAACTCAGTTCACGTCTGGCTCCCATGCGTTCTGCCTGTTCAATAGCAAATTCATCGTGACTGCACCACGGTGTGTGATGGAACAGATACGGATTGCCACTGGTAGCAGTCAGCTGCTTGTTGATTTTTACACCTTCACTTTCGGCGGCAGCAGTAATCAGTGCGTCGAGGAATCCTTTCTGCAAGTTACGCTCCATCACATCGGGAGTACCTCCCTTGATGGTGGTCGCGAAAATGGAGTTGTGCATCTTGTCCATCATTTCCACTACGGTGAAAGCCTTTTTGCCATTCTTCAGTTCGTTTTCCAGCATACGCATCAGTCGGTCGTTCGAGAGCAGATCCCAGAAAATATATCCCTGCGTATTTTTCAGAATCTGGCTTGGCGCATATTCTATTACTCCCGTCGGGTTTTTACGCAACAGGAAGGTATAGTCGGAAATTTCCGTATCGAACAGCCAGCGCGGGTAGCAAAGAACTTCGTTCAGCAGAAAATCGAGTGATGCTTCCTGCTTTTCCTTCTCTACATAGGTATATGTCTTGACTCCATCGCCTACAGTCGTATTTTCTATGTAAATACCTCCGATATTTGCCATTACATGATACAGATAGTTGTTCCACTGGGTAATCACTGCGTAATACAGGCGCGAAGCCTCCTCGTACGTCTGTCCTTTCTCTCCCGTAGTCGTCCACTTGATGATTTCAGGCACGATACGTTTCAAGTTGGCTATACCCAGTTCCGAAGAACGGACAGGATCGTCACCCAAATCTTCGTTCTGTGCTCTCGGATCGACAGCCGAACGCGGATCTTGTGCCTCGCTGTATTTATACAGACGTCCGTTATGCTTGTTCAGGAAATCGTATAACACATCTTTTTCAGCTTCCGGAGTAGGCAGACCATACCAGCGGTAACCATATTCGATGGCAAAAATATCATACGGACCGATGTGTGGCGATACAGCTGTAACTCCGTCGCCTGGCTGTGCCACATAGTTATAGCGGGCATAGTCCATAATAGACGATGCCGTAGAATTCATCTTATCTGTAAAGCTTTTCGAACGGAGCGAGTCAGTAGGGAAAGTCCACGATCCCATCATGTTGTGGCGCAACCCCAGCGAATGTCCTACCTCGTGACAGGCCACAAAACGGATCGCATCTCCCATCATTTCGTCCGGCAGTTTGGTTCCTCGTGCTTTCGGGTCAATAGCTCCGGTCTGGACGGTAATCCATTCCTGCACCATCGAGATAACATTATGCCACCACATGATGTCAGCTTCCAGAATCTCTCCCGAGCGCGGGTCGAGAATAGACGGACCCATCGCATTGGCTTTCGATGAGGCTGCATACGTCACCACCGAATAGTTGATGTCATCAGCATTCGCCGCTATGCTATCGGGCAGTTCCTTGGCAATAATTGCATTTTTAAATCCGGCACGCTCGAAAGCTACCTGCCAGTCTTCTATACCTTGCTTGATGTATTTTCGCCAGCGGTAAGGGGTAGAGTTTTCGATGTAGAACACAATCGGCTTTTCCGGTTCTACCAGTTCTCCGCGCAGATATGCCTCACGGTTTTCCGGCTTGGGTTCCAGTCGCCAGCGCGTAATGTATTTTTTCTCTTCTGTTTTCTGTTGGGAATCGCTGAAATAGAGCAAGTCCTTTGTGAAATATCCCACTTTCGGATCGTCCAGACGGCCCATCATCGGCTTCTCGGGCAGTAATACCAGTGAGGAGCTGACCTCTACGGTGACATTTACTGCCGACATACCTTCGCGTACTTTCGTGGTAAGTTCGGAAGTGGCTACGATGTTGTTAGGAAACGCCTTGATCGACATGATGCGTGACAAGTCCTTTACAGCAGATGTCCCCAGATTGATATTGTCGAAGACATTGTTGATGCTCGTTTCCGATCCGTCATAGATGTCGTTTATCTGGATGATTACTGAGGTTGAATCGGCATTGCATGCTTCCAGCTTGAAATCGGCAATGAGCGGAGAGATAAAGTTATCGCGCACCGAGCGGGTGATAGCATCGTTTTCGGGCGATTCCGGTAACGGACGGCTCTGGCGCACCCTGATTTTTTTCTCTTCCTTGTTCCATTCAAAACGTATCATCTGTGTTTCGTAGTTTGTACCACGGTTTACACCTGCGTCATTCAGTTCGAAGGGCACTCTTTGCAGCTTATTCACAACCAGCATGTCGCGCTGAAGCAATGACACGGGGATTTCGAAATAATATTTGCCATCCTGGGCATATACATTAAACATGCCACGAGAAACCAGGTTGCTCTCGGAGGCAATCTTTTCAAAATCGGTTTTACTGACTTCTTCAGTTGTTTCTTTTTTCTTGTTCTTCTTCCACGGGAAAACTTTAGCTTCTGTAGATGTATTGTAATAGCTTGCATTACCAGCCGACGCATAGACTGGAATGCATATCAAAGCTCCTGCTAAAGCACGTAATAGTAGGGGTTTGTTCTGTATCATACAATGGTTTCGTTTGAGGTTGTAATAAATTACAAAACTTCAAAATTAGTATAATTGTTCAGATATTTTTTATAATTGTCGCATATTTATTAATAATTAAGTATTATTTGTATCTTAATGTTCTCTTTTGCGGCTTTTACATAGCTGTATTTTATGTCGCGTGATTTAGGTTAAGCATTATTCGGATAGAGGTACTGAAGTGGGATAATTATAACTTGCGCTTGTTTGAGGAAAAAATTGCTGTAGTTTTACCAAATTCTTCTCGATGTTTTTTTTAAAATCGTACAATTTTCGAAATGTTTTGTACAAAAAATAAGAGGTTTTTGCTGATTCGTTAATTGATTGATTTACTTGTGTTTATGTGATGTGGAGTTTTTGTGTTTTTTGTTAGATTGTAATGTGTATGCTTTGAAACTTTATCAGAATAAAAATGCTTATCATTGTTTTTCTTTCGTATATTATCAGTATATTTGCCATATACGCCAATAAAAGGATTTATAATGAAAGATATAAATAGAATTAAAGTTGTTTTGGTTGAACAGAAGAAAACTGGTAAATGGCTTGCAGAACAATTAGGAAAAGATCCATCTACGGTGTCTAAGTGGTGTTCAAACAAAATGCAGCCATCATTGGAGATGCTGATGCAAATAGCAGAGAAACTGGATGTTGATGTCAGAAACTTGATTGTAACTACTAAGCAATAATATGGGAACAAATTTCTTTACAAACGAAAAAGAAAATACCCTCCTTGAAAAGATAGAAGGAGTTTTCAAGTATAAGAAAGTGCATTTCTTTGATGCGCTTGTAGGGTATTTCAGAGCTTCCGGATATTTTAGGATCCGAAAGTTCATTCAACAGACCCCACACATTAGAATCTTAGTAGGCATCAATGTAGACAAACTGACTTATCAGGCCAATCAGCAGGGACTGCTTTTTAATCCAAACAGTGAACAGTCTCAAGAGGAATTCTTTAATGATATAAAAAAGAATATTCAAGAGGCTAAGTACGACAAGGAAGTGGAAGACGGAATGTATCAGTTTATCGAAGATATTGTTTTCGGCAGAATAGAAATGCGTATTCATCCCAAACAAAACATACATGCCAAGATCTATATCTTTCGTGAAGAAGTATATCATCCTCATGGCTATGGTTCTGTCATTACTGGCTCCAGCAATCTGACAGAAGCTGGACTTGAGAAAAACTTTGAATTTAATGTAGAACTAAGATATGATGATGATATCCAGTTTGCTACAGATACCTTTGAGAAGCTATGGGCTGAATCTGTTGCGATTGATATCACCCATATTGAGAAGATAAAAAAAGAATCTTATCTGAATACTGAATTTACGCCATTCGAAGTTTACTTGAAGTTCCTTTTAGAGTACTTTGGGCGCAGCATAGATTTTGATCCGAATTCAGTATCAGACTTGCCTAAAGGATATAAGAAATTGTCTTATCAAGTTGATGCCGTAAATGATGGCTATTCAAAAATGATGAAACATAACGGATTTTTTCTATCCGATGTTGTTGGATTGGGAAAGACTATCGTTTCGGCCCTCATTGCCAAGAAATTTTTCTTTGCAAACGGATTCCCAATGCATCGCTCTCATACATTGATTATTGTTCCCCCAGCTCTTAAAGAAGGTTGGGAAAGAACTATGACAGAGTTTAAACTTGACAATTATAAGATTATAACAAATGGAAGCTTGCATAAATTAAAGAATCCGTCACTTTATGATTTGATTATCGTTGATGAAGCCCATAAATTCAGAAGTGATACAGCATCTATGTACAACGAGCTACAGAAGCTTTGCAAGACTAAAACCCTGCATGCTGATGGTAGCCTGCACGATAAGAAAGTGATACTTGTATCTGCAACTCCGCTGAATAACAAACCGGAAGATATAGCCAATTTGGTTTATCTATTTCAGGATTCCAAAGACAGCACTTTGGAAGAAGGAAACTTACAGCGCTTCTTTCGTGAACAAATTGATAAATACAAGAAGGTTAAAAAGCAAAAAGATATAGAGCAAATTTCTATTATTATACCCAAAGAAGTGTTTTATTAATTGCTGTCAAGGAGATAGTAGCATTCATATCACATAAAGTGTATTTTTATATGACAGAAACCAACCGCATAGAATATAAAAGAGAATTGACTCCGGAACTTGATATAGAAAAGGAGATCATCGCTTTCCTTAATTACAAGGAAGGCGGATACATCTATATCGGCATTGATAAAGATGGCTCAACCGTGGGAGTAAACGATGTGGATGATTGTATGTTAAAGTTGAAAGACCGCATCAAACATAATATATCCCCTTCTGCAATGGGCTTGTTTGATATAGCTGAAGAACAAAAAGACGGATGTAGCATTATCAAGATTACGGTGGCAAGTGGTATTGAGAAACCATATTTCAAAACAAAATTCGGGATGACACCGCGAGGGGCATATATGCGTATTGGAACATCGGCAGAACCGATGCTTCAAGAGCAGATTGACCGTCTGTTTGCCATGCGGACACGTAATTCTATTGGGCGTATTGTATCCAATCGACAGGATTTGAGTTTTGAGCAGCTACGTATCTATTATGACGAACATGGTAAAAGACTCAACGATAATTTCAAACGGACACTGGAATTGCTCACGGAAGATGGCAAATATAATTATGTAGCTTATCTTCTGGCTGATGAGAATGGCAATTCAATCAAAGTAGCAAAGTATTCAAGCTTAGACCGTTGTGATTTGGTAGAGAATAATGAGTATGGATATTGCTCTCTGATTAAAGCGACCAAGAGTGTGTTGGCTAAACTGGATATTGAAAACAAAGTTGCCGCTACCATTACACCCATGGAACGCATAGAAACCCCATTGTGGAACAAGGTTGCTTTGCGTGAAGCGGTTATCAATGCAATTGTACATAACGATTACTCCTTTGAGGTACCACCTAAATTTGAAATATTTCCCGACAGATTGGAGATAACATCGGCAGGACGTTTGCCGGAATCTCTCTCCAAAGAAGAATTCTTCAATGGTATATCAATTCCACGCAACAAGGAGTTGATGCGCATATATCGTGATGTGGAATTAGTTGAATCTTTAGGCTCCGGAATACCTCGCATATTAAGAGCGTATGGGGAAGATTGTTTTAAGTTTACTGATAATTTTATCCGTATTACTTTTCCAATAAGTGTTCATGATACCGACCATGATACCGACCATGATACCGACCATGATACCGACCATGATAACAATGAAATTTCTAAATTTATTAGAATCTTGGTTTCAAATTTAGAAGGTGAAATAGATAGGGAAACTCTGCAATCTAAAATAGGGATAAAACACAGACAACATTTCAGAAACGCATATCTCAAACCATCCCTTGATGAAGGCTACATAGAGTTTACCTTACCAAACGAAAAACAAAGTAAGCTTCAAAAATATCGCCTTACGGCAAAAGGTTTGGCATTGAAGGAAAGTTTGAAGAATAGCAAATAAAGATTCAGATAATAAAAATGAACGAAGAAAATAAAATAATCCTATATCAGGACGATAACGAAATAACTCGTGTATCTGTACGCTTCGCTGACGAAGACTTGTGGCTGACACAGAGTCAGTTAGCAGAGATATATGACACATCACAACAGAATATTAGTCAGCATATAGACAATATCTACAAGGATGGAGAACTTATAGCTGAAGCAACTAACAAGAAATTCTTGTTAGTTCGTCAGGAAGGCAATCGTCAGGTAAGACGTAATATAGACCATTACAACCTCGATATGGTCATAGCTTTGGGATATCGCGTCCAGTCTCAAATAGCTACACGCTTCCGACGCTGGTTATGTGCAGCATAGTATTATGTAAAGTAAAAAAGGCCACATCTTTTCAGGACACTGTCCAAAATTTTGTGTAAATAGAAACAGGATTCAGTTGTAAGTTTCTTC
>ERZ839767.2031-NODE-2031-length-28085-cov-8.776061_pt1 | contig 28085 bp, 20 predicted proteins | sample MGYA00519879_ERZ839767 | MGnify/ENA primary metagenome ERZ839767 (study PRJEB31850, sample SAMEA3708852) | human gut metagenome | biome: human gut; feature: human-associated habitat; material: faeces | place: China | collected 2014 ... | reverse complement strand
GATGCCGTTCGGCAATATACTCGATATTCTCCACGCTGGCCTGTGTATCTGCATATCATCACGCTGATCGTCTATGGGCTGCTGGGCTTGCAGTATGATGCCAGCTCCGTGGACTCTGAGATGGTGACCATGATGACGGCGGCGATTCAGGAAAACTTCCACATGAATATCCTGCTGCTTCTGCCCGCCGTGGTGGTCATTATCATGGCGGTCTGCAAGTGTCCCTCCATTCCCACGCTGATGGTCTCCACTCTGGTGGCTGTGGGGTTGGCGATGCTCGTTCAGGGGCAGACGCTCTCCGGTATTTTGAATATTCTGGACAGCGGATTTTCCATTGACACCGCGCTGCCCGAGTTCAACCGGCTGGTGAACAGAGGCGGGCTGCAAAGTATGCTGTGGACGGCGGCTCTGGGCATCCTCGGTATGCTGTACGGCTCCATCATGGAAAAGACCGGCTTGCTGGAGGCTCTGCTATCCAAAATGGACCCTCTGGTGAAGTCTACCGGCGGGCTTGTTACCGCTGTCGTCCTGACGTGCACGCTGCTGCTGATGGCAACGGCATCTCAGACCTTGGCGATTGTGGTGGGCGGCAGAATGTATATCGGCGAGTTCAAGAAGAAAAACCTCCTGCCCCAGACCCTCTCCCGCACCTTGGAGGACTCCGGCACGATCATCAGTCCTCTGGTTCCGTGGTCTCTGTGCGGCGCCTATATGGCGGGCACCCTGGGGGTCTCCACCATGTCGTATCTGCCCTTTGCCATGTTCTGCTGGCTGTGCCCTGTACTGGCTATTGTATATGGCTTTACCGGCAAATTCTTCTGGAAGACCGGCGAAAAGTCCAGCCAGAAAGTCTACCAGCTCAGCACATTGATGGAAGCGTCCTGATAAATTCATTGAGATAAGACCGCACAAAGAACAAAGCAGCTGCCACAAGTAAGCGAAAAGGCTTATTTTTGTGGCAGCTGCTTTTTTCACGCGAGACAAGGCCGGGCGGCCGGAGGGCATCTGTGATTGCATGCTATAATAAAATGTTTAAGAAAACGAGATCAAGACCTCGTAAGTATGGGAACGTGACGCGCGGATCGCAAAAGCTGCATGTAAGAACGGGAAGCTGTGCCGGCGATCCGGGCGGTGTATCGGCTGCGGATATGGGACGGCTCCTCCGGGCGGGGAGAAACAGAGATCGAGTAGGGGAGGGCATTTATCTGGCATCCCGTCTGCCTTTTTTAGGTGAGAATCTTACAAGGCTCAGGCAGGTATAACAATTTCGTGATTTTGCAAGATTCGATTGATTTAGCTAAATTGATGTGGTATTCTTAGTTTAACAAACATGGATGTTTAGCTAAACCGGCTAATAAGCAAAGTGTTTAGCTAAATCGATGTGATACTCTTAGGTTAATGGATGGAGGTGTTTCCTATTTTATCGGATGAATTGGTGGAATTAGTGAAAACGGTCTGCGAACAGCGGGCAGAAACGCAAACGCTGGAATGCAAGGCCGCTCATACCGACTGTCCCAAGCGGCTGTATGATACGCTGTCCAGCTTCTCCAATCAGGACAGCGGCGGCGTACTGCTGTTCGGCATCGGCGAAAAGGCCGGTTTTCAGGTGGTCGGCGTTTATGACTTGCAGGAGCTTCAGAAAAAAGTGACGGAGCAATGCAACCAGATGGAGCCGCCGGTGCGGGCGGTATTTACGGTGGCGGAAGTGGACGGCCGGTGGATCTGCGCGGCGGAGATCCCTGCCATCGATCTGTCCGAGCGACCCTGCTACTATCGGGGAGCGGGCCGCAGCAAGGGCTCCTACATTCGGGTCGGTGACGCCGACCTGCCCATGACGGATTATGAGCTGTACAGCTACGAGGCGTTCCGCCGCCATTTGCATGATGATGAGCGCCCGGTGGAGCGGGCCGCGCTCTCCATGCTGGATGAGGATAAGCTGGAGCAGTATATCCTCCAGCGCCGGGCGGACCGTCCGGGCTTTGCGCAGCTTACCAGAGAGCAGACGCTGGAAATGCTGAATATCACCCGCGATGGGGAAGTGACCTTGGCTGCCGTCATGAATTTCTGTCTCTATCCGCAGGGTTATTTCCCCCAGCTCGGTATTACCGCGATCGTTGTTCCGGGAACGCAGATCGGCGATACGGATACCGATTCTGCCCGCTTTACCGACAACAAGCGCATCGAAGGCACCATTGACAGGATGGTGGAGGATGCCGTCGCCTTCTGCCGCCGGAATATGAAGGTCCGCACGATCATTGATCCGGTCACAGGCACGCGGAAGGATCGGACGGAATATCCGATCAATGCCATCCGCGAGGCCGTTTTGAATGCGGTCATTCACCGGGATTACAGCATCTATACAGAGGGAACGCCTGTGCAGATCGACTTTTTTGCCGACCGGCTGGAGATCCATAGCCCCGGCAGTTTGTATGGCCGCATGACGGTGGAGCAGTTGGGCGTTGCCAGACCGGATCTTCGCAACCCCGCGCTGGCCGTCATGGCTGAAGAGCTGACCGGCGCGGAAAACCGGTACTCCGGAATTCCCACCATTCGCCGGGCCATGGCGGACTATGGACTGCCGGAGCCGGTATTTGAAAATCGCCGCAATGAGTTCGTTGTTATCCTGTATAATCAGACTGCGGCAGAGGCTGCCGCGGAGCACGGTGAGCAGGCAGACGAACCGGATCTGCTGGCGTTCTGCAAAACGCCCCGTTCCCGGCAAGAGATCGCAAATTATCTCGGGATCAAAACGGTGTTCTACGCCATGAGCCACTATGTCCAGCCGCTGCTGCGATCTGGGCAGCTGGCCATGACGCTCCCGGAATCCCCCAAAAGCCGGAAGCAGCGGTACTATGCTGTGTGATGACGGGAGGAACACCCCCAAATTGACTGACCTCCTGCGGAGCGTACTGATATGTTGCTATTTTGCCGTATGTCCGGTATAATTGCGTTATACAAATACCCTATATGAATTATTGAAAGTGAAGAAATTAAATAGAAACCTAAAAGGCCTTTAATATTTTCAGGTGAGAGGGAACCATATGGATGATTTCAAAAAAACTCACAGAGCAACTTTTGAAAATATATATTAACGCTGAATCAGTAAATGGTTTAGATATCGAAAAATATTTTGATGAAAATATTAGTCTGATTGGAACAGGAGAACATGAGGTTTACAGGAATCTGCATGAGTTTCTGGATTCGTTTAAATTTGATGTAAAACGAAGAGGCAAAATCAAAATCGATATAAGAAATTTATGTCAGAAAGAAGAGCAGCTTGATGACAAGTATGTTCTTGTACATGGAATGGTAGATTTTGCAGGTCTATTTGAAGATGGATCGGTCTGCTTTAAAATGAATACAAGATTTACAATTATCTATAAATGGACAGGAGATAAATGGGTAGTTCAGCATCTGCATCAATCAGTTCCAGATCAGGAACAAATGGATGGTGAAGAATTCCCTCTTTCATTGGGAAAGCAGGTGAAGGAGAACCGGCAGGCGCTTCTTGCATTAGGCACTGCCTATTACCATGTATCAAGTCTGAACTTGAAAACAGAGAAAATCGAACTCGTCAAAAGGTCAAGGGCATCAGCTATGGGTATCGAGGAAAATAGTGGAGACTGGTATCCTCAGTTTGAGATTATTAAAGAGGTGATTGCAGAGCCTTTCGTGCAGAAGTATATGTATTTTTTTGATATCAAGACCATGGCTGCGCGGCTTCGTAATAAAGAGTCAATGTCTGATGAATTCATGAAGAAGGATGGGACATGGTTTCTTTCAATGATCGTTCCACAGACCTATGATGCTGATGGAAATGTTGCATCCGTGCTTTTTGCAAATCGAGATGTGACAGACGAAAAACTGCGGGAATTAAGACAGGAGAAAGAATTACGTGAAGCTAAACTAAAGGCAGAAAGTGCAAATAAAGCAAAATCGTCATTTCTGTTCAATATGTCTCATGACATCAGGACTCCTATGAATGCAATCATTGGTTATGCAAATCTGGCGACCAGACATGTAAACGATACAGAGAAACTGAGCAGATACCTTGAAAAAATACAGGTCTGCGGAGGAGAGCTTCTGTCACTGCTCAATAATGTTCTGAACCTCGCAAGAATTGAGAATAACAAGACTGAAATGGAATACACGGTTTCAAATGTCCGCGAGAATTTTGAAAACTGTATCACCATGTTCCAACAGCAGGCAGAAAGTAAAAATCAGACGATTTCCATGACAGAGCAGATTTTATATCCGTACGTATATATGGATGCTCCGCATGTATCTGAAATCTGTCTCAACATCATAAGTAACGCTATAAAGTATACCAATGCTGGAGGATCGATATCCTGTCATATCGCACAGACATCTTCTGAAAAAGAGGACTGGTGCAATTTGGCGATTACCGTGACGGATAATGGAATCGGTATGTCCGAAGAATTCCGGAAGCATCTTTTTGAAGCTTTTGAAAGAGAAAGCAACACTACACTCAGTCATGTTGAGGGGAGTGGCATCGGCATGGGTATTACGAAAAAACTTGTGGAACTCATGGATGGTACGATAGAAGTAAAAAGCAAGCAGGGTGAGGGATCAACTTTTACAGTGACTATACCTTGCAGGAAAGCATCAGAAGAAGATTTCCTGGTGAAGAAAAATAATGCTTTACATGATAAGAATTGTTTAAGCGGCGTCCGCGTTCTATTAGTTGAAGATAATGAGATCAATAGAGAAATCGCCACAGAATTATTGACAGGAGAAGGGTGCATAGTTGAGACGGCCAGCAATGGTGTGTCATGTATTGATATGATCGAGAAGGCGGATGCTGATTATTACAAGATGGTTCTTATGGATATTCAAATGCCGATTATGAATGGGTATGATGCTACATTAACTATCAGAGAGATGAAGGACCCTAAAAAAGCTGGGATTCCGATTATTGCGATGACTGCCAATGCTTTTGCAGAAGATGCAAACAAGGCTCTTTCTGTTGGGATGAATGATCATGTTGCTAAGCCGATTGATATGAGTATTCTTGTCCCAACAATGATGAAATATCATGACACACGAAGCGGAGCAACATTTTTGACAAGGTGAACAGCAGGAGGAGGTACAAAAAGAGCTAAAATGATAAGTTCACTTTGTCAAAATAACTAGGCTAAAAAGTCTTCATACGTCCTGGTTTCACGGAATTTCTTGTTTGTAATCGTATCAATGGCCTTTTTCTGTTTTCTTCTTTGACGATAAGAGACTTTCCGGCGCAGATCCAGATTTCCAACACCGAGCATACCGGCATCGATATAGCGATACAATGTCCGTTCAGATACCGGGATCTTGTCTCTGTGCGTAGAATAAATGTGAGTCAAGGGCTGGCCTTTCTTGATCAGGGGAGTCACCAACTTGTCCAGAGCAGCCAACTCATCCCCGTGTGTTTGCGGTTTACTGCGAGACTCTGAATAACGCCTCATAGCAACAGCATGTGCCTGTGTGGCAACATAGTAGGCGCGATCACAGACACAGTCTCTCCGCAACTGGCAGACATTGCAAACATATGGAGGAGATTGGATACGCATACAGGAGAGTGGGGAATAGGCAGGGCAGAGCGTTCTGCAATCGATTTTTCTGCAAAATACACATTCCTGTCTGCAAAGGAAATCCCCGCAAACGCATTGACGTGTGCATTCTGCAGCGAATCTGCAATCCTTACCATTGAATTTTGCGGCAGGGGCAAGGGTTCTGTTTTGCCGAATTTCTTTTGAAAGAGATTTTCTACTTATACCAGTGTCTTTAGCAATTTTAGTTAGAGAATCTCTACGATAGATACCAGCTTCAATTGCAACTCGTTCGGATAATCCAAGTCTCATAAGATACCTGCTTTCCGCAGAATGTGGCCAAGATTATCCTATCATGACACAATCAAATTGACAAAGAGAAGTTCACCCCTAAGCCGTAAAAATGGCCCAAAAGGGGAAGCTCACTTTGTCAAAATAACTGGAAGGTCGTCTGGGGGAGGAAAATCTAATTGAACAAAATGATATTTTTGTTCAATTAAGGGAAGGGCGAGCCAGGGAGGGGGGGTGACAGTTGTTTTGACAAAGTGAACGTCTCCCCCGCTTAGGTGCTTTGCCCTCTTTTTACGCTTGCCATACACGCACCGTCAGTATTTCTTGGGAAAATTCGCCTTTCCTAATTGCCAGAGATATTGGTCGATTTCCTTTACGGTATATGATTGCAATACATATAGTTCTGTCTGCGGTTTTGAATCGAATGAGCAGACAACCGCTGCCTGTGTAACCATGATCTCTCCCGCAAGCTCATTTCGCAGGCTCCTCTGCCAACGCATGAACGTGCTGTAGCCGATTCCATGCTCCCGGCACCATTGCCGCTTTGGCATACCGCTTCCGTTGTACGCTTTTATGATTTCGATACATCTCTCTTTTTTCAGGGTTTGAAACTCGTCCGGCATTCCTGAGACCTCCTTGAGGCTTTTGGTACCGATGGGGCTTTTGATACCTCGGTCTCAATTATCTCATCTCTACTTTGATCTTGCCAGACGGTGGATTATGAGGCGCTTACTCTGAGGCCGGGTGGCCATCATTGATTCCAGCGGCGCAAAAGAAGAAACAGCATCTCACGGCAAACAGCCTCGGTTCCCTGTGAAAGGAACCGGGGCTGTTTTTGCGTCACTTCATGGAGCGTGCCAGGAACGCGGCGATCTGCGCTCTCGTGCAGGTGGCGGTGGGGTCGAAGTGACCGCCGCCCACGCCGGTGGTGATGCCGTTCTCCACGGCCCAAGACACGGCCTGCGCGTAGTAGCTGTCAGCGGAGACGTCGGTAAAGCTCGCCGCACCGCCCGCCACAGGCTGGCCCGCGGCCCGCCACAGCATCGTCACCATCTGGGCGCGGTTGATGGCGGCGTTGGGGTTCGCGCCGTCAGAGATACCCTTGGTTTTTGCCCAGTTCTGCGCGTTCTCGAACCAGGTCGCGCCGCCGGTCAAGTCCGCATCGTTCTGCCGTGCCAGAATCGTCCACAGCTGTGCCCGGGTGGTGGAGTTGTTGGGCGCATAGCTCGTGGCGGTCATGCCGTTCACCAGCCCACGGGCGCTGACAAAATCGATGGCGTCCTTGGCCCAGTGGTCTTGCGTGTCGATGAAATCCTTAGAGTTATCAACGATTTTGACCGTTGCGCCGCCGTCCACGGTGAGCCGGATGCCGCCCTCCGTGGGAATGGAGTCCTTCAAGATCTCCTCCGTACCGTCGGGGTGGACGAGGACTGCCACCGTGCCGGGGGTCGCGTTGGAAACGGGAATTTCCACCTTCGTTTCGCCTGTGCCCTTGGGCAGTTCCACCTTGACGGTGGGGGCGGTATTGCTGTTGCGGGAAGCCTCCACCTCCACGGGAGCCTTCACCGCCTCGCCGTTCTTCTTGGCATCCTCCACGGCCTTGCTGCTGACCTTCGCCTCCGCCGCCGTCTTGCTTTCACCGTTCTCGATGGTGGTGATGGTCATTCCGGTGGAGCCGTTGGCCGTGGTGGTTTTGGTGGTCTCCGTGCCGGAGGTCACGCCGTTTTTGTCGGTTTTGGTTTCCGACTTCGTTTCAGACTTCGTCCCGTCCTTGGAGGTGATGGTCTCGGTCTTGCTTTCCGTCACCGTGCCGTCCTTCTTGGTCTCGGTCCGGGTCTCGCTTTCGACCTTCGAGCCGTCCTTGTTGGTCTCGGTCTCGTTCTTGGTCTCGACCTTCGTTCCGTCCGGTTTCGTCTCCGTTTTCGTCTCGGTCTTGGTCACGGAGCCGTCCTTGCCAGTGGTGGTCTCCACCTTGGTGCCGTCGGGTTTTGTGACCGTCTCCACCTTCGTACCGTCGGGCTTGGTGGCGGTCTCAGGCTTGGTGGGCGTCGTGCTGCTGGAGCCGCCGCCACCACCGGAGGAAGAACCGCCGGAACTGCCGCCCGTAGAGCCGCCGGGCTGAGAGGGCGTGGTGCCGTCGGTCACGGTGACCTTGCAGGTGGCAGATTTGCCCGAACCGTCCGCCGCGGTGGCGGTGATCGTCGCGGCACCTGCCTTGACCGCCGTCACGGTGCCGTCAGGGGCTACGGTGGCAACATCCTCGTCAGAGGACGCCCAAGTCAAAGCCTTGTTGGCGGCGTTCTCGGGCGTGACCGTGGCGGTCAGCGTTTCGCTGTTTCCAACAGAAATCGAAGTTTCCGCCTTGTTAAGCGTGATTTGGGAAACAGGGATGATCTCGGGCGTGACGGTGCGGACGTAGCCGCAGACGTTACAGGTGGTGTCCGCATCATCGTCGTAGACGTGCGCCTCTGTATCCTTGATGCTTTCGGACTGATTCGGGCACGCCGCATCGGTACATTCGTGCCAGTGGTTCGTACCGTCCTTGCTCCAATCGCCGTAGCGGTGCTCGTGCGCGGGCGGCGTCACGGTGAGTGTCGCGGGCTCGGAGTATACGGGAGGCGTGCTCACGCGGTCACTGCCCGTATGGTTGTTCGTGTTCCAGAGCACACAGCGGAACAACTGGCCGCTCTGTGCCGCCGTGACGGACGGGATCGTGTAGCTGGGCGTGTAGTTCCAGGAGTCCGCCGCACTTTTGCCGCCGGCGCCTTCGATGTCCGTCCAGCTCTGGCCGCCGTCGGTGCTGCTCTGCCACTGATACTCCAGTGTGTTGAGATTTTGCTTGATCAGCTTGGCGGAGAATGTCACCGAATCACCCACAGCCGCGGACACGCTCTGCGGCTGCTCCGTGACCACAGGTGTGACGCACACAAGGAGCCGCCAGTAACCGGTCACGGTCTTGACCGTATTGCCGGGATAGGTCAGCGTGACATGGAAGCAAACACACTGATAGTCCATTTCATCCGTGATGGTGATGGGATAGGATTCGCCCGCGGGTGGGATCTTAGCCCACTCCTCTTCCGTTGGCATAACGTTTCTGCAGTACTTCCAGCGGTATTCCGCTGTGACGCCCGTCAGAGAGCTTATGGGATACCGGGTTTGGCCGTCGTAAAAACCGGCGGTAATGGTCGCGATCTCGCCCTGAATGAATTCACCGTTTCCCCGCATGGGCGAGGCCGCGCCGCGCAGATATGCGGGACAGTAGTAGGCGGTAAATGTATGGGAATATGTCGTGCCATCCTTATTCGTCGCCGCGCAGCGGAACTTTGCGCCGTGCAGGGACAGGGGCAGGAGCGCCTGATAGGTGGCTTCCGTCGCGCCCTCGATATTCTCCCAGGTCTTGCCGCCGTCCCGGCTGACCTGCCATTGCAGCGCGGGCGCGGGCGTGCCGGTGACTTCAACGGTCAGAGTCATGTATTCACTGCTCTCGACCACACAGCTGACATCCTCCGTCGGGCTGGTAAACACCGGCACATCTCCGAGGGTCATGCTGCCGTCCGACTTGGGATAGTACTTATTCCCGCCAATGGTCACAGTCTCCACCTCTGCATCCTTGGGGATCCAGAGGTAGAGCTTTCCGCTGCCGTCGGTGGTGACATGGCTGTCGTTGAATGCCGTACCTTCCGGAAGCCCGGAAAGGGTGACGTCCTCCACCGCGGTGTTCTTTTCCGAAAGGGTCAGGGTGACCTTTTTCAGTTCATTGCCGTTGGAATCTTTCACGACCGTGTTCACCGGAACATCCAGATCGACACTGCCGCCGTTGATGACAACGTTGGCGCAGTTGACCGTGCCCAGACCGAAGACCAGGCTGTTTGAGATGGTGAGTTTCCCAAGCATCGTCTCCGGTTTGTTCGTGCAGTTGTTGATGAGCGTGATGCCATTGAATGTCAGGGAGGCGCTGGTGCTGCCGTCCATGGCGTGGTCGCCGCGGAGCGTCAGCTTTTCACCGCCGGACTGCCCCTTGATGGTCAGACCGCCCGAACCCTTGAGCGTCCAGACGGCATCGGTGCTGCCTTCGTTGGACCTCATGACACTCTCAGTGTTTTCCATCAGCACGATGGAGAGCTTCGAGCGGTCATCCAGCTCCACGCGCTTGTTCGGACCGCTCAGGTCCAGTCCGTTGAGCTTGACCTCCGCCTCGCCGCCTGTAAGCATACGGATGCCGAAGTCTGTGATAAACTTCCAATCCGCCTGGAGCTTGACGTCCTTCTCAGGGTGATAGTCGATCCAGGTGTCCTTTGCAGAGTCCCCCAGATAGCCCGCACAGAGCGCGGTGTTGTCTCCGCCGGGTGTGCCGCGGAAGGCGAGCACGCCCGAGGCGAGGAGCAGGTTGAGCAGGATCATCTTGCCGCTGGCGCTGTTGTCGGCGGTGGTGATGATGGGCGCGCCCTTCTGCGGATCATGGATGAAGCCGACCGGCGAGCTGCCGTCGTCCTGAAAGCCCTCCACGCTCATGATCTTTGTACCAGCCGGAAGCCAGAGGTAGACAGTGTTGTCGCCGACGAGCATGGTGAGATCCTTAATAATGTCATCGTTGACAGTGTTGGGGATATTCACGCGCAGTTGTGTGACCAACGGGCAAAAAGTCGACTGCATGGTGCCGCTGGTAGCGTCGGTGCGGTAGGTGATCATCATGAGGTTCCGGCTCTGGTTCATGTCCTCCAGCTCGACCTTTGTCCGGTAAACAGGATTGCCGCTGTGATCCGTGACACCGGTGACCGCCTTGCCGGAGGCGTCCGTCAGGTTGGCGTTGCTCCTACGGTCGATCTTCATCGTGCCGCCGGAGTGCTCCCCCTCCAGTGTGCTGCGCGTGACGCGCAGGTTTCCGGCAAAGTCGGCGCTGATCCAGCAGTTTTCAACGGATACGTTGGCTCCCGTTCCACCGATGGTCTTACCTGCGGCGTAAACGGCGCAGTCCTTGAAATTCACAGTTGCGCCGCTTGCCGCCGAAAGACCGCCCATGAGCGCCAGTGAGGACTGCGCCATGCCCTCGCCGATGAGGTTCAGCGTGCCGCCCTGCTCCACATAGATGGTGGGTGCGCTGCCGCTTTTCAAATAGCTCTTGCCTGTGAGCTTCAGGTTCAGCGTCGCGCCGCTGCGCACGGTAAGAAAGGTGTGATCGCGCACGATTGCAAGACCATCGAGCACGACGGTGTGCTCACCCTCCCGCACGTCGATGCCGTAGTAATTATTGTAGTCCGCCGCAAGGACTTTGCTGAAGCCCTCTTTGAGGTTCAGCTCCTGCTGCGTGTTGCCGGAGCTGTAAACATTCTGCTTGATGGAATCTGTATCCCCGGGGCGGTCGGCGTTGCGATAGTACCAGGTTTTTCCCTTGCTGTTTTGGTCCTCATTGTAGCTGAGCACCAGCACGGCATTTCGGATGCCGCTGATCTCCACCTCTTTTTCAGGGCTTACGGTTGTTCCGAGGATCACATTCTTGTAGATGCTGCCGTTCACCGGCTTTGTTGTGACGGCCTTTGTGTATGCCGTGTCTCCATTGGTCCCGGAAAGATCCCAGCTGCCGTTGACCTTCAGCGCGCCGTTTTCATTCTCGTTTGAAAGAATCGGGTTCTGTGTTTTCGCGTACAGATAGCCGCCGAGGTCGACCGTCAGGTTCGAGGAAACGTAAATAGCTTCCTTGCCGTCGTATCGGTTGGTCTTCGTACTGTAGCCGTTGGAATAGGCACGGACGCTTCCCCCGCCGCCGATCTCCAGTGCATTGGCCTTGATGCCGTAGCCCTGACAGCCGTCATTGCCGTTCTGACCGTCGCTCGTGGCGGTCACCTGACCGCCGACGACGCGCAGTGTTCCGCCCACAAGCAGGGCGACGGGATAGTCATTTTGGTATACACAACCCTTGGTGGTCGCATTAAGCGTGCCGTTCACTGTCAGATCGTTCTTGACATTGAGCGCGTAGAAGTCCAGATTGTTTCCCTTTGTCTCCGCAGTGACGCTCGTCCCGGCGCCAACGGCCATGCTCCGCGTCACGGTTCCATTCATGTAGCTGCGCAGTGTCAGATCCACGCTCCCGCTTGTCTCAATGCCGCCGGACTGAATGGGGAAGGTCTGGGCTTCAATGGTCAGGCTCCCGCTGCCGGAGAAGCGGACGGTATTGCCCCAGATGCCGAGATAGCGCGGCGTATTCACATCGGAAGCGGCGGGCATATACTTCAAGCTACTGGAATCACCAATGTAATTGCTGCCCTCAAGCACGATGTTCAGCGTCCCGACATTCCGGCTGTCGAGAAAGACGTTATAGTAATTGAATATGCCGGGCAATTGCTCGGACGAGACCTTTGTATAAGTGTCGATCGTGCAGTTTCGCAGCGTCAGCGTCTTCGTGGCGGCGTCATACTTGAAGCCGCCGGTCGTATCGTAAGTGCTGCTTATAGAGCTTTGTGTGATGTCGAGAACGGTGCTGCCGAGGGTAATCGTGCCATTCGCCGCCCGCGCACTGATGCCATTCGCCGCCCGCATTACGGCAGGGCTTTTTTCGGCGGCTACGACATCACTGCCAAGTTCATCATCCGCTGGTGCGGATGATCCCTCGTCCTCGGCGGGGGCGTTCGGGTCTTCGTCCCCGGCGGGTGCGTCAGGCTGCTCCTTACCAGACTGCTCCTCATCCGCGCCGCCCGGGGCGGGGACAGGGTCTTCTTCAGGGGTCGGCGTGCTGCCGGTTTCGTCCGCAAGCTTCGGAGCGCGGCAATCTTCGGGCTGCGCGTCCTCTGCGCCGCAGACGGGACAGTCAGGGTTCATGGCCTCTTCCGTGCAGGCTGTTTCGCAGATGCATGGGGAAACATCTTCTCCCCTTCCCTCGTCATCCGCGAACGCTGTTGTGGGGATCAGGGTCAGGCACAGAGCAAACGCGGTAAGCAAGCTAAGAAATCTTCTTTTCATTGTGATCCCTCCTTGATAAAAGAGTTTTGGCTTCTCCAATGGGACATCCCCTTGCCTAAATTTGTTTTTCCGTCAGAGCTTCAAAGCCTTTTTCCGCCTGCTGGACGGTCTTTTGGATGATGCCCAAAGCCATTGTGTGAAGGTCCATCTGTAAGACGGCCGCCGTGATCGCCGCCCGCTTCTCCTTCGGTACGTCATAGAGCTTGAGCGAGCAGTCCAGAAAGCGAGAGATCTTGGCCTCCATCGTGAAATACACGTCACAGGGAACCGACATGAACCCCCGCATAATGTTGGCGGACGCGATCTCCATCTCGTAGAAGTCCTTGGGCTGCGCCTCCGGCAGATAAGGCCCGAAGATGGTTTGCAGCCGCTTCGTTGTGCTTTTGTAAAGATATGCCGCGATGGATGGCAGAGAGTATGCCATCACATACAGCTCCCGCAGCGGCTCGGTCAGCTCGGCGATGTGGAGCTGGAGGGCCGTTTCCACGGCGTACAGGAGCACAGGATCTTGTTCCCCGCTGTGCTGCCCCGCCAGAGCGAATTGCCCGCTGAACATCCGCTGTACCAACTCCAGCAGCAGCGCCTCCTTACTGGGAAAAACATGGAAGAATGAACTCTGTCCGATGCCCGCCGCCTTTGCGATCTCGCCGGTGGTGGTTTTCGTGTAGCCGTTTTCCAGAAACAGCGTTACCGCTCCCCGCAGGACCTTCTGCTGGGTCACCAGACCGTTTAACAGTTTTCCTCTTGGCAAAATAATCAGCTCCTAACATCACGCTTGCGATTGCACTTTTATAATAGCATGAGCCATTCCATCACGCAAGAAAAATTTGGGGCGCCATGCCAGAAAAATTGGAGTCCCCTGTTCCTGACCCAGTTTTGACCCAGAATGGAATTGGAACGGGCAGGGCTGGACGGAAACAATGGAAAATCCGCCGAGCGAACGGCGGTAAAAAGCACAAATCGGAGCCGAAATGACTCCGATTTGCGCGTGAGACACACGTCAGAAATGCGGAAACCAAATATTTGCGTTCTGCGTTATTCTGCGCTATCCTAAAGTAAATATTAGATACAGAAGGTGTCATAAGTGAAGGGCGAGCAGGTGAAAAAAGTATTTCCTGCCTACTTTAGCAACTTTCAGCTGCTGCCGCCGCGAAAGAGCAGAAGATCGCGGTTTATCGCGCCTGCCAGACCCACAAATTGGAGCGTGAGTCCTTTCTTTGCACCTATGAAGAGAACGGGTTTCGGATCACGGCGGGCGGAAAAGAGGACGATCCACAGGAATATTGTATGTCGACCTATGCCAAACTGAAGGATGTCAGACGCTTTGTGGTAGCTGATTCCAAATACCAACCGCCGTGGACATTAGCGAAGGGGCATACGACGGTGAAAGATGGAGTATCCTGCGGGACCAAAGAGTGGAAGGAAAAACATAAATCCTCTCATGTGGACGACTGGCTCTATGAAGGTGCGGAGCCGTGGACGGCATTTGAATTGATTGATTATGATGAAGAGTATGAAAGAACTATTTCTAAAAGGAGATGACAGAAAAATCCCAACCTTGTATTGGGATATGGTCTTTGCAGAGTCTACACGACCAATTTTATTTACCTGCAGGGATAATAAGGAGAATCGTTATATCTGCTCCTGCCATTGCGCCGACGGAGAAAAGTGCGAATGGATCGTCGCCCCCACGACTTGTGAACGGCTGATCGACCTGCTGAGCGACAGAATCACGATACGGCAGGTGTTTGATGAATGTGAAAAGCCGGCCTTTTTGGTGACGAGGTATGCCGACCGGGAAATACCTGAGGTACGCACTGTGGCGGTAAAGAAACTTTCGCCAACGATCCTTCCGACCGCCGGTTATTACATGGAGGCAGAGGAAGGCGAATTTGACGAGGAGATTGCCGCGCTGAGGGAAGCATCGAAGACCGTGATGCTCACAGACACAGAACAGTACACGTTTTTCAGCTATCGCATAAATGATTTTTGGATCCCCTTTCCCCATATGAAAAGCAAGGACGAGGAATACCAGATGACGAGGCCTGTACGGCGTAAAATAGCTGTGGGAGCGTAGAATATGAATCGGTTTAAGTATAAGAGTACGGCGGTCACAAAGTCAGAGTTTGATTTGACAAAGCTGAAAGGCGGCGAGAAGATCGACGGAAGTGCGGAAGTTACGGTGGCAATCGGTATCCCGAAAGACTCTGAGGTGAACCGCATGGTGCGTTGTAAGATAGCGATGAATATCACCGGAGAGGACAACGAGTATCGGTGCTACATCCAGACGGTCAGCGATTTTGCGATTGTAGACTTGACGGATCAGAATGCATTGGTTAAAGACGCAAAGGAGTTTTGCGTGCCAAAGACGATGGAGGAGTTGTCTAAACGGCTCGATCAGCTGCTCAGCATTCAGATGGGGAAAAAAATCAATATTCCCATTCCGTCTATTTCGGTGAAGTAAGGACATTCTTTTGACTGAGTGTAGCCGCCGAGCCTCATTACCGTAAAAGGTCCGACAAAGGCCATCAGCAATAACATTGAGTTGCCTTATCTGGGCAAAAATCCTGCTTCCGACAAATTGGATCCGTTCATGCCGTGGATTGCCGCGATCCGCAAGAACTGCATCCTCCCTACAAAAAGGATTTCACCCGAGGACCTCTGATGACGCGAGGCCCTCGGGCATCTTCTTTTTACCGGATGTTTATTGAGCGTTTACGTTAATGACGTATAGGCTTTTAGAAGACTGAACAAAGCACAAGGCAGCTACCGCAAGTAAGCGAAAAGGTCTCTCTTTCTTGAAAAATCTTTTCCCGGGACCTTTACGCATGCGTCTAAATTTGCGGCGGTTTTCTTTATTGCATGGAACAATGCAGACCGGACACGTTCTGGATATGAATTTCTGTTCACTTGGAAGGCCTCCTTAAAAAACGTCATCATTTTCAAGGCGAAGCCTTCAATTTTTATTGATTTGTCAAGTGTTTTTTGCGAAAAATGGTGTTTTTATATGTCCCCCTGCGCTGAAATAAAAACGCTCAATCACCATCAAGTGATTGAGCGTTTTGCGCGCAAACTTAATGACATTGTCTACAGGGGGAGCATATCAACGTGGTTGAGCGTCTTAAACGGAACCTTTCTTGATTCCCACTAACGTTCCGCCGTTTTGGTGATACTTCCGTAAAGCGGACTGTAATAGAATAGTTATTCTTTACAGTTGCCGCAGCCGCTGGCAAGCCGCTCCCGGACACATTTTGCTGTGCGGGTACAGGCCAGACCGCCAATCGTTGCACATTTCAGTTCCGGCGGCAGCCGCTGCTCCACATCCAGCAGAGCGTCCAGCACCTCATCCGGCGGAATGAAGCTCTTGATGCCGGCCAGAGCCATATCCGCAGAGATGAAAGCATTGGCCACGCCCACAGCATTCCGCTTGATGCAGGGAACCTCGATAGGTCCGGCAATCGGGTCACAGACTAGGCCCAGCAGGTTCTTTAAACAGAGGGCCATGGCATGGACGATCACATTGGGGTCATCGCTGAACAAGCTGGCGAGGCCTGCTGCCGCGATGGAACTGGAGATGCCTACTTCACCCTGACAACCGCCAACGGAGCCAGAGTAAGAGATGTTCCGTTCTGCCATGATTACGCCCAGAAGGGCGCTGACAAACAGGGCATCCACTAACTGCTTATCAGTGAAATGATATTTCTTTTGGATTGCCATCATACAGCCAGGCACGATACCGGAGGAGCCGGCCGTGGGAGCTGCCACGATGCAACCCATAGAGCCGTTCAACTCCATGACACCAAGGGCCATCGCCACCGCCTCAGGCACGATGCCGCCAGAGATGGTCTTCCCTGCCGCAACTGCTTCGGAGAGCAGTTTTGCATCCTTACCGGAGGCCAGCCCGTAGAGGAGTTTGTTCTCCCCTGCTCCCTGCTCCACAGACAGCCGCATTCGCTCGAGGTGCTCGTGCATCCGCCCGACTACGGCCGCCCGGCTGAAGCCGGAGCGGCTCATTTCGTACTCGATGGCAATCTCCGCCAGGGACATTCCCTGTTCCGCCGCTTCTGTACAGGCCTGCTCACAAGAACTGTATACTTTGTGTCCAGGCAGGGATACACCGTACGCCAGAACGGGCTGCACCAGGCTTACCTTCGTAACATTAGGGGCGGCAGTAAGGGCTGCGAGCGTATCTGCGGAGGGCTGTTTCAAATAAGTCAGAGCTGTGACGTACCCATTAGCTCCCTGACCCTTCTGACAGGAGGCGGCCCCCTGGCAAAGAGTTTCCGAAAGTCCCCCGCTTCCCCATACGATCACATGGCAGGCATCAGGAGAAAGGCTGATCGCTGCGCCATCCACCTCACTGATCACAATGCTGCCCCCACCTATAGAAGTACCCAAGACAGAATACTGTTTCCCATCGCCGCAGGTGACGGTGATCTTAGCGGTGTTCTGGGGATACTGCCCTTCCGGCAAGAAGTCAACAGAGGTGTCGATGCCCCGCTCATGGGCCAGTTTAATTGCATTCCGCAGCTCCGGTCCGTCCTCTTTGCAGCCTATCGTACCACCAAAAAGGGCCGCATCAGTCCGATGGCCGCTGTAGGTGGTCCGCAGTTTAGGACTCAAGGTCAGCCGGATGGCTCGCGGCTCCTCATCAATGATGCGGTGGGCCATCATACCGATACGGGCCATACCTGCAGTGTGGGAACTGGAGGGACCTACCATCACCGGCCCGATGATCTCAAATACACTTGTACTCATAAATCAATTTCCTTTCCAGCCGCAGGGCTGAAGATAGTAATGCCGGCAGGCGGGCGTTGGTCCCGCCTGCCGGCATTGCTTTTTATCAAAAAGATCGTTCGCCTTATGCGTAACCCAGCAGGCGAGGAAGGAAGAGGGAGATGGCCTCCACATAGGTGGTCAGCAGCATGACAGGCACATAGCCCACCAGCAGAAACACCAGTGTATTCTTCATCATCTCACCGAACTTGGCGTTGCCCACCTTCATGCCGAAATACAGCACGCTGGCGTAGGGCGGCGTCAGGCAGCCGCAGGACAGGTTCACGATCATCAAAGCACCGAAGTGGATGGGGTTCACGCCATAGGCTGTCAGCAGAGGCATCAGCAGCGGTGCGCACAGCATGATGGCGGTGGTGTCGTTGACGATCATGCCCACGAACAGCAGAAACACGTTCACCATGATCAGCACCACGAACTTGTTGTTCGTGAAGCCAAGGAAGATGTCCACCAGCATCTGAGGGATCTTCAACTGCGTCATGCACTGGCTCAGCAGCAGGCAGAAGAAGATCATCATGAAGATAGATCCGATGGAGGAAGCCGTAGTCTTGAGCATATCCATGGTGTTCTTCACCTTCAGCTGCCGGTACACCAACGCACCCAACAGCAACGCCAGCACGGAACATACGCCCGCGGCTTCCGTCGCAGTGAAGAAACCGCCATAGATGCCGCCCAAGATGATCACAGGCAGCAGCAGAGCGGGGATGGCCTCCACAAAAGCCCGAGATGCCTTAGGCTTCGCCTTGGTGACCTGGCCCTCGATGGCTTCTGCATTCTCCTTCTTGGCATAGCGGCGGGCATAGAACACATTGATAGCGGAGAAGGTCAGGATGGTGATGATGCCGGGGACAACAGTGGCCATGAAACAGCCCAGGATGCTGATTCCCGTTGTCCAGCCCAACACGATAATGGGGATGCTGGGCGGGATCAATGTGCCCAGAATAGAGGAGCACGTCACGAGAGAGGTAGCGAAACCTCTGGAATAGCCCTCCTTCTGCAACTCAGGGATCATGATGCTGCCCAAGGCAGCGATACCGGTGAAGGCAGAGCCGGAGATAGCGCCCATAATACCGCAGACTACCACACAGATGCAGCCCAGAGCACCCTTGACCTTACCCACGAAGATGCGGGCCAGATCCACTAATTTTTCAGCGATGCTGCTCTCCGCAATCAGGTTGCCGGCAATAATGAACATGGGGACTGCCATCAGCGATGTTGATATCATTTGCGAGTAACCCCACACAAACAGGGACTTGATAGGAATCCCGCAGGTGGCGACCATGAAAATCAAGGCGCCCGCAAAGCAGTAAGGCAGGGGTACGCCCACCAGGAGCAGGACCAGCAGCAGGACCATACAAAACGCGAATGCGGTCATGACATCCATTATGCAGCGCCTCCTTCTTTTTTGAATACATCCTTCAGCGCCACCAGATTCTGGATGGTGCGGGTTAGAGTGAACAGGGCCATCAGGGCCAGACCGGCCAGGATGACACACTCGCCGATGGGCATGGGGATCTTCAGCACAGCACTGATCTTGCTGACCTTCAAGCTGTACTGAGTGTACTCGCTGGCCCACTTCAGCACATAGATGGAAAGACCGGTAGCACAGATATTCGCCACGCTCTTTGCCCCGGCAATTGCCTTGGGGTTCTTCGCAACAGCGCCCACCAGACCGCATTCAATATGGCTGTCAGTAAAGGAGGCACAGGCACCGCCCAGGAAATAAATCCAGATGGTGGGGAAAGTCAGAAGTTCCTCGATGCCGAACAGGGGCATATTCAAAGCTCGCAGGATGACCTGAATGAACACCAGCAGCGTGATGATCATAGCCAACGCCGCACAGATGTACTCGCAGATCTTACCGATCACATCCACGACCTTTAGGCAAACAGTTCCGATAGTTTTCACGCTTCGCCTCCTATTAACGCTCTTTCTCTCTGGGGATGATGAACTCGAAGTCACCATTGATCTCGGACTTGGTCGCCTCCCCGTCTGCCACAGCCACTACCTTGTCCAGCAGTGCCTTGCCAACCTCTGCCAGAGGCGTCCCCTCCAGAACTACACCGGCGTTGAAGTCCAGCATGCAGTCAAACTCCGCATAACTCTTTGGATTGCCGGTGAGTTTCAAGGTAGGCATCACAGCATTGCCCAAGGGGGAGCCCCGGCCAGTGCTGAACACATCCATGTGAGCACCGGACATGGCGAAGCCGCTGGTGGCATTACCGTCGATGCCCGGGGCCCGCAGATCCAGGATCCACACACCGGGATGGGGCACATGCTCTCCTGCCCGGATCAGCCCCTGAATGGGGGATCGGGTACCGATTTTTTTGATGTTGCCCATAGACTTTTCCACCAGAGTGGTGATGCCGCCGGCCTTATTGCCGGGGGTGGGGTTCATCTCCTCAATGGTCTGGCCGTGGGCCTCCACATACTCGGCCCGCAGTTCGTCGCACATCTGGATGACCTCCAGACCCACTTGGGGCGTGACGGAACGCTCGGCCAGAATGTGCTCGCTCCCGGGGAAGCCAGGCACCTCGCCGATGATGACGCTGCCGCCCTCTTCCACCACCAGGTCGGTCATCTCCCCGATGGTGATATTGCCGGAGAGGGCCGTGGTCCAGTCGGAGCCGCCACACTGCACAGCCAGCACCAGCTTGGAGAGCGGAAATTCCTTCCGGGGCAGGGCTGCGGCCGCCGCTTGATACTTCTCGGCGATCTCCACGCCCTTTGCCACAGCGGGCCGGGGGCCACCGCTTTCCTGAATGCCGATATAGCTCACCGGCTTGCCGCTGGCGGCGATATCAGCCATGATCTTGTCATGGTCGGTCTGTTCACAGCCCAAACCCACCAAAATGACCGCGTACACATTAGGGTTCAATGCCGCGGAGGTCAGTGCCAAGCAGGTGCGCCGGTGATGATCCGCAACCTCTACGCAACCGCAATCAATTGGGATGACGTGGGCACCAGTCTCGGCGGCAATCTGCTGGGCCACGGTATTGGAACAGTTGACCATACTCAGCACCAGAATATAGTTGCGGATGCCCACACTGCCGTCGGGGCGCTCATAGCCCATAAAACTTCTGCTCATACCGCTGCCCTCGCTTTCTTTCGGAATTCTTCGGCATAACGGTTGCACAACTCCTCCGTGATGTCCTGGAGATTATGGGTATGAACCCAGGCACCCTTGGCGATGGCCTGAGAGGCCCGGCCAATGGGCACGCCGTACTTATACACCAGTTCACCTGCCGCTATGTCCCGCAGTGCGATCTTATGGCCCAGAGCGATATCCTCCAACGCCGTTAGGGTCTCCCCTGCAGCGTCGATGGCAGTTCCAGCCTTCACGGGTTGGGAAACCACTGCGACGATATCTTTCGGGTCGCATCTCAATGCCTTCACACACATATCGATAGCCCCTTTCCCGGATTTACTCGTTGACTTTAGCCATGATGTCGTTCCAGATGTCACCGTACTCAGATGCGATCTGGGGCCACACGTTGGTACGGACGTAATCGGCATAGGCGTCTACGACATCCTGAGAGGGAACATATACCTCAACGCCCTTCTCGGTGAACAGGTCGATATACTTGGTCTCGTTGTCTTTGGCCAGCTGATAGGCCTCGGCCTCCCACTCCTTTGCCAATTTAGTTACGGTCTCCTGTTCGTCGGCAGACAGGCTGTTCCAGGTATCCAGGCTCATATACAGCCAGTGGTTTTCCATGTGGGTCCGCAGGCAGTAGATATACTTCGCCAGCTCACCGTAATCAGACCAGTACTGCTCAGCGCCACCACCGCAGGCACCGTCAACGACGCCAGTCTGCAAAGAGGTGAAAGTATCAGAGGTAGGCAGTGGAGTAGTCTGGAAGCCAATAGCGGAAGCAAAGGACTCAAAGGACTTCATCTGGGGAACACGAATCTTCACGCCCTTGTTGGCGGCGGGATCCTCGATGTTAGAGGCGGGCTTGGTAGTCATGATAGCACCGAAGTACTTGGGCATGACAGCCAGCAGATGGATGTTCTGCTTTTCCAAGCTCTCACGAACATAGTTGGTGATGATACCGTCATCGGAATTGTAGAATTCATAGGCATCATCCCAGTTGTTTACCAGATAGGGCGCGATCTGCACAGACAAGGTGGGATCCACACCATTGGACATAGAACCCAGCATCAGTTGCACCTCATCCAGGCCAACGGCCTCCTGCACCACGGTGTAGTCACCCAACTGGTTATTGGGATACATATCGATCTGCAGGCCGTCCAGATTTTCCATCAGGCTGTCGGCGAACTTGTTAGCCATGATGTCATTGTCGGTGCCTTCCGCGCGAGTGTGGCTAAACTTCCAAACACGGCTGGAAACCGTGCCGGAGCCATTGCCTCCGTTGGAGGATGTTGAGTCATCTTTCTTGCCGCCGCAGCCGGACAGCATAGTTGCCAACATCAGGGTCGCTAACAAAGCGCTCAAGATTTTCTTCTTCATGCTAAGTTTCCTCCGTTTACACATATTTTTCTTTTATCTCACTGACACTCATGCCTTCAAGCCCCAGGCACTTCAGATTGCGGCCAGCCGCTCTGAAATCCTGTCCCAGAAGTCTGTTCGCCAGTTCGATCACACTGGTCATCACTGGAGTCTCCACTCCAGCCAGCTGGCCGAATGCCTCCAAGGGCACCAGACCGCTGGGCGTGTCCTCTGTCAAGAAGCGGTTTTGAAGAGAGGGCACTGATTTGATATTTGCGTAGGCAGCGTTGTTCTGAAGCATCTCATAAAGACTATCTCCTGTCACGCCATACGTATCGGTCAACCACTGGGTCAGGCTCACCGCCTGGATACCATAAGCGGCGGCTACTGCCACACGCTCCCGGTCCGCCGCTTCCACTACCTCTGCCACTGCTGGAGTAATACCCGCACGGTAGTAGAGGAAACTCTCTCCCGCCTCGATGCGGCCCGCGTTTAGCACCACGGGCGCCGGATGGAGCATGGCTCCCGTATTGTTGAAACCGATCTGCAGTGGGCCTTGGGCCTGATACAGGTCTGGAATGATCTCATGCAGCAGGTTCATCACCCGGACTCCGGCTTCGCTGGGCAGCACCGCCGTGGCCATCTTCAGCTTTAGGGCCGATACTGTCACTTCACCAGGCTTTGACGCCCGGCAGGCGTAGATTAAGTCCTGAGTCTCCGCCACAGGGTTATCCTTACCTGCCGCCCGCAGAACATTGCGGACTACGATACCGCCTCCAGTCTGGCCCGGGCACAGGAGCACGATCTGCTCCTCCGTCAGGAGAGGCGCCAATTCCTTCGCCAGGGAGATATGCTGGTCAGTAGTAGTTGTTACGATCACGATCTCTCTGCCCTTTAACGCTTCGCCCAGAGAGTCGGTGATCAAGCTGATGCTTACTGTGCCCTCTAGTTTGCCGGAAAGGGTGATCTCCCGCCTGCTTTGCAGAGCTTGTACCTTTTCCCGGTCAATGTCGTATAGGCTGACATCCTGCCCCAACAGTGTCAAATGCCCTGCCAGTGCCTGACCGCCGTTACCCGCACCCAGGACGGCAAGCTTATGTACCGCCATGTTTCACGATCACTCCTTTTTATCTCTTTTGTCAAACTGTCCTACAGCTATTTTTAGATAGACACACATAGTACTGTTTTCAACCCAACTGCCCTATGGTATCTTCAGTAGAGCCTCTATCCACTTTTTGACGTTTTTTACCGATTTGTCAAGCTGTCCTACAGCTTGATGGCTGATATCATTATATTAGCAAGATGGTAGTAAATGTCAATGCTTTTTTTTTGCAATTCTCCAATTTCAGTAACCACAACAAATTTTATTTCACATTTTTATATAAAACATTGAGCACAAGTGAACTCCATAGAAAGCACATCGGGACCCTGTTATATGTAATTAACGGTGTCTTATCGCCCCCTCAGGTGACCCGCATAAGCGTCTTTCCGCATCTGCCGGCAATTTTATGGCCGGACCTCCTCCACGGCACCTGGCTCCTTCTTGTCCCGGAGTTTGCGGAACAGGTGTCTCTTGATGATCTCCTCAGCCTTTTGCGTATCGTGGGCTTCAAAAGCATCGATGAGCCGTTTGTGGTCCATGTGGCCCTCATAATACAGCTCGGAGTTCTTATCAGCGCTGGAGAACTCGTTGCGTTCCTCCATCAACGGTTGGGTAAGGGAGTTATACAGAGCTGAAAGGACCTCATTTTTCAGCATTCCTACGATATAGGCATGAAATTCGATTCCGCAGTGATCTAACCCGTGGTGATCCTTCTTCCCCTCACAGACCATCATTTGCTGGAAGTTCTCACGCAGATGGGCGATATCCTCCGGTGTACAGATCTGGCAGGCCACTCGAGTGGTATAAGACTCGATGATATACCGGCACTGGAGCACATCATCTAAGTACTCTGCACTGCTGAGCATATCAGCCAGGCGCCCATCACGTATTTTTTGCAGTGCATTGGGCGCCACAAAGGTCCCTTGGCCGCTGTGGGCCTCTATAATGCCAGCCAGCTGCAAAGATTTGATGGCCTCCCGGATAGAGCCGCGGCTCACATGGAAAAGCTCAGCTAACTTCATCTCACTTTGGATGCGGTCGCCTTCTTTCCAAGCTCCCTGCTCAATCTGGTCACGAATCTGCGCGGAAACATTTTCATAAACTCGGTTCTTCTGTACTGGAACGATCATATCATGTCCACACTTTCATATGTGATAGGTCTAACTATATTATAACATATCCTATTCCATACCATTTGTCAAGCTGTCTTACATTTGAACTGTATTAAGTAGTGCCTTTTAAGCTAATCGCTGTTGGACAAAGTACAGGAGCTTTCTGGAGCGTTCCGGCATCTCCAACCAGACAGATATCGTCATGGCCATCCTGCTCTCGGTGCTGATCCTAGAAGCGACCCGGCGGTGTGTGGCTAAGGAACTGAGTATTATCTCTATTATCTTCCTGCTCTATGGATATTTCGGCTATCTGATGCCCGGTGTATTCCACATCCGCGGCGGTTCTATTGCCCGGCTGGTGAATCACATCTACATGATTCCGGAGGGGATCTTCGGCACCTGCCTGGGGACCTCTGCCAACTATATTGTTCTGTTTGTTATTTTTGGCGCATTTCTGGAAAAGAGCGGTCTGGGAAGTCTGATCCAGGATATTGCCATTGAACTGACCGGCCGGTATGCCGGCGGTCCCGCTAAGGTTGCCGTGCTCTCCAGTGCACTGTTTGGCACCGTCAGCGGCAGCGCGGCAGCCAACGTGGTGACCACGGGCGCTTTCACCATTCCGCTGGGATGGTCTCGGTTTCAAGGCTCTTCTGTGTCAGGTGGCTTCATTCCGGATATTTTGTTTCCCAGCCCGACCGCGCTGACTTTTGGGAAAAGAGGAGCAAACAATATACAGCTTGCTCCTTCGTGCAAGGCATAGGCGATTGAGATATTGTCTTCTGGACTCCAAGCAGCTTCAAGTATTCAGTCTCTTTTCCGGAATAATATTAAATTAGGTGGATGTTACGTCTGGATGAAAAAAGTTTGATTACGCATAAATGATAACTGGACCTGTTGACAAAGTGGCGCGCAAATCCTTTCTGTGGTAAAATGGTTATAGGAGGGATGTAGCATGATGGGACACCAAAGCAGACAAATGGCAATGCTTTTCGTAGATATAGAGTCACTGATTCCAGAAACCCACCTGCTGCGGAAGATTGAGCGGATGGTATCCTTTGATTTCATCTATGATCTTCTGGCGCCATATTATCCGGCAACAGGCCGTCCATCTGTCGGCCCTGTCAGTATGTTCAAAATGCTCTTGAGGCATCAAATCAGAGCGGCGGTTGGTGGAGGAAGTTCAGCTCAACATCGCCTACCGATGGTTTTGCGGATTTGAACTGGATGATGCATATGGAAAATGGGATTTGATTGAGTTTCAGAGCGGTTTGTGCTACAATCATTCTGAAGCTATCTGCCATTCAGGATACAACGCCACAGAAAGTCCAGAGGAAACGTCAGCATGACCAGAAGCGAATTTGACCGGAAATACACATCACAGCTCAACCCGCAGCAGTTGGCGGCGGTACACGCCGTCGGCGGCGCAGTGCTGCTTTTGGCCGTACCCGGCAGCGGAAAAACCACGGTGTTGGTGACCCGGCTGGGCTATATGCTCTGCTGCTGCGGGATCTCTCCGGACGCGATCCTGACCATGACCTACACCAAGGCGGCCACCAAGGAAATGCAGAAGCGGTTCGTCCGGCTTTTTGGCCAGGATTGTCCGCAGATCCCGGAGATCCGCACGATCAACGGCGTTTCCTCTAAAATCATCGATTTTTATACCCGGACACATGGCAGCGGAAGCGCCTTTACAGTGGTTGAAAATGAAGGCGAACTGGCAAAAATCGTTTCCGATCTGTACCGGGAGCTCAGCGGTGAGTTTGCCACCCAGAGCGTGATCAAGGAGCTTCGCAAGGGGATCGCCTATGTGAAGAACATGATGCTTGGCAAAGAGGATCTCGGCGAATTGGACACTGGATTCGACCAATTCCCAGAGCTGTATGTACAGTACAATCTGGCGCTGCGGCAGCGCCGGTGGATGGATTATGATGACCAGATGATCTACGCCAAGACCATTCTGGAAAATTATCCGGATATTCTGGCCCATTTTCAGGACGCCTTCCCCTATATCTGCGTGGACGAGGCGCAGGACACCTCCAAGATCCAGCACGCCATCATTCAGCTGCTGGCCCGGAAAACCGGCAACCTATTCATGGTCGGAGACGAGGATCAGAGCATCTACGGCTTCCGGGCCGCCTACCCGGACGCGCTGATGCAGTTTGAGCAGACCTATCCCAAGGCCCGGGTCCTGCTGATGGAGGAAAATTACCGCTCCACGCCGGAAATTCTCCATTTGGCCAACGGGTTCATCCGAAAGAATACGGACCGCCGCCCCAAAACCGTCCGACCCACCAGAGCGTCCGGGGCGAACGTGCACCTGATCTCGGCGGCAGACCGCACGGCCCAGTACGCATGGCTGCTGGACATGGCGGCCCATTGCGATGGGCGGACCGCAGTCCTGTACCGCAACAACGACAGCGCCCTGCCGCTGATCGACCTGATGGAACGGCAGGGTCTTCCCTTCCGATGCAGACAGATGGATGACACCTTTTTCACCCATCGGCTGGTGGCGGATCTACTGGACATCATCGCCTTTGCCAATGACAGGAAGAACACGGAGGCGTTTCTCCGCATCTACTATAAAATCGGCTGCGGCATCACCAAAAAGGCCGCGGAATATGCCTGTGAAGCCTGTCAGCGCTCCGGGAAAACGGTTCTGGAGGAGCTGCTCACCTTCTCCCCTCTCTCCCAGTATGCCCGGGACAGCGCTGCCGGACTGATGGACCTGCTGCCGCAGCTTCTGGAGGAGACGGCGGCCCGGGGCTTGAAACGGATCTGGACGGAGCTGCGCTACAAGGATTATGTGGAACAGCAGCAATTAGACGGCAACAAGTTTGAGATCCTGACCCTGCTGGCGGAACGGGAAGCCGATCTGAATACGCTGGTCGCCCGGCTGGACTACCTGCGGATGCTGGTCTCAGCGCCGCCGGAGCCCTCATCGGAGGGGCTGATCCTCTCTACCGTCCATTCCAGCAAGGGCCTGGAATATGAAACGGTTTACCTTCTGGATGTGCTGGATGGGATCCTGCCAGCCGTTACGGAGCCGAAGGGCCCGGAGGAGGAACGGCGGTATCAGGAGGAGCGCAGGCTCTTTTATGTGGCGATGACCCGGGCAAAGGACCATCTGTACCTGTTTTCTTGCCTCGACCGCAGCTCTGCGTTTATCAGAGAATTGCGGAGGGAACTGCCGGTGGAAAAAACCGAGGAGGATGACCTCTTCGCCGCCTTGCGGGAGGAGCTCTGCGGAAAAGCCTATTACCACAGGCAAAAGGGCCGGGGCACCGTCAGGGCCGCCTGCGAAGGGCGCTGCATGATCGCCTATCCCGGCGGCGAAACGGAAACTCTGACCGTCGGCCAGATGTATGACCGTCGGCGGGTCCTGCGGGCCGCACCCAGCCGCACCGCCGTTCAGGGAAAGCCGCGGATAGCGATCCCCCCTGCCGGACGAACCGCCCCGCAGCGGGACAGGAGCCTGACGTCGGGGGAAACGACGGCGCTGATGGCCGGTGCGGTACGTGGCCGGAAGGTGATCCATACAACCTTCGGCACGGGAACCATCGTCAGCTGTCAGGGGGCCGTTATGACCGTACAGTTTCCGCAGTCCGGCGAAAAGAAATTCGTCCTGCCGGATGCCGTGCGGCGGGGTCTGCTGCGCTATGACGGCGACGATTCGGTATAGGAAAGCACTCATAGCGTTCCCATTCGTCTCAATCACTCAACTGTAAGGAGGATTTTTGTCAATAACCCCCACCAAATCTAACGATTTGGAGGGGGTTTGCGAGAAATCGTAAGCCCTGATTGACTACCCTAAGTGTTTCGAGCACTACGTT
>ERZ839767.2016-NODE-2016-length-28287-cov-4.200588_pt1 | contig 28287 bp, 20 predicted proteins | sample MGYA00519879_ERZ839767 | MGnify/ENA primary metagenome ERZ839767 (study PRJEB31850, sample SAMEA3708852) | human gut metagenome | biome: human gut; feature: human-associated habitat; material: faeces | place: China | collected 2014 ... | reverse complement strand
GGTGGCCTTGGACGGTTACCGTATGGCGATCCGCCGCGTTGCAATGGAAAACGATTTTGAAGAAAAGAGCATGATCATCCCGGAAAAATCGCTTGCGGAGCTGGCAAGGATTTTAGGGGACGGCGAGGAGACGGTGCGGATCGACGCAACCGGCCGTCATGCGATCTTTACGTTTGACAACTATCGTATGGTGACCCGTCTGATTGAGGGAAATTATATGAACTACCAAAGCGTTATCCCGAAGGAGCATTCCATTTCCATTACCTGCCCGGCGGATAAGATGAATCAATCGATCCAGCGTGCGTCGCTGATTATCTTAAACGATGTGGTAAAAAGCCCGGTTAAGTTTTTGATTGAGGACGGCAATATCAATATTTCCTGCGCGACGACGGCCGGTTCGGTGGATGACAATATCCCGGTGGATATCAAGGACGCGTCGTTGGAAATCGGCTTTTATAACCGATATTTGCTGGAGGCGTTCCGCGTGATTGATACGGAGGATGTAAAACTCCTGTTCCAAAGCCCGACGGCGCCGCTCGTGATTGTGCCGCCGGAGGGGGACGATTACCTGTACCTGATTCTGCCGCTTCGGATGCAGACAGACTGATGCAGGCAAATCGGCTGAACCTTCAAAATTTTCGGAATTATACCGAGCAGTCGCTGGAGTTTGGCAGCGGCGTGAATATTCTTTGCGGCGATAATGCCCAGGGCAAGACCAACGTGTTAGAGGCGATCTACCTGTTCTCCATGGGAAAGGCAAACCGCGCCCGGCGCGATACGGAGCTGATTTATCACGGCCGGGAGAGCGCGGCGCTTACCCTCGACTTTGTAGATGGAGATCGGGAAAGCACCGCACAGATTGAGTTATATCATAACCGGCGTAAAAGCATCCGTGTCAATGATATTCCGATCCGCAAAAACAGTGAACTGGTGGGCCGGTTCCGCGTGGTGTATTTCGGACCGGAATATTTAAGCCTGGTAAAAGAGGGACCTAAGCAGCGGCGCCGGAATCTGGATATTTTAATCAGTCAGTTAAGACCCAGCTATTTTTCGGCGCTGTCAGATTATAAAAAGCTGCTGGACAGCAAAAATGCGCTTTTAAAGATGGAACGGCCCAATATGGCGATGCTGGAAATCTTAAACGATAAGATGTCCTCGGTGGCGGCCGAGATGATTGTCTGCCGCGCGGCATACTTAGATAAAATCGGCCGCACCGCCGGCGCGATTCAGCATGAGATATCGGACGGCAGAGAAAAGCTTTCGATGCGGTACCTGTCCTGCATCGGCAGTGCGGACGGCCTTACGCAGGCGGAAGTAAAAGAAAAGCTCTTTGCACGGCTTTGCGAGGTGTCCGGCCGGGAGCTGGACAGCAGGGAGTCGGTGATCGGTCCGCATCGGGAGGATATCGACTATCTGATTAACGAACAGTCGGCAAAGGCGTTTGCCTCACAGGGGCAGCAAAAGACGATTGTCCTGGTGCAAAAGCTGGCAGAGGTTGAACTCATGCAGGAGGAGACGGGGGATTACCCGGTTTTGCTGCTGGACGATATTATGAGTGAACTGGATCAGAAACGGCGCAGCTTTGTGCTGCGGCATATCCGCAAAACCCAGATGTTTGTCACCTGTACGGATTTGGATGGGCTGACTGTGGATGAAAGCACCTGTCTGTTTCGGGTTGAAAACGGGACGGCGCGGCGAGAAGGAGGGGTTTGAATGTATCTGCATTTGGGCAGTGATACGGTGGTGAATACCAAGAATGTCATTGCAATTTTGGATTTGGAAAGCACCTCACAGTCGCAGAATACCCGTGACTTTTTAAAAATTGTGGAGGAGGAGGGGTTTGTCCGCAACGTGTCGGACGAAATCCCCAAAACCTTTGTATTATGTGAGATAGACGGGCAATCGGTGATCTATATCACCAATATTTCATCCAAAGCGCTGGCCGGACGTTCGGCGCGCGGAAAGTAACAAAATACATGTTCCGCCCGGCTCACCGCGGGACAAAACGGAAGGAAAATTGTGAGTCAGAAAGGCTGATGCAGTATGGCAGAAGAACAGAATAAATCAAGTGTCCCGTCCGAGGGGCATATTGCGCTGACAGAGGAGCATATGACCAGCGTCCCGGTGGACGCGGAGTATAATGCCGACCAGATTCAGGTGTTGGAGGGACTGGAGGCGGTCAGAAAGCGCCCCGGTATGTATATCGGATCGACCACAACGCGTGGACTTCATCACCTGGTCTATGAGATTGTTGATAACGCCATCGACGAGGCGCTGGCCGGGTATTGTACGGATATTGAGGTTGTGATTGAAAAGGACAACTCCATCACCGTTACCGATAACGGCCGCGGAATCCCGATCGGGATTCATCCCAAGGCCGGCATCCCGGCGGTAGAGCTGGTTTTCACCAAGCTCCATGCCGGCGGTAAATTCGGCGGCGGCGGATATAAGGTTTCCGGCGGTCTCCACGGCGTTGGTGCGTCGGTCGTGAACGCGCTTTCCGTCTTTTTGGAGGTTGAAATTTCAAACGGCGGCCACGTTTATTATCAGCGCTATGAGCGCGGCAAAAGCTGCGGCGCGCTCAAACAGATCGGCGATACGGATAAGACCGGCACCAAGGTGCATTTTAAGCCGGACGGTGAGATTTTTGAGGATCTGGTGTACCAGTTTGACGTCCTGCTGCTCCGTCTGCGTGAGCAAGCCTTTTTGAATGCGGGTATCCGCATCGTTTTAAAAGACGCAAGAGAGGATGCGCCTGAAGATAAGCGCGAGGTTGATTTGCGCTATGACGGCGGTATCAAAGAATTTGTTCAGTACGAAAACCGCAATAAGGAGCCGATCCACCAGGAGGTTATCTATGTAAACGCCGTGCGTGAAAACTGTGAGGCCGAGGTGGCAATGCAGTATAATGATGGGTATAGTGAAAATATTATCAGCTTTGCCAATAATATTAACACGACCGAGGGCGGTACGCACGAAACCGGGTTTAAGGCGGCGCTGACTAAGGTAATCAATGACTACGCCAGAAAATACGGATTTTTAAAGGATAACGATGATAATTTAAAGGGTGAGGATGTCCGCGAGGGTCTGACCTGTATCATCAGCGTTAAGGTGACCGAGGCGCAGTTTGAAGGACAGACCAAGACAAAGCTCGGTAACAACGAGGTTATGGGAGCTGTGGACCAGGCTGTAGGCGAAGCACTCTCCTATTACCTGGAAGAGCATCCCAAAGAGGCCAAAATGATTGTAGACAAGGTGATATTGGCAGCACAGGCACGCGTGGCTGCACGCAAGGCGCGCGAGTCCGTACAACGCAAGTCACCGATGTCCGGTGGCGGCATGCCGGGCAAACTAGCCGACTGCTCCAGCAAAGACCCGGAAGAATGCGAATTGTTCCTCGTCGAGGGTGACTCTGCAGGCGGTTCTGCCAAACAAGGACGTAACCGTACTTTCCAAGCTATCCTGCCGCTTCGCGGTAAGATTCTGAATGTAGAGAAGGCCATGTGGCACAAAGCATTCGAAAGCGATGAAGTAAACAATATCATTCAGGCTTTGGGCATCCGCTTCGGTGTAGACGGCGAGGACAGCAAGGAAGCCAATATAGACAAGTTGCGTTACAAGAAAGTAATCATCATGACCGATGCCGACGTCGATGGTTCTCACATCGACACGCTGATCATGACGTTCTTCTTCCGCTATATGCCACAAATCATACAGAATGGTTATCTGTACATCGCCACTCCTCCGCTCTACCTGTGCAAAAAAGGTAAAATAGAAGAGTATTGCTGGACAGACGCACAACGTCAGAAATTCATCGATACCTATGGCGGCGGTTCTGAAAACGCTGTTCACACCCAACGTTATAAAGGTTTGGGTGAAATGAACGCCCAGCAATTATGGGAAACAACCATGGATCCGGAAAACCGTATGCTGAAACAGGTAAATATCGAAAACGCAGCTGAAGCCGATTACATCTTCTCCATGTTGATGGGTGAAGACGTAGGTCCGCGCCGCGAATTCATAGAAGATAATGCAACGTATGCAAATATCGATGCATAATACGTTTTTATAAACCAACCTCACATCTTACAACGAAGAAGCGCCGGCAGCAAAGGTAAATCCTTTGAGCCGGCGCTTTTCTTTATAAGACATGGAAAAGCCAATCCATCCGAAAAAGAATCATTTATTTTTATTCTATAAAAATTTAGTACAAGCGGCACATATTCCCGTTTTTTTAGTATTTTTGTTTACAGTATTCAAAAAGGAGGTTCACATGAAAGCGACTACGGCATTCAAAAGTACATTTATCAGCTTGCTATTTTGCATCCCTGCTATTCCTGTATTTGCGCAATCCGTCCCAATAGTTGGAGAGACATATGCTCCATCCCCAAAGCAACTGAGCCCTGCCGATATAAATCTTCCCAACAATTTATTCCGTTGGGAACCTACATATCTACAGACATTAGCTAACCAAAAAGCTATGACAAACCAACACATTCCCTATTTAAGTTTAAATGAAATTAAAGAGAAGAAAGATGTATTCCCTAAAACCCGTCTTTCTTATCACTTAAACACATCTCCCATGACTTTTACAGACACCCTTTTAGGATTGATTAGTGTGGCAACCGAACTTTGGTGTAGCCATTATTACGGAAGAACCGGATCTGATATCTCCACCGCTATTCCCACAACACAAAGCAATACTTTTTAAACCAATCCTCAAATTAGTATTAAAATGCAATCCGACAGTAAAAGAATCGCCTTTTTAGACATTACAAAATGTTTCGCCATTTTTTGTGTTATACTTGGCCATGTCATTCAACAAACATTTCCGGGAGACCCATACCATGATAGTTGGCTATTTCAATTCATTTATTCATTTCATATGCCGCTTTTCATGGTAGTCAGCGGGTATTTCATGGAGAAGGCGTTCGCAATGTCTCCTCTATATTTTCTCAAAAGAAGGTCTATCCAATTATTACTCCCCACCTTAACCTTCTCTATATTATTCATCCTGTTTCACAATATCATATACACCCGCTTTACAGATAAAGACAGCATCAATTTCTTTGCATATTTATCCGGAGGCTGGATGTGGTTTTTGAAATATCTATTCATCTGCGCGGTTATTGCATATGCAAGTAAAAAGATATTCCGCAACGATATCTTAGCTGCATCTCTACCTACAATACTATTAATTATACTGACTCGTACCACCATATTCAGATTATTACCTTTCTTATGGCTTGGGTATTTCCTTCATAAGTACAATGACAGGTTATTTAGGCGTCCCTTAGTCCCCCTCATAGGCAGTCTGATATTTTTCATATTCTTTTTAATCTTTTGGAAAGGAGATTATGACGCCGCTTATCGCATCATTTTCTTCAAAGATGCAGTCAGATTTGATATGCAGAATTTCATCATAACACTCATCCGTTTAGGAGTAGGAGCAGCCGGCAGTATATTTTTTATCGCATTATTCAAAATACTGCTGGAAAGAATAAAAGGTGGAAAACTATTGCAGTTATGTAGCGAAACAGGAAGAAACACATTGGGCATTTATTGTATACAAATCTATCTATTGGAGTTTGGTTTAGAACATATAGCATTCAGATTTAACTTTCCCGGAGCAGTAGTCGCCCAATTAGTTTATGCCATCATCGTATTAATCCTTTGCGATGCCCTTGTCCGTCTCGTCAACAAGAACAAATGGACAGCACTGTTTATGCTGGGACGCTGGAGTCATAAGCCACAGACGAATTAAAAAGTATTTAACTTAAAGAGTATATCTATCTTAAATCCAAACAAATCCATAGACACTACCCTTAAAACAGGAGAATGTATCGAGACTCAATCTCAGAGAAAATAAACTTTTAATCTAAAACTTGACAATCCTCATCCGCAATAAAAAGAGCCATATCTTTACTCAAAAATAGAGTATAATATGGCTCTTTTATATTCACCAGTTATAGCCTGTAACTTTTCTGAAGATTCATTTTAGTTCTGACAACCTCTCACAAAAAACAATCCGACTAAAGATACCTTAAAAATCACTGCCTGAAAAAACGTTCTGTCCTTCCGGGCGAAAACAATTCCCAAAGAGAAGCGACCGTCCATCCCGGAGCAAAAATATCATTATAAAAACCTTTACCATTACGACCATAATCCCAATTGGTGTGTTGCACTACCTCCGGATAATATCCCGTTTTTGCAATGCCGCAAAAATGCCCCTTATGAGGAAGAAGTTGACGCATAGAGGTACTCATCACCGCAGCAAACTGAGAAAAACGGGGCTCGCCATATTCCTTCGAAAGCCAGTTGAGAATAGAAGCAAATTCAAAAACAAATACATCGATGTGATTATTTTCAACGGAGACATTGCCCCAACCACGAGTTTTAAACCCCAAGTCACCCAACATCTGCCCCGGTGCAAAGGGTACATCCCAAGTATAGTACCAGGAAAGGGCGAAATAGGCAGCTTTCTTAGCCAAAGCAGCATAATGCTCCCTTTCGGCTCCTTTGGAAACCAATGCCAGATAATAGGCAGCAGTAGAAGCATAAAGCGAAGCCTCCTTATCCTCACAGTTTGCATCCAGTGTAGACGAAAAGTAATCTGATTTTGAGATCAATTCTTTCTCCAGATAATTTACGGTACGCTTGGCACTCTCGAGATAACGTTTATCTTTGAAATATCGGGCCCCCATTACCAAAGGAAGTGTAGCCGATGGAGTACTCCCCCCACTCTTATCCGTAATGGTAAAGTCATCCTTAAACTTACGTGGAAAACTGCCATTCTCATTCTGGAGTTTCAAGAACATATCGAGCATCGTTTTCAAACGCTTTTCCCATTCGGGGTGTTTCCGCCCTCTCTCCTTTTCATATTGCAGATAATGCAACAAAGCATAAATCCCCTCTGACTGACGACGTATACTATGCATTTCACCAGAATCGCCCTGGTGATAGTCCACACGCTCATTGAAGAACCCAGACTCAGAGAAACCCTCCTCCAGATAGCTGTCGATAACTGCATTAGCATTTTGAACCAATTCTGCACGCTGATTTGCTTCTCCATATTCCAAAGCATTGAAGGCATTCAACAATGTGCGACCTACAAAACCGATTTCTGCCACAGAACCACTCTCACAAGTAGCCGTAAGCAAGCCTTCGCCAGAAAAGTAATTGGTAGCATTGCCACTTACATAACTCTCCACAAAGAAATTACTCATCACCTCTTTCATCTTATCCTCCGAATAGGGCGTTTCTACCGGCTGTGGTTTATAAGTGTCATAGCAATACTCCCAAGCCCGCTGTACAAACTGAGAAAAATCCTCACTTTTATCGTTGCGAAGTTCCCACACAAGGGAGATACTCTCCCCTTTAGCCAGTTTCTGAAAAGCCTCTACGGCAGATGCCAGCGTAAGTTTACGGATGTATGTTTTGGGAGCTTCCCGGAAAGGGAATCCGAAAGCGAGATAAGAGATACCACCTACATTCTCGAAACCCGTATATCCGACTGAAGTCTTTCCAGAGAGAATCACCTCTCCTTCTTTATGGGTAGTCAAAGCATCCGTATCGTAGGTTGCCAGACGAATCACCGACATCGATTCGCCGCTCTGTTCATTAAAAATAGCCGTCAAAGGAGAGCTCAACCGATCCTCACGTACCACCCAACTATCAGAGGTGTGAAAAGAGGGTGCTTCCTGGGGCGAACGCAAATTACGCCGATACCAAAAACCCGGTAAATAGAACTGACAGTCTTTATGATGAAATCCGGTTTTCACCTGCTGGCCGTAATTGAAATAAACGTCTTCCAATGCGGTTAAAAAGACAGTGATCCGTTCTCCATTATCACATTTTTCTACTTTCTGGAAAATATTCACCGGCAGTTTCTCCGTTCCAGCCAACTCGTAATCAAAGTAATTACCAACCAACCTCTGCATCTTGAGTGCATGAACTTCTGCCGAATTCCCAGGAACCTTTAATGCCAACGTAGCCGATACAGACTCCGGAGTATAATTGACTGCCCCCAACATTGCTATACCCGACAACGCTACCGCACAACAAAAAAATCGTTTAATCATTGCATTCATGTTCATTTATCTTTTTATTGAATATATACTTTGAAATAAACTTAATAAAGATAAGCTTAATGAATACAAAGATAAAGGCAATGAAGGCTTACAAATAAAACAAAAATTCCAATATATAAAACTATATAGTCAAATTCGCTTTTAAAAGAATATTTAAAGGGGATCAAATAATTCCTTGGGTCTCTAACTCCCGCGCTGTAAGTTCCAATTCTTCATACCATGCTTTTCCGAACTTACGAATCAACGGTTCTTTCAAGAATTTATAAACAGGCAGATTTTCTTTTCTACCAAGCAATACCGCCGCCTTGCAAACATCCCAACGATGATAGTTTACCGCTTTATAAGACCCATAATTTCCGACACGGATCGGGTATAAATGACATGAAACAGGTTTATAGAAATCAACCTTCCCGGCACGATAAGCTTTCTCTATTGCACAATAGCAGCAACCTTTCTCATCATAACAGGTAAATACACAATCTTTATTATTCACGATGGAAGTTACCAAGTCTCCCTCTTGATCCGTATATACCACCCCCTGCTCTTCAATCACCCTACGCGCTTCAGGTGACAATTCGTCCCAAATCGCAGGAAGTGCTTCTTCCAGTTTGGCTACTTCTTCCAATTCTACCGGCGCCCCGGCATCTCCTTCAATACAACATTCGCCTTTACAAGCATCCAGATTGCAAAGGAATTTCTCGCGAAACACATCAAAACTTACTACAACGTTGTCGATCTGAATCATAATCTTATTCGAAAAAAAGGGCGGATAGAAACCCGCCCTCATTATAATATAAGGATCGTTCTTACTTAATCAATACTTTGCCATTCATTTCGGCAGGGACTTCAAGGCCCATAATTTTCAAAATAGTAGGCGCTACATCGGCCAAGCGTCCATTTTCTACCTTAGCGTTCTTATTCTCTGTAACATAAACACAAGGAACAGGATTCAAAGAGTGGGCTGTATTCGGAGTGCCATCTTCATTCAATGCATGATCGGCATTACCATGATCGGCAATAATGATGGCTTCATAACCTTGTGCTTTAGCAGCTTCGACCGTTTCTTTGACACAAGCATCTACTGCAACCACTGCCTTTTCGATTGCCTCATAAATACCGGTATGCCCTACCATATCACCGTTTGCATAGTTCACAACGATGAAATCATACTTATTCTCATTAATGGCAGCTACCAATTTATCTTTTACTTCATAAGCACTCATTTCCGGCTTCAAATCATAGGTTGCCACCTTAGGCGAAGGAACCAGAATACGGTCTTCGTTTTCATAAGGAGTTTCACGACCACCATTGAAGAAGAAAGTTACATGAGCGTACTTTTCTGTTTCAGCGATATGAAGCTGTTTCAAACCTTTGGCTGCCAGATATTCACCCAAAGTATTCATTACGTTCTCCTTATCAAACAATATATGAACTCCTTTGAAAGAAGCGTCATACGGAGTCATACAGTAGTATTGCAATCCGGGTATGGTATGCATTCCCGCTTCCGGCATATCCTGTTGGGTAAGAACCACGGTCAATTCTTTGGCACGGTCGTTACGATAATTAAAGAAAATAACCACATCACCTTCTTTGATCGTACCATCTACATTGGCATTTGCAATCGGTTTGATAAATTCATCGGTAATCCCTTCATCATAAGACTCCTGCATAGCTTGGACCATATCCGACGCTTTTTTTCCCACACCGTTCACCAACAGATCATAAGCTTCTTTTACACGCTCCCAACGTTTATCACGGTCCATAGCATAGTAACGTCCGATGATAGAAGCTATCTTACCGGCAGACTTTGCACAATGCGCTTCCAGTTGTTCGATAAAACCTTTACCGCTCTTAGGATCCGTATCACGACCATCCATGAAACAGTGTACATACGTATTCTCAATACCGTATTCTTTGGATATATCGCAAAGTTTGAAAAGATGGTCCAATGAACTATGCACACCACCGTCTGAAGTCAGCCCCATGAAATGAATATTCTTCCCGTTTTCTTTAGCATAAGTGAAAGCAGAAACGATTTCGGGATTCTTCATGATACTGTTGTCACGGCAAGCCAGATTGATTTTCACCAAATCCTGATAAACCACACGTCCGGCACCAATATTAAGATGACCGACTTCCGAGTTCCCCATTTGTCCATCCGGCAAACCAACATTCTCACCGCTTGCCTGTAACTGAGAATGAGGATATGTTTTTACTAAATAATCCCAATAAGGAGTAGGAGTATTGAAAATTACATCATCTTTCCCCTGGTCGCCTATTCCCCAACCATCAAGGATCATTAAAAGGGCTTTCTTACTCATAATATCTATAAATTAAATTGATTTTTATACTCATTCTTAATTTCGGGCGCAAAGTTACAAAAAAACAGCTGTTAACAGACTCTGTTTATCTATAAATTACCTAATATTCGATACTTTACGCAAAAAGAAAAAGGAAAATACAGGCAGTACAGAATAAAATCCGTACTTTTGCCTCGCTTAAAAAATAGATGAATATAAATATGGACGATTCAAACCCGCGAACGTGCAACAGTATTAACTAAAGCGAACAGAGCCATACAAGTGTCATGATGCCTCTGTTCGGATTAAAAAACAAACGAAAGGAGGCAATAAGATGAGAAAGTATCTTTATTGTGAGGCTGGCTTTGTGGAAAAATCACAATGGCTCCCCAATAGTTGGGTAAATGTAGTATGCCCCGATGCTAATGATTTTGAATTCCTGACCAAAGAACTACAAGTTCCCGAGTCTTTTCTAAATGACATCGCCGATACCGATGAACGTCCCCGTACAGACACTGAAGGCAATTGGCTATTGACAATCTTACGTATTCCCGTACAGAATAATCAAAACGGTATCCCATTCAGTACAGTACCTATCGGTATTATCACCAACAACGAAATCATCGTTTCCGTATGCTATCATAACACGGAATTACTTCCGGACTTCATAGAGCATACCCGTCGGAAAGGTATCGTTGTACGCAATAAACTGGATTTGATCTTGAGATTAATCTATTCCTCTGCCGTATGGTTTCTGAAATATCTGAAACAGATCAATGTAGATATCACTGCTGCAGAAAAAGAATTGGAAAAGAGTATTCGCAATGAAGACTTGCTCCGCCTGATGAAACTGCAAAAAACACTTGTATATTTCAATACATCCATCCGTGGTAATGAAGTGATGATCGGTAAATTGAAGAGCATTTTTCAGGACACAGACTATCTGGATCAGGAACTGGTAGAAGACGTTATCATTGAATTAAAACAGGCATTTAATACAGTCAACATCTACAGTGATATTCTTACAGGTACAATGGACGCTTTTGCTTCCATTATTTCCAACAATGTGAATGCCATCATGAAACGCATGACAAGCTTGTCTATTACGTTGATGATACCAACGTTGATAGCAAGTTTTTACGGTATGAATGTCGATATCCATATTGACGAAATCCCTCATGCTTTCGTCTGGATAGTACTGGCTTCTGCCATATTATCTGCACTGACATTCATTGTTTTCAGAAAAATTAAATGGTTCTGAATAACTTTCAGCACAAATACAAGCATCTTACCACACTATTATTTTAACTAAACGAAGCAAACGTTTCCACAGATAATAAAATCGTCCGGATGAAAAAGGCAATCAATTTCATCCGGACACTAAAAAATAGAAAAATAACGTCTAAGCGGTCTAAAATCATGTCTAAACATAAATAAGAAGTGCCTAACTATAACATATTGTCTTCTTACCCAATAAATTATAAAACACTTTTTAACCCCAAAATTTGCCACATTCAGTAATATTGTCTATTATTGCAAATAAAATTATATTAGCGTTAAAAACCCAAAGCAAACATTTATGGAAAAAAGACACTTAAGACTCATACCTATCGTCCTTTCCGCTTCATTATTTACATTTTCCTGTGTAGATAATGATTACGATCTGACCGATGACATTGATCTCACGATTCAAGTAGGAGGCAGTGAATTCGCTATTCCCGGAGGAGAAACAGAACCGATTCTGCTTAGTAAAATTCTGGACATAGAGGAAGACGGCGTTGTCAAGACAGATGAATACGGCAATTATTACTTATGGCAAGAAGGCTCAGAAACGACTACCGATATTTCAGTAGATGATTTTGAGATAAACAGTCCCGACATCAATCCAATAAATCAAGTGTTGAATTTCAACCTTCCATCTATAGGCGGTGTTCAGGAAAATCTTCCTCCTATCACTTTGGATGAAATGACTACAAATTTCAAACTTGACGGAACAGAACTTCCCAAAGAAATCAAATCTCTGTCTCTTATCAGTATGGACATGGAAGCCGTCGTTCATTTTTCATTTGAACCAGCTATTGCTGAAAACTTATACTTAGAAGTCATTAACCTGCAATTCCCGGAGTTCATACAATCATCTCGATTAACTCATGGACTTTTACAACTTGAAAATGAAAAAGCCAACAGGATAGATGGACTGTCTGTCACAGTACCTATTGATGGAATAGATTGCAGGCAAGATGGCGTCAGATTCGAAGGAGGCAATATCCTTATTGAGGGAAATATTTCTTTGACAGGTGAGGTAACTATTAATACCGGAGAAATCCTTGTAGGTGAGGGGCCTGCTTCCGTTACATTGAAAGTTGATATCACCCTGCAAGATAAACAGACTAAAAAACAAATCATCAAAATAAAAAGTATAGTAGGTAAAGTGGAACCGGATATCGACATCACTATTGACCCGGTAACTATATCCGGATTGCCCGATTTCTTGGATGACGAAAGAGTTACCCTGTCGGTAGAAAAGCCCATGATATTCTTCACAGCCAATAATAATACACCTGTAGCAGCCCAAGTAAAAGGTGAAATCACTTCTTATATCACTAAAGATAATCAAAAGGAACAACTTGGAGATCCTGTGAATCATCCTGTTAAATTCGATTTTACAATAAATAAGGAAACAGAAGAAAAGTTCTGTCTTTTGCCACCGGATGTACCGACAGATATTGAAGGAGTTACTACTTTTGTCGAAGTGGAAAATTTACCTACCTTGATTTCAAGAATACCGGATTTATTTGAATTCGAAGTAACCGCTGAAGCAATCCAGGCCGAAACGGAAATCCAACTAAACCATACTTATGGCATTACCACCGATTATGATGTCAATGTACCTTTTGTTTTCGGTAAAGACGTTACTCAAATTGTTTATAAAGACAGCGTAGACGGATGGTATGAAGACCTAAAAGACTATGAAATAAAACAAGTAAACGCAACAGCCACAGCTGTTAATAAAATACCGTTAGGATTGAACTTTACAGCGAAAGCACTGACTGTAGATGCTCAAGGTAATCCGGAAGAATTAAAAGGCGTAACAGTCACTGTAAAAGTTGACGGAGAGAAGGACGGTATCATCAAAGCCGGTAAAAACAATGTAGCCGCCGAAAGCGCATTAGTCATCGAAATAAAAGAAACAACCGCCGGTGCAGTTAAGAAATTAGACGGATTGGCTTTCGAGATCGTTGCAGCCTCAGGAACAGACGCCCAAGGACAACAACTAAACGAAAATCAAACGTTACAGTTAAAAAATGTCCGATTGAAAGTACCTGGCGGTGCAATTGTTGATTTGAATTAATTTGAAGATGTATAAAAACGATAAAACAATGAAACACTATAAATTAAAAGCCATACTGGCCTCATTCTTCATTCTTTATACCACAGGTGTAGGAGCACAGAATCTCAATTCAAGCTACTTCATGGAAGGTATGACTTATCGCCATCAGCTCAATCCGGCATTCATGGGTGAAAGCAACTATATAAACATGCCGCTTTTCGTATTGGGTAATTTTAATGTCGGCGTCCAGGGAAATATCGGCGTTAACGATTTCCTTTATAAATACAATCAGAATGGATATAAGCTGACTACATTTATGAATCCAAGCGTCAGCAATAGTGAGTTCTTAAGCAACCTACACACCAACAATCATCTAAGCATGAATTTGAGCATGCCGATCATTGCATTCGGCTTCCGGGGCTTTGGTGGTTTTAATACATTTGAAATAGGATTCCGCTCCAATACTTCTATCAATCTGCCTTATGGACTCTTTGATTTCATGAAGACAGGAATGAGCAATGAAGCCGGTAGTCACTACACTGTAGAAGATCTGACCGTACGCTCTAATAACTATGCAGAGGTAGCCTTAGGGCATTCTCACGAAATCATCAAAGACCGCTTAACGATCGGTGCTAAAGTCAAATTTTTGGTAGGAGGCGCCAATGCAGAAGCCAAAATTAAAAAGATGGATATCACCATGGGACAAGATGAATGGCTCATCGATGCAGAGGGACAATTAGAAGGATCACTAAAGGGTGGTTATTTTGAAAGCAAAGAGCCGGACGAAAATGGCAAGCCCGGTGAAATTGACGGTTTCGATATTGATGGTCCCGGCATAGGCGGTTTTGGTGTCGGATTCGATCTGGGTGCTGTATACAAAATGGATGACTTTGTAGAAGGATTGACGCTATCTGCAGCTTTGCTGGATTTGGGTTTCATCAAATGGAATAACGGATTAAAGGCTAAAATGATACATCGTTACACTTTTAAAGGATTTGAAAACCCGATTGCCGTAAAACCGGACGAAGGCCAGCCAGGTGATATCGACGACGAATTAGATAACTTGGGAGACCAATTCGAAGAATTCATCAAATTCCGCGATGAAGGTACAGTTAGCAGCCGTACTACTAAATTGGCAACAACAATGAATATCGGAGCAGAATACGTTCTTCCTTATTATAAAAACTTGAAATTCGGTTTGCTTTCATCCACTCACTTTAACAAACCGTTCACATGGTCGGAAGCACGCCTTTCTGCCAATGTTGCTCCGGTAAGATGGTTTGAAGCTTCCGTCAACTATGCAATAAGCAGCTTTGGTTCATCGTTAGGATGGGTATTGAATTTCCATCCGAACGGATTCAACTTCTTCATTGGAACAGACCATATGATTACCAAAGTTACACCGCAATATGTACCTGTAGGCAATGCTAATGCAAATGTAAGTTTGGGATTCAATATTACTTGGGGAAAGAAGAAGGCCAAAAAAGTTGTAAAGACTACTACAACTACAATATCAGAATTCTAAAGACAACTGACCATCTCCTAAGAGATTAAAAGTCATTCGATGATAAGGAGAGACACCGTGTTCTGCGATAGCAGCACGGTGTTTTTTCGTAGGATATCCTTTATTATGATCCCAATCATAGTAAGGAAACTCTTGGTGCAACCGGTTCATGTAATCATCACGATAGGTCTTGGCTAAAATGGATGCTGCTGCAATAGAAAGATATTTTCCATCCCCTTTTACCACCGTCGTATGAGGGATTTCCAGATATTTCTTGAAACGATTCCCATCAATCAGCAAATGTTCAGGACGTACCTTCAACTGATCTATCGCCCGATGCATAGCAAGAAAAGAAGCATTAAGAATATTTATCTCATCAACTTCTTCGGGAGAAACAACTCCTACCGCCCAAGCAACAGCCTCTTTCTCTATCACCTCACGCAATGTATAACGTTGCTTTTCGGTGAGTTGCTTAGAATCATTCAACAGTTCATTCCTAAAGTCTTGTGGAAGAATAACAGCAGCAGCATAGACAGAACCGGCCAAACACCCCCGACCAGCCTCATCACAACCGGCTTCTATTGTATCTCCATTCAAATACGGTAATAACATAATCGTTTTATTATAACTTAAAAACCGTACAAAGATAAGAGAATAAAAAAAGGATGCCGAGAAAAAGCATCCTTTTATATTGAACATAGTTCTAAAATTATATTTTTTGAAAAGTAGATTTGTCATAGTATTCATAGTCGGAATCTTTCTCTGATGACTCCAATATCAATTCAGAATCAGTCAGTTTCAGAACTGTGTAAACTTCATTATCTTCAGAATCATCATCATAGGCATAAATTATAGTCAACTTATCACCTTCCAATTTCCATTTTCCGGTATCACCATCAGCAACTACCGTACCATCTTCATTGAATGTAACTGTAAAATCCCCTTCTTCATTCCATTCATCATTATACTCTGGATTATTTGCATACTTTTCATATCCTTCCGACCAAGTGCATTGCCATTTACCTACCAAAGTATCTCTTCCTCCTATCTCATCATCATCGCCACAAGAAATAAGACTTACACTCATAATAGCAAACAACATAAAAGATAAAAACTTCAAGTTTTTCATATATAACAACTATTTTTCGCTTATGGCTCTCACTTTCAGCATTCATTAATAAAACATAGCACAAGAGCCTTTAAAGAGAATATTTCTCTCTAACATGCCATAAATAAATTATAATTCACAAAGATAAAGCTATTATAAACAACCAAAAAATACAAAAATAGCTAAACAAGAATATTTTGCAAAATAATGTGATTATTCAACATAAAAAAGTGATTATCTTGCAAAAAAAATCAGTGACCGATTATTATCAGATGAAACGATATAATAAAATAGTGGCGACTAAATGTATTTTCATTCAGCCGCCACTACCCTATATTTTTTAATTTTAGAATATGCTCCAAGCAACTGTTAAGCCTGCCATTACAATGGCTACCATACTCATAAGCTTGATTAAAATATTCAGACTCGGTCCGGAAGTATCTTTAAATGGATCACCCACCGTATCCCCCACGACAGTTGCCTTATGAACCTCACTCCCTTTACCGCCAAAGTTACCTTCTTCCACATACTTTTTGGCATTGTCCCAAGCTCCTCCGGCATTAGCCATGAAGATAGCCAACACAAAACCACTGCTCAAACCACCAATCAACAACCCAACGACTCCGGTTACCCCAAAGACAACTCCGGTCAGAATAGGGGCTATAATTGCAATAAGTGACGGAATAACCATTTCCCGTTGAGCACCTTTGGTAGAGATAGCTACGCAACGTTCATAATCCGGTTCTGCTTCTCCGGTCAAAATTCCTTTTATTTCACGAAATTGACGGCGAACCTCATCAACCATATGCCCGGCAGCTCGTCCAACGGCATTCATTGTTAATCCACAGAAGAGAAAAGCCATCATAGAACCAATAAAAATGCCGGAAAGTACCTTAGGATTCATCAAGGTAACATCGTAATAGTTCATGAAATCGACAAAAGTAGCATTAGCTGTTGCAATAATATCACCATTTGGCATCGTTAATTCTATGGTACCGAGACGGGTTAATCCGATGCGTATCTCTTCTATATAAGAAGCAAGCAAAGCAAGTCCGGTCAAAGCAGCAGATCCGATAGCAAAGCCCTTGCCGGTAGCTGCGGTCGTATTACCCAACGAATCAAGGGCGTCCGTCCGTTTACGGACTTCCTCACCGAGAGCAGACATCTCGGCATTACCACCCGCATTATCTGCAATAGGACCATAAGCGTCGGTAGCGAGGGTGATTCCTAAAGTGGAAAGCATGCCGACAGCTGCTATACCGATCCCATAAAGCCCCATGCCGACATTGTCGAAATCAAAACCGGAAGCAAACAGGAAAGAAGCAATAATACCTACCACCACTGCCAAAACCGGAATAGCCGTGGAAAGCATACCTAAACCAATGCCGGAAATAATAACGGTAGCAGGCCCTGTCTTACCGCTTTCACTCAATTTCTGTGTCGGACGATAGGATTGTGATGTGTAATATTCGGTAGAACGCCCGATAACAATACCGACGATCAATCCCACCACTACAGCACAGGAAATCCACATCCAGTTATCGAGTTGCAACAACCAGAGAATAAAGAAAGTGGCCACAACGATTAAAACAGAACTGAGATTTGTTCCGAAAGCAAGAGAATTCAAGAGGTCTTTCATTTTGGCATCTTCCTTCGTGCGGACAGAAAAGATACCGATAATGGAAAGTAAAATCCCTACAGCCGCAATCAACATAGGCGCAATAACTGCTTTGAACTGCATGACTGTATCTCCTGTATGCATAAAAGCGGCGGCTCCCAAAGCAGCAGTAGCCAAAATGGATCCGCAATAGGATTCATAAAGATCGGCACCCATGCCGGCTACATCACCCACATTATCACCTACATTATCAGCAATTGTAGCCGGATTACGCGGGTCGTCCTCAGGAATACCAGCCTCGACTTTACCTACAAGATCAGCCCCCACGTCGGCTGCTTTGGTGTAAATACCGCCACCCACACGGGCAAACAATGCCTGAGTAGAAGCACCCATACCAAAAGTAAGCATAGTGGTAGTAATAATGCATAGTTTATGAGTAGGAGTCAATACATCCGCAGGAATGGCCCAATTCAACAGCAGATACCAGAAAGATATATCAAGAAGGCCGAGACCTACCACCACCAATCCCATCACTGCCCCGCTACGAAATGCAATCCGCAACCCGGCATTCAAAGATTTACGAGCCGCATTTGCCGTACGGGCAGAGGCATAAGTAGCTGTCTTCATCCCCAAGAATCCCGACAATCCGGAGAAAAAACCTCCTGTAAGAAAAGCAATAGGTACCCACGCATTCTGTACTTGAAAGCCATAGGCCATAATTGAAAACAATATTACCAAACCGAAGAACACCCACCCCACAATCTTATACTGTTGTTTCAGATAAGACATGGCACCTTTGCGCACAGCAGCAGCAATCTTAATCATTTGAGGAGTACCTTCACTCTCTTTCATCATCTGCTTATGAAAATAATAAGCAAAGCAGAGAGCCAATACAGAGGCGGCCGGAACCAACCAGAAAAGCAAGCTATCCATAGAATAAATATTAGAGGTTTAACGAAAGGATAAAAGTATTGATTCTAAATGAAATAGGCAAATAAAAATTAAAGAAATTTCGATGGTCACACTCTGCTTTCTTTTCGAACGGACTACAATGAAATCATTTCGAACGAGAGAGAGCCTCTCCCTTGACAATCCGTATTCAACTTGGATCCGATATAACTTTTATTCCACATAGTTTCCCTATCTTCCAAAAAGCGATGTAGCATCATGATTATATCGAACTGAGGCTATATAGAGACGGCAATCAATAAATTCGTCCTTGTACTGGTTTGCAACACAGTTGCACCACAAATCTCCTACCTTTGCATCAACAAAAGAAAAAAAGTCATGGGATGTAATTGTAATCATCACTCCGGTTGTCATATACAGGAGGAAAAGAAGAAGAAAAGTAAAAACCTACCCGTCATTATCAGTCTTATAATGTTGGGAACGGGAATGGGAATGAATCATTTCGGTTGGTTCACCCTGCCGGGTAGTGCATTGGTATGGTATGCGATCGCCTACCTCATCGCAGGCTGGCCTGTATTGCGGGAAGCTTTCGAACAGCTCCGTCAAGGAGATTTTTTCAACGAATTCATGCTGATGGGAATTGCTACCATCGGTGCATTTTGTATCGGCGAATATCCTGAAGGAGTAGCCGTAATGCTCTTTTACTCCATAGGTGAGGCTTTTCAAGACCGTGCGGTAGGGAATGCACAACGAAATATTAAAGCCCTATTGGATGTACGCCCGGAGACAGCTACCGTGATACGTAACGGGCAGCCCGAAACAGTACATCCAGAAACAGTAAACGTAAATGAACTCATTGAAATAAAAGCCGGAGAACGCGTCCCTCTTGACGGAACAATGCAAAACGAACAAGCCTCATTCAATACTGCTGCTTTAACAGGTGAAAGCCGCCCGCGCACCATCCGCAAGGGAGAACCGGTACTTGCCGGTATGATTGCCACCGACCGTGTGATACAGCTCATTGTAAGTAAACCATATAATGAAAGTACACTTGCACGAATACTTGTCATGGTACAGGAAGCAAACGAACGGAAAGCTCCCGTAGAACTGTTCATCCGGAAATTCGCACGCATTTATACACCCATTGTAACCGGATTGGCCGTACTGATTGTTCTGATTCCTTTCTTGTACTCACTGGGCATGCCGGCATTCGATTATATATTTAGAGACTGGCTCTATAGAAGTCTGGTATTTCTGGTAATCTCTTGTCCTTGTGCACTCGTTGTCAGTATCCCGTTAGGATACTTCGGAGGAATCGGAGCCGCTTCTCGCGCGGGTATCCTATTTAAAGGTGGCAACTACCTGGATGCCATCACACAAATAAACACAGTGGTATTCGACAAAACAGGTACGCTGACAAAAGGAGTTTTCGAAGTACAACACGTAGAAAGCGTCTTATCTACCCAAGAAGAATTATTACGATACATCGTCTCTGCCGAACAACAGAGCACCCACCCGATAGCCCGCGCCATCAGTGAATATGCCTATAAGAAAGAAATCCCCCTACTCCCGTCTTCCGCCACAACGGAAATCCCCGGGCATGGGCTGGAAGTATATCTGGACGGACACAAAGTATTGGTAGGAAATCCACGACTGCTCTCCCGTTATCAAATAGCCTATCCTATGGAATTGAACACGATAGCAGATACCATTGTTGTCTGTGCTGTCGATGGTGTCTATGCCGGTTATCTGCTGTTATCGGATACTCCGAAAGAAGATGCCATAACCGCCGTCAAAGAGCTAAAAACATTAAATATTGATAATATACAGATCTTATCTGGAGACAAACAAGCAATTGTTTCTAAATTAGGGACGGAATTAGGGATATCACAGGCATACGGCGATCTATTACCGGAAGGAAAAGTTGCTCATATTGAAGCATTAAAAACCAATCCCTCCAATCGTATCGCCTTCGTGGGAGACGGTATCAATGATGCACCTGTACTTGCCATGAGTAATGTCGGCATAGCGATGGGAGGGTTGGGAAGTGACGCGGCTATCGAAACTGCAGATATCGTTATACAAAACGACCAACCCGCCAAAGTAGCTACCGCCATTCGTATCGGCCGTGCAACGAGACGCATTGTATGGGAGAATATCATTCTCGCTTTCGGGGTTAAGTTCGCAGTGCTGCTATTAGGCGCTATCGGCATAGCCACCATGTGGGAAGCGGTCTTCGCCGATGTCGGAGTTGCTTTAATCGCGATCCTTAATGCCATACGGATACAGAAAAAGAAATTCTAACCTCCTGTGGAAAGATGGAAATTGTTCTATCGGGGAAAGAAAGGTATTCGGGAAAAGTAAAATACCGTAAAAAAGGAACACTTATTATGGAAGAAGATATTTATTTGAAAAAACTGGCGCAACGGAACATCAAGCCGACTGCCATGCGGTTGCTTATCCTTCGCGCCATGATGCAGTTTGACCGTGCTTTCAGCCTGCTCGACCTGGAAACATACTTGGATACAGTGGATAAATCCACACTATCACGTACCATCAACCTCTTTCTGAAACATCATCTGATACATGGTATAGACGACGGTTCCGGTTCACTGAAATATGCAGTCTGCGGCAATGAATGTAATTGTGATATTGACGATTTACATGTACACTTTTATTGTACAAACTGTCATCGGACATATTGTTTGCGGAATATCCATATACCCACCGTAAGTCTTCCCCAGCACTTTACAGCAGAAAGTATCAATTATGTGATAAAAGGATTGTGCGACCATTGCTCACACTAAATAAAACAAAAAGGTCACACAAAGAGACTAAAACTCCCCCGATACCGGCTTTTGAACCGCACTCCAAAAGTTAACCACGAAACTTTTGGAGTGCAGTTTGATTTCCTGCCTGACAATCGGGGGAGTTTTATATTCTATTCGATGGTTACCGCAGTTCCGGTAGCTGTTACCATTAGCATGCTTCCGCTACCTCCTACGGTTTCATAATCCAGATCGACACCGATAACGGCATTGGCTCCCAAACGGGCAGCTTGTTCTTCCATCTCTCTAATTGCCGTATCTTTCGCCTGTCTCAGCACCTCCTCATATGCTCCGGAACGTCCGCCTACAAAATCGCGGATACCCGCCAAAAAATCACGAAACACATTGGCACCGATAATCGTCTCACCGGAAACGATACCATAATAACGAATTATTCTTTTCCCTTCAATAATGGGAGTGGTTGTTACTAACATACTCTTTTCTTTTTTAGTTTACTTGTACCAAATTAGACGTACAAACGACCTAAAAAGTTGCAGTTTCTTCCTGTTTTTTTCCCCATCCGGGATTCTGGATAAGTTTCGAATCCGGATAATCTATCTCTTGCTGAGGGATAGGCAGAAGCTGCTGATAGCTCTCTATCTTCAACTGTCCGGTAGCAAGATCATTACGACGCAAGAAAGCGAAGTAACTGCCAAAGCCTTTCAACTCACCTTGCCAGGTAGAACGCAAAGATTCAATAAAATCGGCTCCACTGACCGGCGGTAAATTACGGGCTTGCCGTACACGATTCAGATAATCCATAGCTTCGCCTTGATTACCCAAACGATAAGCACACTCGGATGCAGACAGCAGTACCTCAGTGTAAGTAACGAAAGGCACATAATCATTCTCTTTCAATACATTTTCATACGATTCCGGTTGTGCGCTGGTCAACAACCCCCAAATAAGTTCTCTTGAATTTCGGGTAAGAGAAGCACTCGAAGACAGTTCCAAAGCATATACACCGCTATCAATGATTCGTTTTAAATGAGCATAAGCTTGATCATAAGACTTTTGATGCAGATACATCTTTGCCAATAAAGCCAACGAAGCGCCTTGTGATGGATATAAGAAACTTTCCGAAGAGTCAAATTTACCCGGTTCCAGTTTGCTGTGTTCCACACAATAATTCAAATCCTCCACTAAATTCGCGAACAAGTCTCTACTAACCAACTGCTTGGTGACAGCAAACGAATTATCATAACTTATCACATAAGGAACGTTCTCCCACCAAGATGCCAACTGAAAATACTGAACGGCAGCCAATTGATGGATGTAAGCCATAAAAGGCGGAATCTCAGTCACTCCACTCCTTTCAAGCAAACTATCAAATATTTTAATTCTGCTAATGGTACTATACACATTGCCCCAAACACTATAAAGTTTACTGTCAGAAGGTGTCAATGTATGTTCGTAAATAAAACGATAAGCCGTACTTCTACCGTCAAAACTTTGTGTATAGTAGCCATCCAAATTAGAGAAATCCTGCATAGAAGTTGCCATCATAAGAGCTATGCCGGTAATCACTTTCTGACCATCCTCTCCAAATTCCACCGGTTTAGACGGATCTCCTTTTTGCGTAAGTCTAAGATCTACCGAAAGCCTTCCACTCGTAGTATAAACCGTAATCGTTTTATCTCTCACCAAAGCACCGGCAGCCGGTTGAACCACAATCTCCAACTCATTTTCCTGAATGGTTCCCGTATAATCGATATCGGAAAACTTAAAAATCTTCAAGGTTTCCACTGATATAGACTCTCCGGGTATACCCGCCGGTTTTTCCAAAGTAACCGGCACCTTACAGTCTATCTTAACACGGAAAGTCCCGCCCTCAGCAGGGATTTCCAATTCTTCCTTATCAAGAGTCAGTGTCACATCACCACCGGCATCCGGTTCATTGCCGGCAATACCGTCTCCATCCCAATCAATGAAATAATTCAAATTGGGAACAGTAACTTCCACACCTAAATCTTTATAGCGTCTAATGATATTATCCGAAATCTCATTTACTTTCAATAACATGGAACTCTCTCGGATTTTCTCTTTAGTATCATCCATAAACCTACCTTCCGCTTTGAATTCGGAACTCAACATAGCAAGGTATTCCGTCAATTCGGCATCACTACGATCTTTCAACAAAGCAGATGAAACGACAATCAACGCACCGGCCTCCTCTGTTCCGGAAGCAATAGAGAAATTACAAACATCCTGATCGGCATAGCGCTCCAAACCAAAATTTCTCAAAACCTCCTTCTGTACTTTCGCATCAGCCTCATCAAAATCCATGATATTGTTTCTGATAAGCTGCATCATACGTTGCGTCTTCAGGTGAGTAAGGATATTAACATTAGCCTGTTTATTATCAGTCAAATTTACAATCGATTGCATGGATATCTGACCATCAGACAATTCACCGTACACCTCATTAAAGTAATACCCGTCAGCCGTAAGCAACACATATGGAGAATTCAAATTAATCTCACCGAAATCAAAGGAACCGTCATTATCAGTAATAACGCCTTGATAGACTTCACCGGTCAGATTATAATTCTTATCCAACGCCTGTGCAGTAATCTTAGAACCATTAATAAAAGGCCCTTTTTCTACCTTACCCGATACATTATATGTTTTCGGAGTAAAAATATCCTCCTTATCTTCACATCCGGCAACGAATGCCAAAATAAAAAACAAACAAAAATAGTTTAGCAGTTTATGTTTCATAGTCTATGTTATTTACGCCTTACGGCCATATTTTACCGATCCAAATCAGAACATCTTACTCACTCTCTCTATACCGGCTACAAGTGCATCTACCTCTTTCTTCGTATTGTAAATGGCAAACGAAGCACGCACTGTACCCTCTATACCGAGACGCTGCATCAAAGGCTGTGCACAATGATGCCCGGTACGCACGGCAATACCCAGCCTATCAAGTAAAGTTCCCATATCAAAATGGTGAATATCCCCCACAAGAAAGGAGATAACACTGCTTTTATGTTCTGCTTGCCCAAAGATACGGATATTGGGTATCTCCTCCAATAATTTCGTACCATAAACCGTCAGCTCGTGCTCATGGGCCGCAATATTTTCGATACCGAGCCCAGTGACGTAGTCGAGTGCTTTTGCCAATCCGGTCGTACCTATATAATCGGGTGTACCGGCTTCAAACTTAAAAGGAAGTTCATTGAAAGTTGTTTTCTCAAAAGAGACATGTTGTATCATCTCCCCTCCACCCTGATAAGGAGGCAGACGATCGAGCCATTCCTCTTTTCCGTAAAGAACACCGACACCGGTAGGTCCATATACTTTATGAGCAGAAAAAACAAGAAAGTCCGCATCGAGTTCCTGTACATCCACTTTCAGGTGAGGAACAGACTGAGCCGCATCCACCAAGAAAGGCACCCCGTGTGCATGGGCTGTAGCAATCATCTCTTTAATAGGATTGACCGTTCCCAACACATTGGAAACTTGGGTTACACTGACAATCTTCGTCCTTTCCGAAAACAGTTTTTCATATTCATCCAGCAGTAGCTCACCTTTATCGTTCATCGGAATCACCTTGATGGTAATACCCTTGCGTGCAGCCAGCAATTGCCAAGGCACGATATTACTATGATGTTCCATGACAGAAACAATCACCTCATCCCCCTCCTGCATAAATTCCTCACCAAAGCTGGAAACAAGTAAGTTTATGCTCTCTGTCGTACCACGGGTAAAAACGATTTCGTTCGTACTCCGGGCATTGATAAACCGACGGACAGTCTCACGGGAGGACTCATGCAACTCCGTAGCCTGTTGGGAGAGATAATGCACTCCACGATGCACATTTGCATTGACGGAGTAGTATTCGTCAACAATAGAATCAATCACCAAACGAGGTTTCTGCGTAGTTGCCGCATTATCGAAATAAACCAAAGGTTTCCCATAAACCGTACGGTCAAGAATAGGAAAATCTTCACGTATCTTTTGTATATCCATAATGGTAATGATTAGTGAGTTGTGATAAATAATTAGTTACCACCAATTTACTTGCATATTGCACATCCCTGGCATTTGTTCAGTTCACCCCGGAAACGTTTTTCCACCAACAGGTGTAAACGATCTTTCAAGGCATCCAGACGGATCGTATCTATTACCTCATTCACAAAAGCAAACATCAGCAACAGGCGGGCCTCCTTTTCCGAGATACCACGCGCACGCATATAGAAAAGGGCACCCTCATCCAACTGACCTACCGTAGCGCCATGAGAACACTTCACATCATCGGCATAGATCTCCAACTGCGGTTGTGTATACATACGGGCATCACGTGTAGCACACAGATTACGGTTAGTCTGCTGTGAATTTGTATGTTGTGCATCCGGACGTACCAATACCAATCCGGCAAAAGCACCGACAGCCTGATCGTCAAGTACATACTTAAACAGTTCATTGCTGGTACAATTAGGAACTGCATGGTCTATCATGGTGTTATTATCCACATGCTCGTTCTTGTCTGCAATGGCCATACCGCAAAGATTTATTTCCGCTCCCTCTCCGGCAAGGGTCACTTCAGTAGTGTTACGGGTAGTACCGTTGTGCAATGTCATACCATTCAACAGTACATTACTGTTTGCTTCCTGCCGTACATAAAGGTTACTGATACGTACCGTACTTGTATGCGTCTCTTCCAGTTCATACAGATCGAATACAGAGTTCTCTCCGGCAAACACCTCGATAACCTGTGTTGACAGGAAATTTACATTATCCATAGCATGGTCACAAATCAGCAGACGTGCCTGCGCTCCATCTTCAAGGATTATCAGCACACGACGGTTTACCATGAAATTAACATCGGCACGCAAAATATTTACCAACTGAACAGGTCTTTCAACGATCACATTTTTAGGCACATACATCAATATTCCGTCCTGAGCGAAAGCTGTATTGAAAGCCGTCACTCCGTCTTTTGAAGTATCAGCAAGTTTGCTATAATATTTCTTCACCAACTCAGGGTGCTGTTCCGCCATTTCTTTCAATCCACCGAACAATACTCCCTCTGGTAAGTGAGATTTAGGCAGCTTCCTGCTATAGAACGCATCGTTCACCACAAAGAACAAAGACGTACTCATGTTCGGCACATCGCATTTGAACACCTCATAAGGATTCACCGGAATCTCCAACCGGTTCAAATTAAGTCCGTAATCGGGTTCAAAGAATTTGCTGATATCCGTGTATTTATATTTCTCCTGCTTGCGTGTCGGAAACCCCAACCGCTCGAAATCGGCAAAAGCCGCAGCACGCGGTGCATTCATCACCTCAGCACTATGCCGGCAAATCATAGCTTCCGTTTGAGAAAATAAATCTATATATTGTTGTTCTACAGTCATCTTATTGATTTATGAGTTATAGATTATGATTTATAAATCATCAACCTCTTTCTTAATCCAATCGTATCCTTTCTCTTCCAACTCAAGCGCCAGTTCCGGGCCGCCGGTCTTCACGATACGTCCTTTATAAAGCACATGTACGACATCCGGTTTGATATAATCCAACAGACGCTGGTAGTGAGTGATAACGATACAACTCGTATCGGGAGTTTTCAATTTATTAACCCCTTCAGCTACGATACGAAGTGCATCGATATCCAAACCGGAATCTGTTTCGTCAAGGATACTGAGACGCGGTTCGAGCATAGCCATCTGAAATATTTCGTTACGTTTCTTCTCGCCACCGGAAAAGCCTTCATTCACCGAACGGTTGGCAAGCTTGTTATCCAATTCTACCACCGCCCGTTTCTCACGCATCAGTTTCAAGAATTCACTGGCCGTCAGGGCAGGAAGTCCCTTATACTTACGTTGTTCATTCACAGCCGCACGCATGAAATTCACCATACTCACTCCCGGAATTTCTACCGGATACTGGAAACTAAGGAAAATGCCTTCATGGCTACGGTCTTCCGGACTCAACTCCAGCAGATTCTTACCATAAAAAGTCACACTCCCCTTCGTCACCTCAAACGCCGGGTTGCCCACCAGCACGGAAGAAAGCGTACTCTTACCCGAACCATTGGGCCCCATGATAGCATGTACTTCTCCTGCATTCACAGTCAGGTTGATGCCTTTCAATATCTCTTTGCCATTAATACTGGCATGTAAGTCTTTTATCTCTAACATGATTATATTTACGATTTTACAATTTACGATTTACGATTGGTAATACTTCTAAGACGATCCGCATTTACAATCCAGTTTCAATTGTAAATCGTAAATCGTCTGACCGTCCAATCATCCCACGCTGCCTTCCAACGATATCGTCAGTAGTTTTTGTGCCTCCACGGCAAACTCCATCGGAAGCTTGTTAAGCACCTCTTTGGCATATCCGTTTACAATAAGCCCGATAGCATCCTCAGTCGGGATACCGCGCTGATTACAATAGAATATCTGGTCTTCACTGATTTTACTGGTTGTAGCTTCATGTTCCACTACAGCCGTCTCATTATGAATATCCATATAAGGGAAAGTATGGGCGCCACATTTATCGCCCAACAGCAGTGAGTCGCATTGACTATAATTACGAGCATTATCCGCTTTCTCGGATACGCGAACCAGACCACGATA
>ERZ839767.1980-NODE-1980-length-28722-cov-22.751596_pt1 | contig 28722 bp, 19 predicted proteins | sample MGYA00519879_ERZ839767 | MGnify/ENA primary metagenome ERZ839767 (study PRJEB31850, sample SAMEA3708852) | human gut metagenome | biome: human gut; feature: human-associated habitat; material: faeces | place: China | collected 2014 ... | reverse complement strand
CGGTGCATTTGCTGATTTTAGGAATCATAAGAATGTATCTTGGAATTTAAAAAGAGGGCGCACCGGCATTATTATTAGCTTATTTACGACCGACAATTTCGGTAATTACATCTGCATCACCTTTTGCTGCCTATGATATTCCCTTTATGAATTTTACAGAGTAATGTAATGACATATCATAATATAATATCAAGTTAAAACATTAGCTGGTATCGATTTGATACCAGCTTGTTTTATGATCAATGTTGATATATTTTTGTGCGTTGTATTTTGCAGTAATGTTTTTTCTAAAGCACTGATGTTGTATTCGGTTTTTTCGTGTTTTAAAAATTCTTTTTTAACGCAAGTTTCGTAAATTTCCTCTAAAATTTTTTTTTTCAGCTTCTCATTAAGTTTCTCCATGATTATACCTCCACATAATACGTACAGTTAATAAAAAAGGTTTCATATATAGTATACAGAATTAGAGTTTATAAACTGTTCTAATATGATTGAAACATTGAAAAGAGTTCAAAAGAAATATTTTGAATGATTTTTGGGGATTTATTTTGAAATCGAGATATATTCGCCAATTTAGCCATAAGCAGGAAAATTCGAATATTTTCGGAAGATTCAATTTCTGTCTGCCTAGCAATGTGAATGAAGAAAAACCTCGATAGAAAAATAAGAGTTGTAGATGGCATAATAAATAGGGTATAATATTAAAAAGCAGTTATATAATCTACGTTGGGGAAGGAGGCCAGATGCCATGTGTACAAAAAGCCAACTAGAAGCGATAGAAGAAGAAATGGTTAATTACTATCGTTCTGTTTACGGAGACAGTATTGATACAATTATCTTATACGGATCTTATGCACGCGGAGATTACTCCGATGATTCGGATATAGATATTACAGCTATAGTAAGAGGAAATCGTGTGGAACTTCAAAAAAAATTAAAGAAAATGTGGGATTTTTCCACGGAAGTTGGTCTTGCATATGATGTTATCGTATCTCCTACGGTGATTCCATATGACGAATTTGAACAATACAAGGAAAAACTTCCTTATTATAGAAATATTGTAAAGGAGGGAAGAAAAATTGGATGATCTGGTATCTTATCGGATAGAGAATGCACGGGAAAAACTGGAATCGTCAAAGATACTGCTGGATGCAGGACATTATAAAGATTCCATAGGCAGATCATATTATTCTATTTTTACCGGAGTTCGTGCGGTTCTTGCGAAAGATGGGATTGATTTCAAGAAACACGCAGGTGTCATAGCGTACTTTTAGAAAGAATATATAAAAACAGGAGAATTTGATAAAAAGTATTCTAAATATCTACAGGCAGCTTTTCAAATTAGAAACAACTGTGATTACAGTGATTTTTTTATTGTGTCAAGAGAAGATGCAGAAGGACAATATCAGCATGCATTAGAAATGCTGAAAAATATTCGACCGGATAAAAATGAGGAGTGACAGTTGTGTGCAAAGCTATAGAAGAGATGAGAAATGAAACGGCAAGAAAAACTTCTCTTGAAACAGCTAAGAGTTTGCTTCTGATCGGAAAACTGACCTGCGAAGAGATTGCTCAGGCTACGAAACTTACCGTTGAGGAAGAAAAGAGTTGGATGGAAAGAAAAGGGCATAGGTGATTGATTGCCTGCTGGCATATTGTGTAGTGACTACTACATCGTATGTTGGCAGGCTTTTTTGCTTTAATACACCGGAACAACAGACAGAAAAACTAAACAGTATGAAATTATCCATAAAACAAAGCATTTTGTTCATAAATATGATATCTCTTCCGGTCTTTTAAGAAAGTGGATTAGAACGTATAATGCCAATAGAGAGCTTAAGGATTACAATCCGAAACAGGAGGTCTATATGGCAGAAGCAAGAAGAAAAACAACATTGGAAGAACGGAAAGAAATCGTTGATTACTGTATCAATCATAATCGTAACTATAAAAACACTGCTGCAAAATTTGATGTTTCTTATAGCCAGGTTTATTCCTGGGTAAAAAAATATGACCAGTGGATCGCCCGGAAAGCTGATTCTTACATTTGCAATACCGTTGATGCTTGGGAACATTTTCCAGCAGCTTTATACTATAGCAGATACGATGATCGTAGGCAGGGTGATCGGTGTGGAAGCACTGGCAGCAGTGGGAGCTGCTGACTGGCTGGTCTTTGGGTCTTATATCTTTTGTATGTGTACCGACCTGCAATCCAGGGACTGGGAAATACCTGGATTCCTCTTGTCAGTGAAATTGCTGAGTTTTGCATGAGAGTTGGTGTGGCACTGATATTACCAAAATTTATTGGAGAAAACGGAATCTTCTATGCGGAGATCTGTGCCTGGAGTGGCGCTGCTGTTTTACTGATTTTGAGTTATGGTATTATCATACAGAAACATAAAAATAAAACAGATGTCCGATATATCCCCATGAAAACAGCACAGGGATATATCGGACAGAAAAAATTTCTTCTATATTAATATATACTTTTTTGTATCTCATGTTCCATGATTTTCCCACATTGTTGCATTTTTCGTGCAAATTTCAGACGGTAATCCCAATAGATAGAAGAATCCGGATCGGAAATGATATCCAACATTTCCTGATAAACAACGAGCATAGTGTCAATGGCAGCGATATCCCCGCGTAAAATAGCTTCTTCAAGATACTGCAAAGCGATATCGTAATTTTCTTTTGCAGCTTCTTCACTTCCAAGCGATACATAAATATCTGTAGGAATCGTATCAAACTTTTCCATATGAGTTCCTGAAATATAATCGGAATACAAATCTCTGGAATTTAGGGATGCGTTTTCTGCTAGTTTTAAACATATAGTTTTTAATTCGCCCAACATGTCACAAAGTTCCGAAAGGCTGTTTTCGGAAACAGGATCCGAATTGCCATGTACTAATTCATCAATAGTGATATCAAAGATATCTGCGATCGTTTCGATATGATAAATATCGGGAGTAGTTGAACCATTTTCCCACTTTGCATAAGCACTGCGTGATATACCACAGCGTTCTGCCATGGTTTCCTGAGTAATCCCTTTTTGCCTTCTATAATTTGATAAGTTCCTTGCTAATTTCATTTTCATTTTCTTATTACCTCCTATACTTTATGGTATCATTATAGCGTAGTTGGACGCCATATGAAATCAACCAGAAGGAACAATTTGTTCTAATATAGAACAATTATTCCATGTTATCTGAAGGTGTGCGGTTCTTATAAAAGGTGGGATTGATTTCAAGAAGCATACGGATGTTATAGCATGTTTACAAAATAGGGAATTTTATCAAGCTTACATAGAAACTGAAAATATGGCAGAGAACATGGAGGTGGAAATTACGAAAAAATCAGGATATATGAAAATGCAAATTTTTTCATATATCCTGATTTTTTGTTCTAAATAAAATCCTATCGCATATATTAATAAAAAAGATGTCTTAGAATCTTCTTTTCTAAGACAAGTCATCCATATCTTCCCTATTTTCCAGCACTTTCCACTTTGTCTGACTGAAATTTTGACGGGTTTTCGATTCCGAATCCGGGAACTGGAGGATGGTGATCTGGCTTTGTTTAAAACTCATGGACAGATGCACGTACCGATCCATGGTGATCTTGACCGTAGAGTGTCCCAGCATCTCGCTGAGTGCTTTAATCTGCATACCCGATTCCACGCAGCGTGTCGCAAATGTATGACGGAGCGTATGAAAATGCAGATCCCGGATACCACAGGTTTTTAAAATTTTTTTAAAATGTCTCGTCATTCTCCTCGGTTCCACAGGAGACAGTGCTCCGGACAGCAGATAGTAAGAGGATGGATAACTGTTTTTATATTTTGCAAGAATCGGGATCATCTGTGGGTGCAAAGGAATCGATCGTTCCCGTTTGTTTTTGGGCGAACCGATATGCAACACTGTTTTGGAATCCCCAGACAAAGGGTTCTGATTCTGGATGCGCTGTAATGTGTGCCGGATATAAAGCACCTGTTCCTCCAGATCAATATCCGCCCAGGTCAGTGCACAAAGTTCCCCCAGACGGATCCCGCTGAACAAAGTCAGCCGGATACCAATAGAGATCAAATCGTTGTTGGCTTCCAGATAAGCTAGCAGCCTGCAGGACTCCCCATCAGAAAGAATATCCAAAGGTCTCTTTGCGTGATCAGAAACCGTTCCTGTACATTTGACAGGAAGATAATTTAATGTGTATTTCAAAATCCCGCTGATGATCGTATTGATTGTCCGGATAGAACCGCCGGAAAGCTCCTGTTGAAGAACTTCCATTAACCGATCATAAGTGCCTTGCTGAATGTCACGTACATAGAGTTTTTCCCACTTGGGAAGAATGTATTTTTCCAGACAGTTCTTATATTTAATATAGGTAGATGGTTTCCAACGTCTGACAGAATTCAGCAGCCAGTTGTATGCGGCATCGGAAAATAATGCGGTGGAAATGACTTGTGTATTTTTTAACGAAATCGTCTTTTCGTAATTATTTTTCTGAAGCAATACTTCCCGGTAAGTGGATGCATACAGATATTTAAAATATGGACGGCCATCCGCCTTTTTCCCCAGCGGGACACGCGCCTCCCAACGTCCGTCCCTGCGTTTATAGATGTTTTGACCAGTTCTCATAAGCAGCCTCCTGACTACAGAATTTTGACAACTTTCCTGACGGCGATCGGTGAGCAGAAAATGTATGGGATGATTAAAAATGCATAAAAAATCGTTCGGAAGAACCAGCTATTTTTAAGAAAACGCCGAAAAAGATTGACAAATCTGTGAACAATGATTAATATTAGGGTTGTAAAGATGTCTTAGAAAAGAAGAATCTAAGACTACCGTGCAATGATCCTATAGATATTATGACAGGATTTTCAAAATTTTATACGACGTGTTAAAGAGAGCATGCGAAAACGGAAGCCGGTTAGAATCCGGGACAGTTTCACCCTGCTGTAAGGACAACGAAAGATGTTATATGCCACTGAGTATTATTATTTGGTAAGGCACATCGAGTAGGCTAAGAGGTCCTGAGTCCAGAAGACGATCGCAAAAAAACTGCTTTAACATCAGGATAATTCGGAGGCCGAAACGAATTGGACGAGTAAACGGGCGGGAGATGCTATCTTCTGTTGTCAGTTGTGGTATAAGAAAAATCACCCCTTGTTCGAAAGTGAAATATTAGTTCGTATGACGACTTCTGTTGTACGGGCTTTTTTATTTGTCATAACAAATAAAAACTTTACAGGTCACACAGCGGCAACCATTCCCCACGCTGTGATGGCTTAACTAAAGGGGAAAACAAAGATGAAGGAGGTCATATAATATGACGAAAAAGAATCTTTTTAAGAAAATTGCTTCCATAGCAATGGCTGGGGCACTGACACTGTCCATGGCACTGCCTGTAGGTGCAGCAACAGAAGATCCGAATCTGGTAGTAGAACCGAATACTAAGTATTCTACACAGATTGAGGCTGGAAAAAGCGTTACACTGGGACTGATGCCTGCAAATGCTTACTATCAGAGAACTGGCTTTGATTCAGCAGACGATGCAGCAGAGGGTCTTGAGGTTAAATCGATTAATGTTGGTAGCGACAAAATCAATACAAAAAACTTTGAATATGGTTCTATGAAGTTAGCAGATGGTTCTTTTGCTGGTACTGTAACAGTTACTGGTGTAGAAGGTAAATATGGTCCGGCTAGTTTACATATCGTTAATACTTTTAATGAAGATGCAAGTATTGACATGACAGTATATGTAGAAGCTGACAAAACACAGGATGCGGTTGATGGTGTAACTGTACAGGCAGTTGATGTACGTAAAGGTGTATCTGAAAAAGCAGTTGGAACCAATTTAAGTGTTGCAGCAGCAACAGAAAAAACCTCTAATCCGTTTAACGGTGCAGATGGATCAGCTCAGACTTATCCGACAGTTGGCGATTCATTATATAGTCTGGCAGAAGCAAAAGGATTAACTTTCACACAGAATGATGGATATGTACAGTCAGTTACCACTAGCGATAATAAAACATTGGCAGCGTATTCAGATTCTGACTGGAATTATTATGGATGGAATTACTGTGTAGTTCGTGACGGTGCAAAAGTCACAGAAGGTGATGTAGTAAGTGCATCTGTACTTGAAGTAGAAAAAGGCGACAGTGTATATTGGGCATTCGGTACAATGGCTCAGGCAAACGAGTATTTTGCAACACGTGTAGCAAATAACTAAATAAAATATTTTTGAGGGATGGTTGAGGCGGGGAAGTACCGCCTCAACCATTTACTTTATACATTAAGTAGATGGAGAGCGCGAAAAATGAAAAAAATATTTCACTATCTGCTACTTACAGTGTGTCTGATAGGTTCTTTAAAAGTAAATATTAATGCAGCAGAAAACACAGACAGACTGATCGATCTTACAGGTATCAGCAATGTGAAAATATATACAGCTGATAAGAAAACAGAAATTCCGGTAAACGATAAGAGTTTTACTGCAACTAACGGTGAATATTATTATGAAAGTAGTTCTGGAGCTGGCGGTAAATTTGTAGTAACAGATGATACAACGGAGTTGAAGTTAGACAGTGTTACATTTGCACAGGTATCCCCGACATATTGGAATGAAGAAAAAAACAAATGGGAGTATCTTCCTGATTTAGGAACACTGACCTTGTATGATGAAAAACAGCAGAATGAATATTGGCATGCTACGGATAATGTTTATCAATATGTAGTTCCGGAAAAAGCTGGTGACAGCTATTATGTGTTTAAGTTTGCGCCCTTCGACGAGAATTATCTCTCCATCGAAGGGCATTTTTATGTCTATGGTGAAACAACGTTTGAAAGATTAAATCTTTCAGATTCTGGAAAAATTCCATATCTTAAAAAAAACTATATCACGATAAAAGCACCAGTAGGTATGGAAATATACACAACATGGCAGCTGAAATTCTATACGGCAAGAAACTGGGAATCCTATAAACATGAAGAAAAGGATGGATATACTTATTACTATGATGTTCCAGAAGGTTTTACCTATATGCTTCGCCAAGAGGGAAAAGTAACCAGGTATACCAAAAATCTGGATGGAGAATGGAACGAAGATCACACAGAAATAACACTATCTCCTCTAGAGAATAATCCCACACAAGTACATCGAGAACAGGAAGAAGATGGAATTTATGCCAGTATGTTGACAAATCTTCCAGAGAATAGCGAAATCGATTTGAATGTAGGAGATTATTTTGACTTAGTACCATTACGTGCATGGCAGGCAGTTGAAGATGGTGTTGCCAATGCACATAATGATCCGGAGTGGCATTATGTGGTTTTAGGTGGAACTAATATATCTGTTGAAGTTACGGAGGACGATAAGATTGGACAGTTCGGTCGTATTCATGCAAATAAAACAGGATCTGCCCTGGTAGCGTTTTACTATGATGCAGTAGAAACATCTTCAATTACAAGTGGCACGGGAAAATATACGTATAGTGCATTACTTCCAGAACTGACAGGGATTGCTGTTGTACGAGTAGGTGAAGAAGCTGAAACTCAGATCACTTCTAATATTGATATGATAGAAGGTCGTACCGTTTATTATCTTAAGAGCCAGACCGGCGTAGACGGTGTTACTTATGATATGAACGATTCAGCAGAGTATACCTTTACACCTACAGCAAAGACAGGCGACAAGGAAGAAAAAATCACATCAGTAAAAGTGCATACACCAATTACCGTAACGGATGGCATAATAAGCTGCGGTACAAGTACGAAATGGAATCCGAAGAGATGGTTAAAAGATGGTAAGTGGACGACATACAAGGCTACGGAAACGGAAGATGGTAAGCAGAGTTATACAGTTAAACTGTCAGAAGGGCGGAATATTGTCGAAATTAAAGCAGGTGATGCAACTACTTATCATGTGATTCTTGCACGTGGTGTTGATGTGACAATCGATAATGTATATCGACCAAACCAAGCATTGCAAGTAGGAGATACAGCAAAAGTAACGATAAACAATATGCTTCCACCATTATTTAAAATGGCAGCTATCTATAATCCAGGAGGTGTGGATTTCGAATGTAAAGCCAATGGAGTTGAGTATAAAGCGTCTTTTGGTCAGTATATGGTAGGAAGTAGCTTTCTACTAAAGATGCAGGAAGAAGATGCGGGAACTTATAAAATTACAGATGCGGCATTAACTACACATGCGTGGGGAGCTTCAAACGGTGCACATCGTAGGCTGACAAGAAATGCTATGTCAGGTTATTGGAATGGCGGAAATAATCCGGACATTGATTACGGGAAGATGGCTTATATTCCAGAGATAGCTTTTGAAGTTGAATCGAATGATGAGTATGAAGAAAGTACAAATCGTTCAGCAGGACTATTAAAAGCTTTGGGTGTCTCGTTGAACAGAACTGGAAATCCAATGACCAATAGTAATGCAATGTTTGCGACGTCTTATTCAGATGTAGCACAGAATACGAATCGTCCGACATCATTATCATCATTTTTATCGATGAATGTTCAAGTTGGAGCGGATCTACTTCAAAAAGATGAACAGGCAAAATTATTAATACGATATTGGCTAGGGGATGACAAAGACAATGCGCTTGCCCAAGAAATGAAATTCACGGAAGCTTATCAGGAAACAAATGCGATGGGTAGTAAAGAGTGGAAAATTATTGGTAGTCCATTGAGCTATACCGGTCAGGAAATAGCGAATAGTTCATCAAAAGATATTCAGATAGAAACTATTGTTATACCTGGAGAAGGAAGTCCTATGACATATGCTACATATTTGTATGATAGTAATGAGAAAGAATTGTCTGGATTCTTTATTCCGAAAAATATCACACTTTCTGCAGCTGACGGAAGCGAAGAACTCGGACGATGGGACGGGATTCTGGAGGCAGATGATATTGAATACAAAACATCTGATGGTAATACGATTACACAGGATCTTGGTTATGGATTTATTGGAACAGAAGAACACTTTAATGCATCTGTGCCAAATGGAACCGATAAGATTCTGGTAAATGTAGAAGGAGAAGTTGCAGTCAACATAAACTATCTGGAAAACTACACGATTTCTGTTGGCGATACCACATATGGAGAAGGGGATGAAATCCCTCTGGAAGTTGGTGTGAACAAACTGACTGTTACATGCAACGGAACCTATGGAAAAGCCCGTACATACACCATCGACGTCACCCGTCGTACTGCAGCCAAACAGACCACCTTCGAGATCCCGGACGGCGCATCCGTACTGGTTATGCAGGGAAGCAAAGTCATGAAGGCGAACGAGGATGGAACCTACACACTGGAAAATGGAACGTATACCTACCATGTATCTAAGACCGGCTACCTGACCAAAACAGACAACTTTGAAGTGACTGACGAAGAGACAAACCAGGTGATCCGCGTTACGGATCTGGATCCGGTACCGGAGCAGAGTGGAACGGTATCGGTACAGCTTGCAGGTCAGAGTACCGTATTCTGCCCGACAAGGGATGTTGAGATCCAGCAGACGGCAGAGGATCTGGCGGCAAACCGTTATGTTCAGTACAACCACGGAGGTTATACTGTCCTGCATGCACTTCTGGATGCAGCGAAAGCAAGCGGAACGGACTTCGAGTGTTACCGTGGCAAATTCGTTCTTGTAGACGATTCCATTACCGAAAGCAATGGAAAGAAAGCAGGATGGGTATGCAAGGTCAACGGTATCGAGTGCAGTGATCCGGCAAATACGCTTGCGAACGCAGATGATAAGATCGACCTGTTCTACAACTCCGGATGGAGTGGTATGAAACAGGCACGGCTGACACCGGAAACCGGGGAAGTGACACGGGGAGACAGCATCATCCTGACACTGAACGGAACCGCTGTACATGCAACGGATGCAGATGCAGCGACAATAGCAGGAGCAGAGATTTATGATGGTAATACTCCGATAACAACGACAGATGAGGAAGGAAAAGAGTTCATTGCCACAACCAATGAAAACGGGGAAGTGACAATCGACACCCGTACCCTGACGCTGGGAACACATTATTTTTCGGCAGTGCTGAAAGATGAAGACGGTCACAACATTCTGACCGCAACGATGAGTACGATCAATGTCAAGAAACCGGACAACCCGTCAGCAGACCCGACGAAGACAGAAGTAACCTTCCGTCTGATCGGTGATACCAAACACGGGGAAGAAGGAAGCGACAACGAAGCGGTACATGCCTACACAACATGGATCGCAACCGGAACCTATACTTTTGACGGGGATAACGTAACCGTTGGACAGGTCTTTGAGGCTGCACTGAAAGAAGCCGGACTTTCTTATGAAGGAATGGAAAAGAACTACATCAGTGCGATCACAGCACCGGAATCCTGCGGTGGATTTGAACTGAGAGAGAAGGACAACGGTAAAAACTCCGGCTGGATGTATACCGTCAACGGCGTACACCCGAGCATGGGAATGAATGACTGGTATGTAAGTACCGGTGATGAGATCATCTGGCATTATATCGATGATTACAAAACCGAACAGGCTGACATGAAGAACGATGACGGAAGCTATGGCAGTGCCGGTAATGCATCTACCTGGAACAAGTGGCTGGAAGCAGCAGACGAGACTCCGGGTGCAAAACAGCGTGCAGCAGCAGTCACCGGTAAGATCAACCAGATCGGTGAAACGATTGAACTGACGGATGAGTGTGAAGCAAAGATCACGGCAGCAAGGGAAGCTTACAATGAACTGAGCCGTGAGGAAAAAGGATATGTAACAAATTACGATGCCCTGACCGCTGCGGAAACAGAACTCGCAAGACTGAAAAAAGAAGCAGATGACAAGGCAGCAGCCGCTAAAGTGACAGATCTGATCGAAGCACTTCCGGCGGTGAAAGATCTGACCCTGGAAAATCAGGAAGACGTTGTGGCAGCAAGAACCGCATACGGAAATCTGACTGACGACCAGAAAGACTATGTGACAACAGAAACATATGGAACACTGGTACTGGCAGAGGAACAGATCGCAAAACTTCTGGATGCGGCAGCGGTTGATGAACTGATCAAAGAGATCGAAGCACTTCCGGATGCAGAGAATGTAACCTTGGAAAATGAAACTGCGATCGCAAACGCACTGGCACATTACAATGCGTTAAGTGAGGAACAGCAGGCAGATCTGGAAGAGAAATCTCCGGACAGCCTTACCAAACTGAACGCTGTGATCTACCGCCTGAATGTATTAAAGGAAGAAGCAGCTGACCAGAAAGCAGTGGACGAAGTCAATGAAAAACTGAATGCACTGCCGGCAGCCGAAGATATCCTGTTTGCAAATGAGACAGCGGTAACGGAAGCACGGAACGCTTATGAGGCTCTGGATGAGATCAAAGAAGGCCTGAAAGACCGGGTATCTGCGGAAGCACTGGCAAAACTGACAGCAGCAGAAGACCGTCTGGATGCGTTACAGGAAGGCGTAGACCATGTGGCAGAACTGATCGAGGCCCTTCCGGCCGTCGATGACCTGACAGTAGCAGATGCTGACCAGGTACAGGAAGCCCGGGATGCTTACAACGCCCTGAATAACGACCAGAAGCAGCAGCTGACAGACAGCGGACTCTTAAGTGACCTTCTGGTAGCGGAAAACCAGATCGGATGGCTTCAGAAAGATGCGGAAGCAGCGAAGAAGGTAACCGACCGGATCAACAGCCTCCCGGCTGTCAAAGATCTGCGCCTTTCCGATAAAACCGCTGTGGAAGCAGCAAGATATGCATATGACAACTTAAGTGATGAGCAGAAACAGTATGTATCTGAAGATACCCTGAAAGCACTCGAAGAGCGAGAGGCAGAGATCAAACGTCTGGAAGAGGTAACCCCGAATCCGACCCCGACTCCGGACCCGAACCCATCGGATGATCCGAAACAGGATGAGGACGAGGACAGCGTAACACTGACCTACCAGAACTATCCGATCTCCGTAACCGGAAAACTCTCCGGTTATGAACTGCGCCTGACCGCCCTGAAAGCAGACGATGATGTGGTAAAACAGATGCAGAACATGATCAGTTCTAAAGAAGCTCTGATCCGTCTGTACAATGTAGCACTGTACAAAGACGGAAAAGAGGTGGAATGGAATGACAAACTTACCGTGAACTTCCAGGTGGGAACCTCCTATAACGGACAGACCTTAAGTGTACTGCACGAAGTAAACGGCAAGATCGAAACCCTGAGCGGAACCGTAAGCAATGGTATCTTAAGCGTAACAGCAACTGGTACCGGATCCTTCGGTGTGGTTGTACCTGCATCCACAGTAAGCACAGGAAACAGCAATAATGGTGGTTCTGCCGGAACGGTTACCAATGGCAACCTGGGTGGTGGAAGCACAGGAACTGGAAACGGAACCACTGCAGTATCCGGCACCGGAAAAGTCACAAGTGCGAAGACCGGAGATGATACCGATATCTTCTTCCCGATCGCAGGACTGATCACAGCGTCCGGCGTACTTGCAGGGATCGTTCTCTATTATAAAAAGAAAAAAAGAATCACAGGAGTTACGGAGGAAGAGTAATGAAAAATAAAGTCATCAGTCTTTTTCTGACGGCTGCCATGGTTCTCAGTCTTTGCCCGGCTACAGTCCGGGCTCAGACTGTTTCTGAGGAGTTTTCAGCAAACGTAGCCGAAGCGGCAGAAACAGAAGCCGTGGAGGGTACTGCTGATCCGACAGAAGAACCGGTGGTTACCGGAAATGAAGACACTGCCAAAACGGATACTCCACAGGCAGCGGAAGTTCCGGAAGAAGCAGAAGTTGTCAGTACGGGGAAAGATGAAAAAACATCCGTTCCGGAGACAGCAGAAGAAAAAACAGAAGCCTCCGGGGATTCCTGGGAGGAAGACGAAGAACTGAAACTGTATGGTACGGCAGATCAGGATGTGGACGAGAACGGACAGGTGCAGGCAGCAGCTTCCTATGACCTGGACACCGTGATCTCCCGGACGGTCAGCTGGAAACGGGGAACGAATGACAGAGTATTTACCGCGGATTTCCTGAAAAATGTCAGCAGTACAGCGTCTGACTGGACCGTAGTATTCCTTGGACGGCTGGGAATCGGGGAAGATTACAGTGCATTCTTAAACCGAGCAAATACGTATGTAAAAGAAAAATATGATGCGAACCCATCCACAGGACTTAGCACCAATACGCCGACCGAATGGCACCGTCTGACCATGGCCGTACTGGCAGCAGGCGGGGATCCGACGGATGTGGGAGGACATGACCTGATCGCAGACGGAACATACAATTGTCTGGCAGGTGCTCCATGGAACCAGGGAATGAACGGTGCCGCATGGGCACTTCTGGCTCTGGATTCCAAAGGATATAAAGTACCGGAAAAAGTAAAATATACGAGGGAAGACCTGATCAGTTATATCATTGACAGACAATTATCCGATGGAGGCTGGTCACTGGATGATAAGAACCCGTCGTTAGACCTGGATATCACATCGATGGTGATATATGCCCTGGCTCCCCATGCAGCGGAGAATACGAAGGTAAGAGAAGCCGTCAACCACGGACTGGATGTGCTGCGCAAGAGCATCTCTGCAGACGGGGATTATAACTACGGAGGCACCTACAGCTGTGAATCGGTGGCACAGGCGATTATCGCCTTTACCTCCATGGGGATCGATCCAACCACGGTAAAGAATGAAACCAGTGGGAAGAGCCTGCTGGATGGTCTGATGAAGTATTACAGTGCCGGAACCGGCGGTTTCCTGCATGCCTATTATGACGATGAGAAACAGAACCGTCCGAACAGCATGGCAACTGACCAGGCGATGGAGGCGATTGCAGCTTACCGCCTGTATCAGCAGGGCATCAACCTCTTTGATTTCCGCTCCACCGCCAACACCACTCAGTATGTGGCACAGGCAGATAATGGCAGTGTATTTACCGCAGATGCCGGTACGGAAACTGACCTGTATGTGGGAGCAGATGTCAGGAAACTGACCCTTACCAACCTTCCGATCGACAATTATGACGCGGCAGTTGTGACGGTGAATGGAAAGACTTACAAGAGCGGGCTCCGCGGATCAGATGGTCGTACACCGGTAGATGGTGAAATCACAGTCACAGACGGAACAGAACTGGATATTGCTGTAACCAAACGGGATGGAAATACAGAAAACCGGAAACTGACGGTGCATACCACTGCCGATGCGGAGACGAAAGCGATCATCAACCGGATCGACAAACTACCGGATGCAGACAAACTGACACCGGATGATGCCGATACCGTAACTTCCGTGAAGGAAGCGTATGACAAGCTGACCGATAAAGAAAAGAGCCAGGTGACCAACGCAGATAAACTGGAAGCACTGGTTCAGAAACTGGCAGAGCTGGAAAAAGAAGAAGAAAAGAAACTCGAAGAGAAGCGCAGCGCACTGGAAAAGAAAGTGGCTGCCATCGCCACACCGGTAAAGATCGGTGACAAAGACCTGATAAACCAGTACCTGCTGGAACTGGATACTCTTGGAGAGTGGGACAAAAAAGAATCCCTTTCCAAAACCCTGAACGGTTACCTCGGTGACATCGCCGCACGGAAGAAGCTGGTGGATGCCCTGGATAAGGATATTTGGAACCAGGTGGATCCGCTGCGGATCTGTCAGGATGATACCGCCACGCTCAAGAAACTGATGAGCCGGTATGCCGCACTCCGCGAGGATGAGAAGAAACTGTTGCAGAACGGGGAAAGCCTTCTGGAAGCCGCTGATGTGATCGAAGCACTGGATAACGGAATCGTACCGAAGAAGGTATTCGAAAACCTGATGGCGACAAAAGAAGCATTTACCTATACGGGTACTCTGTCCGGCGGCAGCACTTACACGCTGACCTGGGATGGAAAAACTGTAAAGAAAGCCAGTGATGTGAAAGCCGGTATCAAGATCGGTACCGGAAGCAACACCATAAACGGCACACAGGCGCAGGTGGAATTCTCCCAGAGCGGAAGCATGAACGGTACGGCCACACTGTCCGTAAAGACCAGTGTGAAGGACGGAAGCTGGAACCTGTACTGGCTGAACCCGGACAAGCTGACAATCCAGAGTGCGAAGACGGCAACCGTTTCTTCCGGTAAGCTCAAAATGAATGTGACAACCGGAGGACGCTACTGGCTGGCAAGCAGTGCCCCGAAGATGGGGGAGGGTACTTCCTCGGATGATAAGACCACAAAAGTCGGTTCCATCACTTCTTCGAAAAGCAGCGGTAAAAGCAACCGCACCGGAGGCATGTCAATTGCATCAATCCAGAGCAGGGGAAAAGTATCTTCTGCAAGTGGAAAGAGAAGTTCAGGTACAAAAAGCAGCAATAAGAGTAGCAATACTACTTCAGACACCACAAAGGCTAAGACGAAGGGAAAGATCACTTCCAAAGAACTGAAAAGTATCAAAGGAAAAGATGAAAACCTGCAGGCGAGTGGCAAGATCTCCGATTCCGTATCGTATACCCTGACGATCAACGGTGAAGATGTGAAACTGACAAAGGATTGGACGTACAAGCTGCAGTCGGACTGCAAGTACAAGGATGATATCGAACAGCTGGCAGTCAAACCACTGATCCTGTGTACCGAAGGATCCGGCACGTTCCCGGGACAGATGCTTGTGACACTGAAGACTGAACTTGACGACGATGACCTGTTGCTGTTTTCGTATGACACAGAGAACCGGAAAGCGGAATATGTCAAGAAGGTATCTGTAAAAGACGGCAAGATGGAGTTCACCCTGAAAGAAGGCGGCCATTATTTCATCGCAAAACGTGCCCTGGCTTCTTCCCTGGATGAGAGTACGGATGCAGAAAAACAGGAGATCCAGGACGCATCGGATGCGGCTGAAGATGTGCCGTGGGATGCATCGGAAGAAACGGTAGTCCTTGGAAACGGGGACGATACGGATACCGGTGCAACGACAGCGGAGAAAAAGACCGCTATGGTACGCTGGGGGCTGATCGGACTGATCGCCCTGGTATGCTGTGCGGCTATTGGAGTGGTTGTATATAACAAACGGAAAGGAAAGGGAAAACCGGATCTTTCCAAAGAGAAAGGCAGGAAGGACGGAGGAAAATGAAACGGAAAACGAAAAGCATAGGACTCTGCCTTCTGCTGGTTCTGGCGCTGCTGTTTTGCAGCTGCCAGACCAGCGCAGTAAAGGAAGAACAGGCTTCGGCAGATCCGACAGTGACCGCGGCTGCGAAAGATTCCGCAGAGGATGGAAACACCAAAGATTCGTCAGAAGTCAAAGAAGACAACAGTGACAAGGAACCTGAGTACATTGATGAAGAGTATGTAGATGAGCATTATGGATCGGATGAGGAAAAAGAAGATCTGAGTAAATATAAGAAAAAGAGTTCTTCTTCTAAGAAATCCGACTCCAAAAACTCAGACTCCAAAAACTCAGACACAGAAGATGCAGACGGTACAGAGAGCAACGGAACGAACGGGAATGGAAGCACTTCTTCCGGTGAGGAAGCCAGTGCGGACAACTACTATACCGATCCGATCCCGGAGGGAAAACCGGATCCGGTGGAACCGCAGGATCAGACCGTGGACAGCAGCAAACAGCTGACCTGTACCCTGTATGTGGAGTGTTCCACGATTCTCAACAACATGGGTGATCTTACAGAGGGTAAGGCGGACTGGGTTCCGTCAAACGGTGTGATCTACGGTCCGAAGACCGTGACATTTTCCGAAGGAGAGTCAGTATATGACATCCTGCAGCGGGAGATGAAGAACAACCGAATCCAGATGGAATCCGAGTTTACCGCCATGTACAACAGTGCTTATGTGCAGGGCATCAATAACCTGTATGAGAAGGACTGCGGTCAGTGGTCCGGCTGGATGTATGAGGTGAATGGCTGGTATCCAAACTATGGATGCAGCCGTTACCAGGTACAGGACGGGGACAACATCGAATGGCATTATACCTGTGACCTGGGAAGAGACCTGGGAGCAGGCATGTCTTAACTGAAGATGGAAAGGATTAGGCGCCCCGGATTCCGGGACGCCTAAAACTGTATTTTACGTATACCGTGAAAAGGAATAGAAGTATACATGGAATGTTACCAGACGGATGCGTAAAGTGTAAACGTATGGACAAGGAGAAAAGAATGGATACTTTTTCAGGGTATCATCCACTGATTAATTTTACTTATTTTGTGATCGTCATCGGGCTGTCGATGTTTTATATGCATCCGGTATTTTTAGCGTTATCGCTGATCGGCTCGGTGAGTTATTCCATTTATCTGAAAGGGAGAAAAACCGTAAAGGTGTTCCTGTTCGGGATGTTGCCGGTCTGTCTCCTGGCGGCAGCTGCTAACCCGCTGTTCTCCCATGCGGGGGCAACGATGCTCTTTTACTTAAAAGACGGAAATCCCGTCACACTGGAGTCGATCGTCTACGGTCTGGCTTCGGGGCTGATGCTGGCGGGGGTGATCTCATGGTTTTCCGTCTTCCATGAGGTGATGACTTCGGACAAGTTCATGTACCTGTTCGGGAAGGTGATCCCGGCGTTTTCGCTGCTGTTATCGATGACCCTGCGATTTGTGCCACGGTTTACGGAGCAGATCAAGCGGGTGGCGGAAGCCCAGCAGTGTATCGGAAGAAATGTAAATAACGGGAATATCTTCCAGCGGGCGGCACATGGCTTGAAAATCCTCTCGATCACGACAACCTGGGCACTGGAAAACAGTGTGGAGACGGCGGATTCGATGAAATCCCGGGCTTACGGGCTTCGCGGGAGGACGAATTTCAGTATCTACCGGTTTGACCGGAGGGACGGGATATTACTGGCATTTTTATTGGGAGTATTTGGAACATTGTTATTCTGCATACACCTTCGAAAACTGAAGATCCTGTATTTCCCGGTTTTTATCATGAATGAGACAACAGCGGGGGCATTAATTTTATATATCTTGTATGGAATCTTATGTATGCTGCCCCTGATATTAAATATAGCGGAGGACAGAAAATGGCGCTCTTTGAGATCAGAAATCTGACATTTACCTACCCGGATCAGGAGAAGCCGGCACTCACGGATCTGAACTTTTCCCTGAAACAGGGGGAGTTTCTGGTAGTTTGTGGCAAATCAGGCTGCGGCAAATCGACGCTCCTGCGGCATTTTAAGACAGCGATGGCACCTTACGGGGAACGGAAAGGACAGATCCTGTTTGAAGGCAGGGAGCTGGACGCTGTGTCGGTGCGGGAGCAGGGGGCGCGGATCGGCTATGTGCTCCAGAGTCCGGACAACCAGCTGGTGACAGATAAAGTATGGCACGAATTGGCATTTGGACTGGAAAACCTGGGATATGAGACGGGGACGATCCGACTTCGGGTCGCAGAGATGGCAAGTTTTTTCGGGATCCAGACCTGGTTTGAGAAAAATGTGGAGGAACTTTCCGGCGGGCAAAAGCAGCTCCTGAACCTGGCTGCGGTGATGGCGATGCAGCCGGATCTTCTGGTGCTGGATGAGCCGACATCACAGCTCGATCCCCTGGCGGCGGGGGATTTCCTGGCAACCCTGCGAAAGATCAATGCAGAACTGGGAACGACGATCCTTTTGATCGAACACCGGTTAGAGGAAGTCCTGGCGTACGCCGACCGGGTGCTGGTTATGGAAAACGGCGGCATCCTGGCCATGGATGCACCAGAAAAACTGCCGTCGCTGATTCGGGACAATGATATGTTCCAGGCGATGCCTGTGCCGATGCGGATCTTTGAGGAACTTTCCGGAGAGGGCGATAGTCCGGTGACGGTCAGGGAAGGGAGAGAGTGGCTGGAAGAGTGGAGAGAGGAAAAGAAAACTTCCGAAAACAGTTGCAAGAATCAGGCAGAAACACTTGAAAAAATGTCAGATGACAGGGATAGAGAATTAGCTGAAAAACTGTCGGATACACAGAAATCGGAAATGGTCGATACCCCAGTGAAGGGCAGAAAAACCTCTCTCTTCGGATTATTTTCAAAAAAATCAGCAAAGGGATCTGATGATCAGCAGCCACAGAATGTCCTGGAAGCCCGGGACGTATGGTTCCGGTATGAAAAGGAACTCCCGGATGTGGTGCGCGACCTGAACCTGAAAGTACAAAAAGGCGAACTGTACTGTCTGCTCGGCGGCAACGGAACCGGAAAGAGTACGACCTTGCGCCTCCTGGGACGGATCAAAAAGCCCTACCGCGGCAAACTTTTTCTAAACGGAAAGGAACTAGGAACCTACCGGGAGAGCGAACTTTATGGAAAACTTCTCGGTATCCTCCCGCAGAATCCACAGAGTCTGTTTGTTAAGGATACGGTCGAAAAAGACCTGCAGGAGATGTCCGGGGATACCGAACGCCTGCGGGATGTCATCGAAAAGACAGAGATCAGGCATCTGCTGGGAAGTCACCCGTATGACTTATCCGGCGGGGAACAGCAGCGGGCCGCCCTGGCGAAAGTGCTGTTGCTTGACCCGGAGATCATCCTTTTGGATGAACCGACAAAGGGGCTGGATGGATTTTATAAGAAGAAACTGGCACAGATCCTGAAAGGGCTGACGGCGGAAGGGAAGACGATCCTGATGGTTTCCCACGATATCGAATTCTGCGCAGAATACGGGGATACCTGTGCATTATTCTTCCGCGGAAGTGTGGTGACGAGTGCACCGGCGCGGGAATTTTTTGCAGGAAACAGTTTTTATACTACGGCCGCCAACCGGATGGCACGCAAATGGTATCCGGATGCGGTGACAGCAAAGGATGTGATCGAAGGATGCAGAAGATAAAACGGCTGGAAGCCGGTGATAGCAGCCAGGCGAGAGGGATGGATACCCAGGCGATGCTGCCGGTGCTTGCGATGGTGGCAGAACTGATTGCAATGCTCGGATTCCGCTGGGTATCCGTACCGGATCTTCGTTACAGCCCCTATGCACAGGCAGGGATGCTGTGGAAGCTGGAAGAGACAGCAAAAGGGATCGCCTGGAACTACCAGGTGCCGGAGGCGATGACCCGGGCGGCAGACCAGGCCGCCGGGTATCTGCGGATCGGGATGGCGGTGAGTGTGATCCTTGGTCTGTGCTTCATCCTGCAGGCGTTCCGGGTCAAAGTGAAAGCAAAAAGGTTTGGAAGACTCGCCTTTTTATGGAATACGGGGATGACGGCGGCTGTCCTGTGGTGGGCGACCGATACCAATATGGCACTGAACCTTTTGGAGGGGCGTGGGAACAATTTTATGAACCTGACAATCTACAGCCATGTGCAGCTAACCGCAGCGGCCTACCTGCAGATCGTGCTGGCGCTTCTGATCGTCCCGTTTCTGGGGAAACTTCTGGATACCCGGAAGGAGTATGCAGCGGAATATTACCAGACCAGAATCGAGACGAAAGATACAGGGATCGGGAAGCGGACGATTCTTGCCTTTGTCCTGATCCTGACAGCAATCCCGGCGGTGATCTTTTTTGGGATCTTCTTTCTGAATGACCGGAGCGATTATTTTATCTCCATGTGTATCATCATCCTGTCGATGCTGCCGTTTTTCCTGGTTTTTGAAAACCGGAGGCCGCAGGCGCGGGAAGTGGTGGTGATCGCGGTGATGGCTGCCCTTGCGGTGGCAGGAAGGGCTGCGTTCTTTATGCTGCCCCAGTTCAAACCGACGGCGGCGATTGTCATTATCTCGGGTGTCGGGCTGGGCGCGGAAGCAGGATTTCTGACCGGTGCGCTGGCAGGATTTGTCTCTAACTTTTTCTTCGGGCAGGGACCGTGGACACCCTGGCAGATGTTTGCTTTCGGGATCGTGGGATTCCTGGGCGGCCTGATCTTTCGGAGAAAACGGGGAAAATGGAAACATTTTCATCTGTGGCTTTGCATCTACGGTGGACTGTCGGTGCTGGTCATCTATGGATTTTTGCTGGATACGGCATCCGTCTTTATGGGAATGGGCGGAATCAATAAGGCTGCGTTTTTAGCGATGTATGCAAGCGGTTTCCCGATGAATGTGATCCACGGAAGTGCCACGGTGATCTTTCTCGCGGTGCTTGGGGAGCCGATGCTTGCGAAACTGGAACGCATCCGGAAAAAATATGGGATACTGGAGCCGTAGGGTTCCGGTATGGATTGCGGAGGAAACAACTACTTTATGTGTAACTATGAAAATAAAAATGATGACCGGAGGGTACTGACACAGAGAAATGCGGCGAGATACGGGAAAGAGGAAACCGTTAAGATCCCGGCGTATTATCAGATGATCGGTGTCAATGCTTTCCAGTCCAATATAAAAATGAAGACTCTGTTACTGCCAAACGGACTCCAGGAGATCGGAACGAATGCGTTCCGGTGCAGCAAAACACTCCGGGAAGTAGCATTGCCACACAGTATCTACCGGGTGGGGAACGGCTGTTTTGCCGAGTGCCCTTCTCTTCGTGTCGCGTATCTGTCGAAAGGTCTGGAAGAAATTTCAGAGGATCTGTTCCGGGCAGACCGGCGGCTGCAAAAGGTTCTTTTTACCAGAGACAGTGAAATAAAAAGGATAAGAAAAAAGGCATTTTATGAATGTGCTACGTTGAATACCATCCTGCTGCCACCAAAGGTAGAAACCATCGAAGACCGGGCATTTTATAAGTGCAAGGAATTAAAGAAAGTTCGTTTCCCAAAAGGACTGAAAAAGGTGGGAAAAGAAGCATTTTACTTCTGTGGCCTGGAAAGCCTGGAACTTCCGGATACAGTAGAAGTACTGGATGAAAAAGCATTTTTTAAATGCATGTATCTGACAGAAGTAAAACTTCCGGAGAGCATCCGGCGGATTGAAAAATGGGTATTCCATGGATGTGCCCGTCTGCAGGTATTGGAGATCCGGCATGATCCGGAATACATCGGTGAATGGATCATCAACAAGGCTGCAAGGATCCGCTGCTACCGGGAATCCAAAGTGGCTGCGTACTGCCAGGAGTCAGGATTTACCGTGGAGTACATCGAATAAGAAAGAGAATGTATATGGAAAAAGGGGAGAAGCCGGAATGAAGTATCAGATGAATTTTACAACATCGTTTGACGACGTGACCCGTTTTGTCTCGAAAGAGGATTTACAGCAGTTTTATAAGGAACATGGGTGCGATGGACTGGAAGTAATGCCATTGCCATATTCTACACAGGATGCACCGGAAGCTTATCAGGAGGCCAGCGTGTGTCCACTGATACAACCGGACATGGTAACCGGCGTTCACTGTTGCTGCCTTCAGGACTGGATGAATCAAAACAGAGAGGAACTGATCACTCACTACCGGAAAGATCTGGACTATGCAACGCGTATGGGTGCGGAATATGTGGTCTTTCATGTGGTACAGGTAGACGGGGAAGAAAGTTTCACCTATCAGATGAAACACACGAACCGAGAAGTGATCGATGCCGCTGCATCTTTCATTAATGAACTTCTGGACGGGCAGACCTATCATTTCTGGTTCCTCATGGAAAACCTGTGGTGGCCGGGTCTGACCTTCGAGAATCCGGAAGATGCCCGGGCACTGCTTAAACAGGTACATTACGAAAAGAAAGGCTTTATGCTGGATACCGGACACTACCTGCATACAAATCTGGATCTTCACGATCAGGATGCGGCCGTGGCCTGCCTGCATCAGATGCTTGACAATCACAAAGAACTGATCCCTTACATCAAAGGCATTCACCTGCAGGAATCCCTGACCGGGGAGTATGTGAAACAATGGCTGGCAGATGCTCCACACGAACTGCCTGAATATCCGGCAGAGAGCTTCCGGGTGGTCTATGAGCATATCTTTCAGCTCGACCGCCACGAACCGTTTACGGCTGCCGGGGTAAAGGGGCTGGTAGAACGGATCGATCCGCTGTATGTGACGTATGAATATATTACACGGAGCCGGAAAGAGCTGGCAGAGTATCTGGAGAAAGGAAGATTAGATAAAAATTAAATATAGAAGAAAAATTCTTAATACTATTACGGTAGTACATTGTGTTTCTTTTATTAAAATGCTATCATTATTACAATGTTGTACGGATAATCTAATGAAACGAGTATGATTTGTTGAAATATAAATAAAAATATCCCGCCCAAATCATCTAAAAGTGCGAACACCTAGAATCAATGGTGGGATATAATTATTAGCTTTTGTAGATTCTACCATCATGTATAGTGCGAACACCACAATCAAGTACATACACAGTATATCAAAAGAAGATACATTTTTCAACTAATAAGAAAAAAATTATAAGAATATATCAATTTTTAGCTACCTTCAAACACTAGAGAGAAGGAATAATATGTATAGTATCCCACTGTTTTATATATTTTTTTGTGTATTAGCAATTAGTTCGATATGGATTATTGTAATGCGCTGGAAAAGATATATGAAATATTCTAATGGAATATATAAAAATGCAGGACAGAATTTAATTTTTAAAACAGAACTATCTCAGAATGAAATAATTCGAAAATTGGAAACACATGATGCAAAGGATACATTGGACTATGATTTTTATGAAAAAAATGGTGAGTATTTTCTCAAAGTAAAAGGAGTAAAAAGACTTGTTTTTAATGGAATATTAACAGCGGATTTTAAAGTCGATTTTTTAGAAAATGCACAAAGATATATTATTGTTCATCAGGGTAACAATTTTCAAATGTTATATTCATCAGGATATGAGGCAGAAATATTTGAGTTTATGGTAAAAAAATTAAATTGTATTCCTCAAGAAAAGATAAATGGGTAAATAAAAGTGAAAAGATATAAAAAAATAATAATACTTGCAGTTGGAAATCTGTTGGTGCTATCAGCGTGATCCAAACAACCAGACTTTGATGCCAAATCCTACGTCCAAAGTTCTCTTGATGCATACTATCATGGAGATCATAAAGATTATGCAAATCTGTTAGAAATCTCGGAAAAAGATGCCAAGAAAGAAATTGAAGAGGATTTTAATGAGAGTATCCAACAGCAATTTGATGATTCCGATAACATTACGGACAAAGGAATTGCTGATTATGCGAAAAAACTGGCAGAAGTAAAGAAACTGGCAAAATACAGGATGTGAAAGAAGAGGATGGAGTCTATACAGTAAGTGTATAAGTTGAACCATCCAATGTATTTCAGATTTTCTAATTCTCATGGAAATAATTTTCAAACATAAAGAGAATTAGAAAAGAAGTCTATTAAACATACATTGGAAAAGTTTGCTTCAAATGAGAATGTTGAAAAGTTAAGTAATTATATGTTTCAACATTGGGTAAAAACACCTATTTTTGAGGAATCTAAGGAGTTTTTTGAAATTAGTCCATTGCCTAAGTCATAACCACCACTTCAAGTGGTGGTTTGTTTTTGACCCTATAAGGGTCCTATGCCTGCACGCCTAAAAGGCGGATGCCTCAAGCATTCATACCGGCTTGCCTCTGAAAGAGGCTTACCGTCGTGTATCTTCTCTTTTAGATTCTTCTTTTTGCTGCTGTATATATTCTTTTACAGCTTCTTCTGTAATATTGCCTACTGTCGCTACATAATATCCTCTAGCCCAGAATGATTTTGACCATCCGTTCACCATTTCGGGATACTTATCGTGTATCATTAGCGCGCTTTTCCCTTTTATGTATGCTATTACATCACTAACTTTTTCGCTCGGTGGTATACTCAGGCATAAATGTACATGATCTGCGCAGACTGCTCCTTCTATAATTTCTATGTTTCGATAATCGCACAGTCTTTTTATGATCTCTCTTACATCTGCCTTCAATTTTCCATACATAATTCTTTTTCTGTACTTTGGTATAAACACAACATGGTACTGGCATTTGTACCTTGAATGTGATAAGCTGTAACTGTCCACTTTGGACCGCCTCCTATTCTCTTTAGTATTGGCTTGAGACACCTTTACTATCGTATCATAGGAGGCTTTACTTTTTACCATACAACGTCACTACTACACGATTCGCCCCAGCATAGCTGGGGGATTAGCATTTTCATTTATTTTGATAGTATGCAAGATGGGATAGGGACTGTGTTTATTCAATGTAACTTTTGTTTTATTTCAAGTTATAAATCTCGATTTCCTCCATTCTCCAAACTTGAAGTTATCGATTGACATTCTTCTGTCATAGATGTATAAAGATTTTGCACAGTTTTTTTCATAAAATCTATTCTGTTTTTCAACTTCTGTGATATAATGCTTTATTATAAAAATTTCCATGAACAACATGAGGTGAACCAAGTGAAAAAGAAAACACTTGTGCCTCTTATCATTTTTTTACTGGGCATATGCCTTGTTAGTTTGATTGTATACAAAACAGACACCCACGAAAAAGAACAGAGACACATAACAGCACAATTAAACGTAGCCAACTATGGCGAACGAATAAAGAATGAAATTACAAATGGAATTGAGATCACAGATACCTTGAAGCAAATCTTAATAAGTGAAAATGGCGAAATCCATCAGTTTGAAACAATTGCCGGAAATCTTATGTCTGATTCTATTGAAAGTGTACAGCTCGCTCCTAATGGTGTTGTTACAGATATTTATCCGGCTAATGGAAATGAGGCAGGTAAGATTGATTTGATCCATGATAAAGACCGCGGAAAAATTTCCTGTTACGCAAGAGACAACCATACAATCATTACGCAGGGCCCCTTCAAATTAAAACAGGGAGAATATGGAATTGCAGTCCGCAATCCCATATACCTGAAAGATAAAAACGGACATGAGTATTTCTGGGGATTTACTATTGTTATCCTGCGTGTTCCGGATATTTTTTCAGATTCAATCAGTGCACTTTCAAATTTTGGATACGAATGCAAAATTTCAAAAACAGACGCTCCATGGAGTGATACTTATAAAGTGGTTTATCAATCAGATGGGCAAATAAATCATCCTGTTTCTTATGCATTTACAATAGGAGATGAAAACTGGAAATTTGAAATAGCTCCTAAAAGTGGATGGAGAAATGCCACACCACTGATAATCATCATCGGAATGTTTCTTACAATAAGCCTTCTCCTGTCAGTTCTTACCAGAGTATGGTTAGTAGCAAAAGAACATAAGAAAAAGTTTCAGATACTGGCGCGCACAGATTCTCTTACAAATATTTATAACCGCTACGGATTTGATGAATTTGCAGAAAAAATGATTCAAAAAAATCCAAAAGCACATTTTGTGGCTGCGCTCCTTGATATCGATGATTTCAAGTTTATTAATGATATCTATGGACATAATTACGGAGACAGGGCATTAAAAAATCTTGCAGACAGCATGAAGTTTTTTTTCTCATCCGATGCATTACTGGGAAGAAATGGTGGTGATGAATTCTGCATTCTTTTACCAAATTGTACCTTTAAAGAAGCAGATGTACAGCTACAGCAATTCACCAAACTTCCTAAATCATTCTCATACCATGGTAAGGAACATGCATTTTATATTTCTCTAGGATATGCAGAATATCCAACATTTGCATCCAATCGTTCACAGCTCATGCGCTGCGCAGATGCCGCTCTTTATGAAATAAAGCTTCATGGAAAAAATGGATGTATGGGCTACAGAGAAGGACTTCGGTCAGGTGCCCGCAAACAGCTTGGATTCACATTCAAGGATATCGCGGAACATCTTCCAGGTGCATTCATCATATACAGAGCTGACAAAGAAGATGATGAACTATTTTTTGCAAATGATGAATTTCTTCATATGTCCGGATATAAAGATATAGATGAACTGTTCAGACTTACTAAGAGAAGTTTTCGCAACTTGATTCGTGAAGATGAACAGCAACAGATAGAATCAAATATCTGGGAACAGATTGACAATGGTAATGAAAATGACTATATTCACTTTCATCTTCGAAAAGCTGACGGAACTTATTTTTCTGTTCTTGATCATGGAAGAATTGTAGAGAGCCCGCAATACGGAAAAGTATTTTACGTATTGTTCATGGATTGGGAAGATATGCATATTCGTTACAATGATAAATTCGCAAGATAAAATATTGCAAAAAACAGAGCGTATAACAACTTTATATGCTCTGTCTTTTTATTCCTACAAATCTTCGTGCAGTTTTACATCACTATTATCTGCCATGTATCCAGGAAAGCAATTACAGCCAGTTTTCCAGAACATCATTCAGCTTATTCATATCCAGCGGTTTCGCGATATGTCCATTCATGCCTGTATTTTTGGCCAGCTGTACATCTTCTGCAAAAGCATTGGCAGTCATGGCAACAATAGGCAGTTTTCCCTTTTCACCCGGAAGGCTCCTGATTGCTGCAGTTGCCTCATAACCATTCATGACAGGCATTTGGATATCCATAAAAACAAGATCATACAATCCTTTCGGAGAAGCTTCCACTTTTTCAACTGCGATTTTTCCATTTTCTGCCGTTTCCACTTTTGCACCTGTCATCTGCAGAATTTCACCAGCAATTTCTCTGTTCAACTCATTATCCTCAACCAGCAGAATCCTTTTTCCCGTGTAGTCTGATTCTGACAGCTTCTCCAGATAATTTCTTGCTGTTTTTTCTTTTCTTCCTGAAGTAAACTGCCGCAGTGTAGCCGTCAGCCGGGAACGGAACAGCGGTTTTGCAATAAAAGCATCTATGCCCGCCGCCTTTGCTTCTTCTTCAATCTCGCTGAATTCATAAGATGTCAGTACAATGATAGTGATTTCTTTACCTATCCGCTTCCGGATCTGTCTGGCTGTTGCTATGCCATCCATATCCGGCATCTTCCAGTCTAAAATAACAGCAAAGTAATCATCTTTCAACTCATGCCGTGCATAACAGCACTCAACGGCTTCCCTGCCAGAGAGAACCCATTCACCCATAATACCGATTTCCTTCAGTGTGGCAACTGTACTTTCACAGCATGTCTTATCATCATCCACTACCAGAACCGGCAGATTCATCAGATTTTTGTCCTGTTCTTTTTCTTTTTCCTGAAGCTCCAGATAAATTGTTACTGTGATTTTAGTTCCCTTGTGCAAGGTACTGTCCACTTTAATAGTTCCATTCATCAGGTTCACAATATTTCTGCTGATTGCCATTCCCAGACCAGTTCCCTGGACTCTGGTTGTCCGTTGGTCATCCGCGCGGCTGAAAGGATCAAACATGATTTTCTGGAATTCCGGTGACATACCGATCCCATTATCCTCAATCGTAAATTCATAGCATCCAAGTTCTGAAAATCCATTTGGCTTTTCCTCTATGGAAAAAATAATATTTCCACCATCCGGTGTATACTTGATCGCATTACTCATCAGATTCACAAATACCTGCTGAATCCTCAAGCTGTCACCACAGACAGCCTCATGTTCAATATGATTGATGTGTATATCAAAATTATGTTTATGTTCATCAAGCACCGGTTTCGTAAGTGTAATAAGATTATCTACCAGCTCTGACAGATTGAAATCTTCCTGTGCCAGCGTCATTTTTCCGCTTTCGATACGTGCCATATCCAGCACTTCATTGATCAGTCCCAGCAGATGACGGCTTGATTCTGTAATCTTGCTGAGACATTCAATAACTCTGTCCTGACTCTCAATATTTGCTCCTGCGATTGCCGTCAGACCCACAATGGCATTCATTGGTGTCCGGATATCATGAGACATATTGGAAAGGAATTCTGTTTTCGCACGATTTGCGTTTTCTGCGGACCGGTAAGCCTCTTTCAGTGCCTGACGGGATTCAATCTCTGCTTTCTTCTCCT
>ERZ839767.1976-NODE-1976-length-28745-cov-4.162182_pt1 | contig 28745 bp, 28 predicted proteins | sample MGYA00519879_ERZ839767 | MGnify/ENA primary metagenome ERZ839767 (study PRJEB31850, sample SAMEA3708852) | human gut metagenome | biome: human gut; feature: human-associated habitat; material: faeces | place: China | collected 2014 ... | reverse complement strand
TATCTACCATCGGAAGAATCTGATCCACCTTGTAGGCAAGGACTTCATCCAGAATGTGGATGTAAAATTTATCGCCGGCTTTGAGCTGGTCGATATCGGTAAATAGCTTTGCACTCGGAAGTCCGCGGTGTGCGGCGAGTATGCTGTGGGTGCTTTCGCCTCCGATGGGAAGCTTCGTCCCATTCAGATGTCCGACTCCTGTCTGAAGCTCATCATCTCCGGTGCCATGGTAAATGGCAAGCTTGATATTAATCTTCGGGATGGATAAATATCCCATCACGCCGTCATCTTCGATATTCAGAACCTTCCAGTATTCGGTATCCTTCAGATCGCCATCTTCTTCCCCAAACACATCTCCGAAGAGGTTGTTGCTTTGGATGGTGTTATTGAAAGCTTTTGCTTTCTCCCATTCAGATGAAAAATCTTCGGGTTCCATTTCCTGGATTGTATTATCATAGCTGCTGATTAGCTGATTCTGTCGGTAGGTATTCCACTGGTTGGATACCGTCGGATAGATCAGGATTCCAAATCCTATTAAGAATAACAGACCGAAAAGGAAGGTTGAGATTCTTCTTTTCATAGGCAAATGTTCCTTTCTCGTTCTTATTCTTTTTAAGAGGTCTTCTCTTGCTCTTCAAGAGCCTGCTTTCTCAACTTCTTCTCTTTTAAGTATAACACAAGAATGAAGAATGCGGTAACTGCAAGACCAACAATTACCCAAAGAAGATAATTTGTATGAAGACTGATACCGCTAAGCGGTGTCTTCTCATCTGCGACTTCCTGTTCTACGTAAGGTACTCTGTGACCACGGACCAGAAGTCGTTCGGTATTCACTCCGTAAGGAGTGCAGGTTAAAAGGGTTACGAGATCCTCTCCTTCTTCTACTGCAAGAGAAGAGGTTTCTTCCGGTTTTACTACAGAAATCTTATCTACTTCATAACATAAGGTTTCATTTAATACATGGATCAGAAAATGATCCCCTTTCTTAAGCTGATCCAGATCTGTAAAAAGAGATGCGCTCGGAAGTCCCCGGTGTGCTGAGATAACGGCGTGAGTACTTTTACCGCCGATCGGAAGTGAGCTTCCTTCCAGATGACCGGCTGCCTGTTTGAGAACGTCTTCTTCTGTGGTGTGGTAGATTGGGAGCTTGATATCGATCTTTGGGATCTCTACAATTCCCATCATCTCATCACCGGCAATGTTCAGTGTGTTCATGTAGATCTGGTCTTCTTCACTGGCATCTGCAATGGCGAAAGAGTCAGGAAGGATACTTGGAAGTAAGGCTTCGTTATAGGCTTCTGCTTTCTTAAGCTCTGCATCATAGTCGATTCCGTTTGATGCTTCTTTTTGAGATACGGTCTGCTCGTAACTGCTGATCAACTGTTTCTGTCTGTAGTTATTCCACTGATTAGCTACGAAGGGATACAGCAGTAAGGACAAACCGGCTAAAAATATGATTCCAATCATTAATTTGCTTGTTTTGCTTTTCATCCGAACTCTCCTTGCTGTTGTATTATTTTTTAGGAATCCGGGGCGACCTGCCCCGGATTCAATATCTGGTTATAAATAATCATGAAAGATTATTTGTTTGTTTTTTTGCGGCTTGCGAAGAATAAGCCAGCTGCTGCGATCATGATGAGGCATCCAGCGATTGTGAAGATTGTAGTACCGATACCACCTGTATGTGGAAGGGAATGTAATTTTGTATCTGAAACATTTACGGTAGCATTTGGATTATTTCCATTTGTAATTACTGCGTTCTCTTTTACTTCTACTACAGAATATCCTGCAGGAGCTTTTTCCTCGACAATTTTATATGTTCCATCATTAAGACCTGTTACTTTAACTGTACCGTTTGTTGCCACTACATTTGTTACTTTGTTTGCAGTATCATCAGCTGTGGCTAATTTGTATTCGCCTTCTTTTACTAATACAAATTGAAGTTTATCACCTACGGTGTTGTTTTTTCCAATTGGTGCAATACTGAATTCTGCGCCTACTAAAAGTTTATTATCAGTCTTAGTTGCATCATAATTTTCATCATATTTGTTGATTGTGATAGAACCTAATTTACCTTTTACTTCTGGTACATTTTTTCCTTTGTCACTTGAAGCTTTGTTTGCAAAAGTAGCTGCATCTGTAATCTTTGCTTTTACTTCTACTGTTACAGTCTGACCAGCATGAGCATTCTTTGTTCCAATATAGGAAGAAGCAAATCTTATTCTTACCTTCTGTCCCTCTGCTGCCGGTAAGGTTGTTATAGGAGCACCATCAGTTCCATCATTATTAACACTTACTAATGAATAAGTATTTTCTCCTGGCACAAGTGGTGTTTCTCCAACTTTTACAGTAACTTCAGTTACTTTCATACCTGTAGGTTCGTCAGTAATCTGGAATGCTCTATCTATTGCATCTTTATCATAACTCGGGAATACAGCTGTAATAGTAAATGGAACTTCCTGTCCACGTTCTACTACCTGGTATGTGGTTGCTCCGTCTTGGCCTGTGAAAGCTTTTGTAAGTGTATATGTAGAACCTTTAGCATCGATTGTTTTATCTGCTGGTTTCATTAATCCATCACTGCCGTACTCGTAAACAGCTTCGCCCATTGGGTTATATGTTGTTTTAGTAGACTGTGCATAAACATAATATGCGCCAATTTCAAGATTACTAAATGTTACACTTGTAGCATCAACATCCGTCTTTGTATCTATTGGTGTAAGAGAGTCACGTTTTTTTGCAATCTTAGCCCAATCAATAGTTATCGGCTTTTCCTTAAGATCACTTACTTCCGTATTTGTTATACCTGCTTCAAGTTTCCACTCACTTTTAGCAGCATCCCATCCTACAATTTTATAAATACTTAATGTTGTTTTTTCATTCGGCACTAATCCCTGTATGGTAATAGATCCTTTTGTTGCTGGTGTAGCAGATGCTTCTTGATCTGATTCGCCAGCGGCAAACGATGTCATACTCATTCCGAGTACCATAGCCAGTGTTAATAACACTGCAAAGATTTTTCTCATCTTCTTCATATTTTTGTCTCCTTTTCTTTTAAGGGCTTTGCCCATTTTTTATTGTCCCCTCATATGGGATAATAACGTTTTTGTGTGGCAAGAAGCCACTGAAAAATTAATTCTTACAATTATTTTCCCAGCACCTCCTTGCATTTGTTTTTATATAAGATCCATACAGCCGCAAACATAAGTAACATGCCGCCGATCATATACAAGTAAATTCCGGTGCCTCCGGTGTGAGGCAGTTCATAAAGCAAATCATTTGCCACTGTAATGACGTAGGTAGTATTTGTTATTTTAACCTTTACATTTGTATTTCCTGAAACGGTAATACCTTCATCATTTACTGTTACAGTGATAGGATTTGCCAGCTTGGTATAACCTGATGGTGCTTTCACCTCAGTCAGTTTATAAGTACCATAAGCAATATCGCCTTCCAAGACCAGACCATTTTCATCTGAAATGTAAGTTCCATTTGTATTTGTGCCAATCTTTACTACTTTTCCATTACTGTCTACCAGAGTAAATTCTGCACCTTCCAGATAAATATCCGGTGTACCTTCTGCATGTCTTGTTTTCAGAATTTTAATTTTCTGAGCACTCTTGGTATTTGTAATGGTGTAACGATTACCAGATGTACTATAAGTTACTGTGTATGTCGTTCCGCTGATAGTTGTTGTTTCATTTGATTCAATCATGCTGTACTTATGACCCTTATAAACAATTGTCCCGTTTGTGTCATCCAGCTTCAGCTCACGAACACCGCCGTAATTATCTGCTTCTTCTACAGTGAAAGAACCACTGTAATTTTTCCCATCTAACAATTCAAGAATGCGTCCTGAAACCGGATTTCCAGTTTTATCAATTAATTGTACTAAAACGGTATTCTTTGGATCAGTGATTCCTACCCAAGTTTTTTCAACCTGAATCTGTTCAACTTGAACAACTGGTTTTCTATAATTTTCTGTAACATTGCTGTCTTTCCACTTATAAGAAATCGTTGCTGCGCTGTTTGAATAGAAACCTGCCTTTTCTGATGATGTTCCAGTTTCAACTGCAGAATAACCATCTGAAGATGCATCTGTGTATTTATCACCTTTGTTAGGATAAGCTGTCTTTTGATATTTATCAAATGCAGTCTGGTTTGGCACAACATTTGTAATGGACAGATAATAATAGTAATTTTCTTTGAACGTGTAACTATCTTCAAATTTTAGTGTTGCGGTTTTCATATCTTTATTGTAACTTACCGTAGCAATTTTAGTAGTACCTTCGTAAACATCACTGGCTGCTAAAGAACCATCTGTTAATGTAAATTCACGTCCAACGCCTGACACATTCGTGTAACCAGTTGCGTTTTTCTTTGCAATATTTACTTTGATTTTTGTATTAGCTGTTGTATCTACATGCTGGCTTAATGTATCAGTAATTGTAACCTTTGAGCATGCCAACGTTAAGATGTCACCTGCGATACTTGTAAATTCTCCTGTAAGATCGGAAGGATTTGAATAATTAATAGCTCTTTTGGTACTTGCTGTAACTGCTCTAGATAGCCTCTCTAAAATACTTAATCCACTGATTTGTTCAGAAATATCGTATCCATTAGAATAAGTTCCACCATCTGGACAAGTTCCTTGGTTCCATCCACCCCATGTAGGATAACCATGTGTCCACTTTTCAGTGGTATCATGTGTATAAATATTAATAGAGGCTGGAAGTCCAATTCCAACTGCATAAAACCTCTCGCAGTTAATCTTACGAGCAGATGTTACTGCTGCCTCAAGCGTTTTTTTGCTTGTCTCATCTCCATATCCATATGGTTTTGTTCCATAGTAAGTCGGTTTTCCATCTGTCAGGAAAATGACAATTTTCTTTGCATTTCCTCTACTACTGCTTATTGCGGTGGCAGCTTGTGCTAATCCCTGGTCGTAATTGGTTCCGCCATCTGCGGACAATTTTCCTGCTTCTTTCTTCAGGTTTGTTCCATTAACCCAATCATCTGTTTTTGTTTCAGCTGATGAACTAAAGGTGACTAATTTGTATTTTGTATCTACTGTTTCCTTTTTTGCATCGAAGGCATCTACTAAGGCGTTAATTGCCGTCTTTGTATTTTCTAAATTACTTCCTTCCATACTACCAGAAGTATCAACCACCAATACAATATCAACAAAAGCTTTTTTTACATCGGAGCCAATTGTTCCGGAAGCATTCAGTGTAATATCATATGTACCATTAGTATTACGTTTGATGTACTTCTCATGTAACATTTTGCTTTCAACAGTTTCACCGGAACCGCCATTCGGAGAATAGTTATTTTTAAATTCTACACTCTTGGAATTTCCAACTGCAATGTTCATCTTTGTAGAAGTAATTCCGCTTCCGGCTACCGTACTGTCTACAAATATAGATGTATTTCTAGTATATCCCGATACTTCTAATGTACCTGTTTCTTCGATATTGATGTCACCACATTTATCCTGTGGAATATTTACAATCGTACTTCCTCTGTAAACACCATTTTCATATGTCCAGGTCATATCATTATATGATAAGGTTCTTACATCACCTACTTTAAACGAAAGTTTGTTAGCCAATGTCTCTGCATCTGCAGCACTCAAACCAGTAATGGTTTTTGTTACAGTAACATTTGCTGTACCTGCTACTGGTGTCAATCTGTCTCGTGTAAATCTTACATTATCAATAAAGTTTCCGACTGTAGCATTATTGGATGCTGTACTACCTGCAACGAAGAAGAAACGTGTAGAATACTGATTACTTGCTACAGTATAAGTTCCCTGATGAGTTGTCCAAGAACGATCTCCGTCTCTATAGGTAGCAACCATTGCTCCCGGATACTTTTCCTTATTATTGACAACGTCTAACACCTGATCCTGAGTCGTAATATTTTTAGCCAGCTCACTGGACATTGCAACAACATACATTGTATCATATTCTACCGCAGAGTTATCAATTCCGTTCGATCCTCGTGCTCTATGTGCCACCTGATAATTTAAAACTTCTCCAGGTGTCGTAAGGACATCCTGATATAATGCTCCGGCAGCTGCACAGTTAAGTTCTGCAAACTGATTTCCATCTGCTGCTATCTCATTTCCATGCCAATTATATCTCTGATCTCTGTCACTCTGACGTTTTAATGATGATCCTAATGTCGTAACAATTTCGATATCCGCGCCTTCCAAATCAGACCATTTGGTATCTGCATCATGTGTACCTGTTGTCTGCCAAACACCGTCTAATGCTTTATAATTTTCATTTGAAAACTGCCAGTTATTTGTATTCTGATGATAATCCGTAACACTTGGTGTCTCAAAACTTCCATTCTGTACTTCATAGTATCCGGTCACATTATATACAGAACTTGTTGCAAGAACTGTCGCACCATCGTTTGGTAATCCATACTCGTTCAGATTGCTTTTACTATAAGCTTCTACTGTATAAGTTACTAAATTATTTCCATTATATCCGAGTGCGCCACCATTCAATGCTATGTAAAGTTCTTTACCGTCTGAACTGATATCTTTTCCAAGATTTGTTCCTGTTGTACTGGAATACTGTGTTGGAATCTGTCTTTCCGCTGTTGCTCCATTAATACTTCTGTACCAAACATATCCAACATCTGCCGTTGTATCACTGTAATTAGCTGTCAGTTTTCCATAGTTTTCTGTAATACTTACTGTTCTTTGTGTATCAGCAACCTGAACATTATTGTTTTCCTGTGGGGTAGATTCATTTTTTTCTGCTTTTGGATTTTCTGGTTCAGTAACATCTTCTGTAGTTTTGTTAGTTGCCTTTTCAATTACATCAAAACATCCAACTACGATTGACTCTGTTTTCATCTCTACATCTTCTTCAAACTGAAGTGTATTTTCATTCAGTTCATATAATGTAGTTGTATTATTAAAAGAATCATATACAAATCCCATTGCATGGGTTGTATCTAATGATGTATTTTCAAAACGGAAATGAATCGGTTTTTCAGGGATCTGTGCATTTGCTTCAGGACTGACAGAAAATGATACATTTCCCATGATCGTCTGCTGAATCGTATATTCAGTGATTCCACGAGCTTCCAGTTCATTCTGAATATTTTCGATTACGGTCGACTCTTCTGTTTCCGATTGTAGATTCATTTGAAGAGTTGCATTTTCTTCCGTTGACTGGAATGCTTCTTCTGGTATGGTAGCAAATAAAGTACCCTGTGAGACACCATCTTTCATGATTTCACTGGATAACTCCACTGTATCTGTTGGAACACGATGAACGGTTCCTTCATCAGCGAATGCTGATATCGCACTGCTAAGCACAAGTACCATGCAAAGCATGAATGCTATTAAACGTTTCTTTGTATTACTTTTCATGGCGTCCTCCTTCTATTCCTCAATTCTGACTTCATAATTGTTATCAAGTGCTCCGTCTATCAGCTTCAATAATTCAAGGGCACTGCGGAAATGCTGCTCTCGCTGCTCTTCCACCCAGGTAACGCTGCCCTGCCAGGTACCGTTCTGCTGATCCATGATTTTTATTAAAAAAGTTCTTGTATTTTTTTGCTTTTTATTCATGTCAGTTTTCATCTGCCCTTCCTAATTATTTAGACTTTTTTATCTTATATAGGTATTGTATCTGACAAAGCATTACGTGAATCATTACCAATAACGAAAAATATTAACTTTTTTAAGCTATAACAAGAAATAGTAATGTTTTTGTAATAATATAATGATTTGATACCAGGGTCAAAAGGTCAAAAAGCCGATGCAAGCTTGCTTGCGAGAGGATTTTTGACCTCTTGACCCGCCAAAAACATGAGTAAGTAGACATTTTCAAAGAAAAACGAGCGGATTACGAATGTTTTTGAGGATTGCGAGAGTGCAAAGCACGTAGCAATCTGGTATCAAAGGGGTCAAAATACCTTTTACCCCAACATCATGATTTGTAGGAGTGCGTAATATTTGCGTCTGACTCTACTATATGTATTGGGATATTAGAATAGAAGTAAAAGTGGGGAATAATGTGATGGAAGTGCAAAAAGTATAGCTTGCGGGGAGCGCATAGAAAAGGAGTGATCTGGTTATAGCGGTGAGGGAGAGGAATTTTCCGGACAAAAAGATCCCGTGACTGATATTGGGGAGATGCACTGCATCTTAGACGGTGATCAGTCACGGGATGGGGGGAAGGATTATTTAGTTTTTATTCAATGCCTAATTCTTTTAATAGTTTCTTTTGATATTCGATATCTTCGGTAGCGCGTTCGAGGTCACTGTAGCGTTTGGATTTTAGGAGATATTTGTTTAGTAGTTTAAATTCATTTAATTCTGCTCTGATTTCAGCGCGTCCTTCCTCTCTGCCTTCCTCTCTGGCATCTTCTTTCAAAGTCTTCTCATATAAGTCTTTGTCATATGTCGTCAGAATCATATTTGTCACCTCCGCTCGATGTTTTTTCAGAAAATCTGCCAACACGTCCTGATTAATACAGGTATCAATTGTTTTTTCTAATGCATCTTCTACAGAAAGTTCCGACTGTATATATTCCCTGACACATTGGACGAATATGGAATATTCTTCAAGCCTTCTGCAGTGCTTCATCAGCTCCTGATTGTGACCATAGTTGATGTTCAACATGGTTGCTGCATTCCAGGCAAGGTGCTTCGTTATCTGTATTTTCAAAGCAGTCTGAAAGCTTTAACTCCATGGAATCTGGCTGGTTTTTTGTACCATTGTAAAAGACAATATATTTCGGTTTTGGAAGCCGGACTCTTTTTTCATGGTAGATCATCAGATTATTATCTGCAACATACCCTTCATATAACCGGGAGAAATAAAAGACTCCGCGAAGCGGCATGTTTGGGTTAAAAGTGCTTTGATGTTCATACAGATTCATGGTTCCGCCGACCAGAAAGGACACATCATTTTTCATGGACAGATAAAGGACATCTTCCAATGTATTTACTTCCAGGTCATCAGGGTTCTGATAGTCCGTGTGGTTGATCGCATTATAAAGCTGCAGCAGATCTTCTTTGTTATTAAAGATCATTCTCCATAACCGATCTTTATACTGCCGGTTGTGGGTTTGTTTGCTATGGCGAGATTTCTTCTTTTGTTTTTCCATTGCTTACCTCCATTATAATAGAAAACAGTTCATAAGTAAATTCGCCATATCTCATGTTTCATGTAGATATATAATTTTTTCTACAATCAAAGAATTCATATATGATATATGATTCGATTTTCTACATACGCCTATTCAAATGGTACTGGAGTTTTTTGTGAAAAGCAATTAAGAAAGAATAAAATTTTAAGATAATTAAAAGGCACCCTCCGATCATATTCCGTGATCAGACAATGCCTGTATAATTCTTATTCATTCATGTAATGATATCTCACACAATGCCATTCCTTTAAACTAATGCATTGCTGAGAATTTTAAGCAGTTCAAGTACGCTTACAAACTGTTGCGTAGAGTTACCTTCGACCCAGCGGACGATGCCCTGCCAGGATGAATTCTGGCGGTATCTGACATTGAGAAAGAAAGTCCCTTTTTGTCCACGATTCTCGATGAAATCTTCCGGTGACCGTACTTTATCAAGCCGGTCAACACCTGAAAACTGGGTTGAAGTGAAAGAACGTGCGCTGGTGGATGCCTGTGGAAATTCGAGTCTGTCGAAGAAATCATCAGCTAATTCGATCAGCTGAAGGATATTGGTGAATTTCCAGGGTTCTTTGCTGTAGCAGTGATAAATCCGACCGGACAGCTCTCCATCATTAATATTATCAATACACATGTTAATAAAGTTTGGTGCATACCAACTGATTTGATAGCTCTGTTCCATAAATTATCTCCATTTCTGCCCTGCTGCGAAGATAACATGATTGCAGCTTACCAGGTTTTATTCTCAGTATTGAACTGAATCGGTGAATCTTGCCGGTCTACTTCGGCTACAGAGGACACGAAGTAGTCCAGGTACTGCTTCCAGCTTTTATGCTCTCTGGAGAAGTATCTCTGGATTCTGTCGAAAATCATGCTGCAGTTCTCTTTATTCGTACCAACGAGAAGTATCAGAAACTGTGATGGGCTGTATTTGGTAAAGGAGTCTCCTTTACGCAGACACTACTGGATCGTATTCTGAAGCTCACCTGAAAGAACTTCAAGCTTGTCCGGCTTGTCCATCGGCATTCCTTTTCCGTTGGTGATGCTACATAACATTAAGTATACGGACTGTCCGTTCCTCTCAATGATTCGGGAAACAAGACGGTAACTGTCACGGAAACTTGGCAGGCTGCAGTAAAAAGCACCGCCGCGTACATCGTCCTCTTTCAGACGGTCCTTGATGTCGCCGAGTTCCTGTGGTTTGTAGTTAAGGCGGCTGCTCATCTGCTCGAACTGCTGCATCATATGTTCAGAAGGGCGGATTCCAAGCTCTTCGAAAAATAATTTGGCAGTGTTCTCATATTCCTGTACAGCATCCTTATAGCGGTTCAATGCCATATAGCAGTCGATGCGGACGGATTGCCATTCATCGAACGGATATAACTGGCATGCCGGCTCACAGAAACGAAGTGTCTCTTCATAATCTCCGCGTTCAATCAGAAGCTTACAGAGCTCCTGAAGGGATTCGGAATAAATATTCTTATATTGGACGCTTTCAACAAGAACCCATTCATCTCCCGAAAGCTCCGGAAGAAATTCCCCACGGTACATCAGACAGATCTTCTTAAGAAGTGCCAGCTTTTTTACCTTATCGGTACACGTCTGCACGTCTTTTGACAGAACCTTAAACTGATGTGCATCAACTTCGGTCGGCATCGGAGCATCCCATCGATAAATACCTTTTTTGATGTTGATATAATCATGACTCGGAAGTCCGGCATCTACGATGATCTTTTTAAGACGGTGTGCGGTTACCCGAAGGTTGTTGGCAGCATCGGCAAGTTCTTCTCTTCCGTACAGTTCATCAAGAAGCTTATCTCTGGAGATACCGGTATCGCCATGGTAGAGTAATATCTGCAACAATTTCATTGCTTTTGTCGTTGTGTTGCGTCCGAATGATACGGGAATCTCTCCGTAGCTTGCTGAGAATCCTCCGAATAAACGAACCTTTAAGACAGGTAAATGATCACTCATAAATTAACCCCCAATTTTACTATTGTGATGGTTTATAACTGATTTCTATTGTAATGGTCTTTGATTTCTTTGTCAAATAAATTAAAGCAGTTTAGACCAAATAACTTCTTTTAATGTTTTGATTATGCTATAATTTTTCTAGTTGAGTTTTTGGGACTGTTTCACTGTGGAAAAGAAAGGAGGAATTCTGTGCGGCAGAACGATTTATATGAACAAAAAAGACGCTGGCAGAGGATTTTTCTTTTCTTTTTTCTGCTATTTCTGACAGGTGTACTGATACCTGGCGGATGTGCATCGGGGGGAAAAAAAAGCCAGTCCGGGAAAAAGGGGGATCCGAGAGATCCGTCGGTGCAGGTGCTTCAGACGGAGGCTTCCGGTGAAGTGACATATGGAAATGACCTGGTTGTACTGGATGCATCCCATACGGCAGATGGCTATGTGATGATCTGTTATAATGGAAGTAATGAAAAAGTCAAGCTCCAGGTGACATCCCCGGATGGCACAGAGTATACCTATCCGGTTACGGTTGTTGGTGATTATGCGGTTTATCCGCTTCCGGGCGGGAATGGTTCTTATAAGGTAACACTTCTGGAGAGTGTGTCTGTAGAGGACAATCTGTATGCGGTAAGCTTTACCCAGGATCTGGACGTACAGATCACAGATGAATTTGCCCCGTTTCTGCATCCGAATTATTATGTGAATTTCACGGCAGATTCCAAGTGTGTAAAAAAGGGTGAGAGTCTTGCAGGAAAGGACTGCTATTCTGATCTGGATGTGGTAACGCAGATTTATAATTTTGTAATTAAAAATATTTCCTATGATAAAAAGAAAGCGGAGAATGTTCCGTATGGGTACACACCGGATCCAGATGAGACACTGGATACCGGGAAAGGAATCTGTTTTGATTATGCGGCGTTGATGTCGGCAATGCTCCGGTCGCAGCGGATTCCGACGAAGCTGGAGGTTGGCTATTCCGGTGATGTGTATCATGCATGGATCAGCTGTTATGTTGATGAGATCGGCTGGGTGGATAACATCATTGAATTTGACGGAAAGAACTGGTCGATCATGGATCCGACACTTGCTGCAAACAACAGTGCTTCGGATGTGAAGAAGTATGTGGGAAATGGAAAGAATTATGTCACAAAGTATACCTATTAGATAAAAGGAAGCCGGATAAGAAGAATGTGGCAGGAATGTGAAAAGGAGGATGGCATATATGGAAAAGCGGACACAGCAGGGGAAGCTTACGAATCTGGAAATTGCTTCGTTCTGCAGTGAAATGGCAATGATCCTGAAGTCTGGGATTTCTTCCCTGGAGGGAGTTGATCTTCTCCGGGAGGATGCGCAGACGAAGGCAGAAAAAGAGCTGCTGAATGAGATTTATCAGTCAGTGATGGATACGGGCAGGCTGGATCAGGCGCTGGAAGAGACGAAAGTATTTCCGGAGTATCTGATCCGTATGACGCAGATCGGAGAAGAGACAGGAACTTTAGATGAAGTAATGGAATCTCTGGCGGAGCATTATGACCGAGAGGAAGCAATCAGGAGAAGTGTCCGGAGTGCCATCTCCTATCCCCTTCTGATGATCGGGATGATGCTGGTGATCATTATTATTTTGATGACAAAGGTTATGCCGGTATTTGATCAGGTGTTCCGCCAGTTTGGTCAGGAAATGACCGGATTTTCAAGAGGGATCCTGCTTGCAGGCAATGCTCTTTCCAGATATTCGGCGGTGCTTGCGGTACTTTTGGCGGTGATCGTCTGTGCGGGTATTTATTTTACAAAGACAGAGAGCGGCAGAAAGAAACTGTATCACATCGGATCCGGGTTTGCATTTTCAAGGGAGCTGAAGGATAAGCTGTCGGCATGCCGGTTTGCCGGAGGAATGTCACTGGCACTGAAAAGCGGACTGACGCCGGAACAGGGAATGGAATTTTCAGAGAACCTGATCGAGGATGATGATTTCCGGAAGAAAGTAGCAGAATGCAAAGCGGATATGGAAAATGGAACGGATATCGCAGAGGCACTGGTGAAAGCCGGAATCTTCACAGGTGTTTATGCGCGGATGACATCCATTGCCGGGAAAGCCGGAATGATGGATGAGATGATGGGAAGGATTGCCGATGAGTGTGAGGAGGAAGTGGATGAAAAGCTTTCTTCGATGATCGCAGTTCTGGAACCGACGCTGGTGATCATCCTGTCGGTGATCGTCGGAACGATCCTTCTGTCGGTTATGCTTCCGCTTCTTGGAATTATGTCAGGACTTTAGGAGGCGTATGCTATGTGGAGAAAAGAACGGGAACGGTTTTATCACGGAAAACGGCAGCGCCCACTTCGGAATTTCTGTCTGTCCCTTCTGCTGTTTGTATGTATCTGCAGTGCTTTTTTCAGTGGATTTGAAAGGCTTTCGGACACGACAAGACGCAGGCAGAAGGAAAGTCTGGAAAATGCACTCTGGCGTGGTGTGACGCAGTACTATGTGCTGGAAGGACACTATCCGGAGACGCTTGATGATCTGACGGAAAACTGTGGGATCCAGTATGACAAGAAGCAGTTTTTTATTGATTATCAGATTGCCGGTGCCAATATTCTTCCGGACATTACGGTGATCGAACGATAGGAGGAAATGGACATGAAGCGTAGAAATGAAAAAAAGCATGTGATTGATTTTCTTTTTCCTCTTGCAGTCTTTTTCGTGCTGGCGGCATCATCGGTCGCCATTGTGGTTCTTGCATCGGGATTTTACAGCCGGCAGGTGAAGGCCTCGTCGGATTCCTATTCGGGACGGACGGCACTTGCCTATGTGACGGAGAAAATGCACCAGAATGATGAAAATGGTGCGATAGCAGATGGAACTTTCGATGGGGAAAATGCTCTCGTGATCCGGCAGCGTTATGATGAGAAGGATTATGTGACATATCTGTATGCGTATGATGGATATTTAAGAGAGCTTTTTATCCGGGATGGAACGGAAGCAAAAGCATCCGATGGACGGAAGATCCTGGAAACAAAGGACTTCGAGGCTAAGGAAACTTCAGATGGGATTTTTCATCTGTATTGTGAAAATGAAGACGGGAAAAAGACAGATACATTTGTCAGTGTGAAGAGCGCTGCAAGATAGATTGGAGAAGATTTATGGAACGGACACCGGCAAAGCGTTCCAGCCTGTTTTTGCTGGAACTGATGATTGCAATTTTATTTTTCTGCCTTGCCTCGGCGGTGTGTGTGCAGATTTTTGTGAAGGCGCACACGATCAGCCGCGAGACACAGGAACTGAATACGGCGCTTGAGAAGGTTTCCGGGTATACAGAGCTTTTTCTTGCGGATGCGCTGACGGAGGACACGGAGGTCTTCTATGACGCAAGTTGGCAGGAATGTAGTAAGGATGAGGCTTCGTATGAGATCGTGATCCGGGTGGAGCCGGATGGAAAGCTTTTGCATGGAACATTTACGGTGCAGCGCCTGTCCGGAGAACAGCCGGAAGAAATCTATTCGGTGGAAACAGACCGGATGACAGGCACGGAAAGGGAGTGACAGGATGAAGAGAAAGAAAAGGGGATCATACCCGGGGATTCAGATCGGAACGTCGTACCTGCTTGTGATCTTTGTAATCCTGTGTCTGGTGACATTTGCCACACTCTCGCTGTCAAGTGCAAAAAGGGATCAGAGTTATAGTCAGCAGCTTGCCAGCCGGGAAACGGCGTATTGTGAGGCAAATGCAAAAGCGGCGCAGATCATGGCGCAGATCGATGCTGCATTTGCAAAAGAGGATCCTGTATTTGCGATTCGGCAAATCGAGGGCATAACAGCTGAAGAAGACGGAGAGAATCTGGATATTTCCTATGTGGTTCCGGTCACGGACAGTCAGAATCTGGAAGTCGAGATCCTGGCAGATCCGGTAAAGGGAACGCAGAAGGTTGTAAAATGGAAAGAGTCAGCATCTGAGAAATGGGAAGAAAAGTCAACACTTCCGGTCCTTGGAAGTGACTGACGCGAAAGGAGTTTGAGCTATGGATATCATTGTACTGCTTCAGCAGGCAGTTTCAAATCATGCATCGGATATATTTGTTGTAGCAGGTCTTCCGGTTTCTTATCGGGCAAATGGAAGAATCTGCAGGGAGAAGGAAGAAAAGCTGATGCCGCCGCAGACGAAAGAATGCGTCGAGGAATTATATAAGCTGGCAGGAGGACGGGACATCCGGGTTCTTGAAGAAAAAGGAGATGATGATTTTTCTTTTGCTATTCCGGGACTTTCGAGATTCCGTGTCAGTGCGTACAAACAGAGGGGGGCGCTCTCAGCCGTTATCCGTGTGATCACATTTGAACTGCCGGAGCCGAATGAGATCGGGATTCCGGACTCGGTGATGAGCTTTTATAATCTGTCAAAAGGACTGGTGCTTGTGACGGGCCCGGCGGGAAGTGGAAAATCTACTACGCTTGCCTGTCTGGTGGATAAGATCAATCATTCAATGGAAAAGCATATCATTACGCTGGAAGATCCGATCGAGTATCTGCACCGGCATGATAAAAGTATTGTAAGCCAGAGGGAGATCAACGTGGATACGGAAAGCTACGTCAATGCGCTACGTGCTTCGCTCCGGCAGAGCCCGGATGTGATCCTGCTTGGTGAAATGCGTGATTATGAGACGATTGATGTGGCAATGACGGCAGCGGAAACCGGGCATCTGGTATTTTCTACCCTGCATACGATCGGAGCAGCAAATACGGTTGACCGTATCATTGATGTATTTCCGGCAAACCAGCAGAGGCAGATTGCAGTTCAGCTGTCCATGGTATTGCAGGCTGTAATTTCACAGCAGCTTGTGCCGACAGTGGATGGAAAACAGGTCCCGGTATTTGAAATCATGACGATCACTCCGGCGATCCGCAATATGATCCGCGACAATAAGGTTCCGCAGATTGATGGAGTCGTGTATTCGTCTAATAAAGAAGAAATGCATTCGATGGATTTTGGTCTTCTGAATCTGTATAAAGATGGGAGGATCACGGCGGAGACGGCTCTCTCCTATGCATCAAATCCGGAAATGCTGAAGAAAAAGTTATAGAAAAACATAACAGGAAGGGACTGCGGTGAAGCAGTCTCTTCCTGTTTATCGTCAGTGTTTTAAGATTTAGTCAAGGGCTGCAATTGCTTCGATCACGATATCATACTGTTTTTTGACATCGGCGATCAAACCGTCAAGGTTGTCGTATTCCTGGCTGCGGAGCTTTTCGGTCAGAGTACTGCTGACATTGTAAAGTGCAGTAAATCCAAGGTTTACGGCAACACCTTTTAAGGTATGCATTGCACGAAATGCGGTTTCGTAGTCCTTTTTAGCCCAGGATTCTTCAAATAAAGCCATATTGTTGTCCTGCGGAAATTTGAGGACAAATTTGCGTACCATATTTTCATTCATAAACCGGTGAAGAATATCATTATAATCGCCACCAATTTTTACATAACATTCTTGAAGTGTCATTGTCTACAGTCCTTTCTGAACTTTTTTATCTTTGTGAAATTCGTATATTTTTGCCCCCAACATTTTAACATGATTGTAGCATGACATGTTACGCTTTACAAGATATTTCGTATTATGCATTGTCATGGTAATGAAAAAGGCTTATTTATTCGAAGAAATTGCATCATTTAACTGATCGTACCATTCTTTAGTCTGTGCTTCGTTGCTGCTGTTCAGAAAAATGGTGGTATCTGTTGTCTTTATCTGAAGAACCGGAGGATGTTCAATCCAGATATACATCTGGCAATGTCCGGTTTTGCTGCCACGGAAATTACCGAGAAGTTTGCTGTTATCTTCGGAACCATCAGACCGGTAGAATTTTTCATCCGGCAGATTGTCCAGAAGAGTTACTGATTTCACATCGGCAAGAGCAAAGTTTGCTGTTTTATAGCCGGATGTAATAGAATACTGGGCAGCATTTTCCGTCAGGCGGATCGGTGTAAAATCGATCCGGATACAGAGGATACACATCCAGAGGAGAAGAAGCCCGGTGCCGACGAGCATTCCTCCGGTGACATATTTTGCAGAAGGGTGTCCGTAGTTTAGAGAATAATTCATACTGTTCACACGGTCCTGTACAAAATACCGTTTGTCATTTGGATTGTTGTACCAGCCTTTTCGCCAGTAATAGTCATCATCAATATAAAATGGTGTGCTGTCCTGGGAGAGGATCCGCTCTTTTTCCTTACGCAGCCAGAAAAACATGATCAATATGATGGCAGCCGGTATCAGTTCGAGGAAAATGTAGATTCCCATTCCAACTCCGCCAATCCAGTTGCTGGATGCAATATCCCGGATGATCCCGAGATAGGCGCCGGTATTGCAAATGTTGGAGACAAAAAGGAATATGGTGTATAAACGCTTTTCCAGTGCATTGATCTGCAGGTTGATCTGTGAATTTTCACTGTAAATTTTGTTTGGCATATGGGCGAATAAATAGCCGGTACCCATGTAAGCTGCCGCGACAAGAATTGTGCAGAGAAGCATGACTCTTCCATCACTTTCGGTCAGTAGATAAGTACGGACCTGCGGGAAAAACAGAGGGATCAGAATCACTGCAGCCGGGATCAGATGAAGCTTTGCCGGCAGTATCTTTTTTGCAATTTGTGAGGAAGTGCGGGTATCCACTGCAGCGGACACATCTGCATTTGCTGAGCTGATCCATCCATTTTTCTGCTTAATGTCGTATACTTTCTGGTGATAATGATAGACACGGAGGATGGTAAGAAGGCAGAATTCTACGAACCACAGTGTCCATACGGTAATAAAAATAGAAAAGTAAGTAAAGCAAAGCAGGCATACCGCAATTCCTGCCAGCATGTTCCACAAATAAAACTGGCGGTTGCGCTTTTTATAAAGCTGGAGAAGCTCTTTTACCTCGGGATGTTCAAGCTCAGATTTAGGAATATGGACTCCCATCAGCATTCCTTCCCGGTATTTTGCAATATTTCCATAGACTCCGGCAAAGATGCCGACCATGGAAATGTCTGTAATTAAAAATATAATCAGCATCATCATTTCGCTGTTACCTCCATTTCGTTAAATGCTCTCTGACAGAGTTCCAGGAAGTCGGTCAAAGTCATGCCGTGGAACTTTGCTTCTGCGCTTAAAAGTTCCAGTTCATCTGCCAGCTTTTCGTCAAAGCGGTTATCTTGTGGAGCAGAGGAAGTGGGATAACAGATGGTTGTTCCCTTACGGCGGTCTGTCTCGAGGAAGCCTTCTGTTTTCAAAAGCTGGTAAGCTTTGCTGATGGTCATGGTGTTGATACCGAGATCGGTTGCCATCTGGCGGACGGTCGGAAGCGATTCCCCCGGCTCAAATTCCCCTCGCCCGATTCCTTTGACAATCTCGTTGCGCAGCTGAAGGTAGATCGGGACTTCGGACTGCATGTTGATCTTGATGATCATATATCGGCATCTCCTTTCTGTGAGATTTGATTGTATTATACCACATAATACAAATAATACAATAGGAGGATAAAAAAACAGGAAAATGATGTACACGCTTTCAAGGTGCAAATAAATCTTAGAATTTGTTTTCCTGAAAGCGCATATGTCAGTTTCCTGATTTTTTACAGCCTGGTAATTTTGCAAGCTGAGTGAGTTAAAAGGATTGGCTGTTTGTATGGAAATTAATAAAATTCTGCATATAAACGCGGATATTTTCCATCTGTTCTTTTGTAACCGGATTGCTATATGGAATCCTGTCAATAATGCGGTTTAAGTAGTCATTTTCCGCTATAATATCAAAGCTTTCTTTGAAGTTAATGTCAAAGAAATAGACGATATAAGATACCCAGTAATCCATCTGTGTGACGCGGTCTGCGGAAAGGATACATTTATTTTCAAACACTGTTTCGTATACCTTTTGGGTTATATTCTGCGTACCGAGTTCTTCTTCAGAAACGTTAATAAAGGTGCTTGTGGAGTCTACGAGCTTTACCCGGCAGTTGTCCAGCTTGTCCTCATCACGGATCAGTTTTGCGTGTAAAAGTGTCTGCGGATCTGAGATCTCAGGGAGTTCATAATCGCTGTGGTGGGCGATTGCAGTGTAAATGATGGAGTCCCATTTGTCATCCGGAAGAAAGCGGCGGATCATGCCTTCATCAAAAAGCACCTTTACACCGTAAGCAGCGTGATCCATTGTGCCAGGCTCAAAGCTGTCGTAGCGCTTTAACTGCTCAAAACGCCCGATGTCGTGAAGGAGTGCAATCAGCCTTGCAAGGTCGGTGTCTTCGGCTGAAAGATGCATCCTTCCGGCAAGCTCTTCTGCCTGTTTTACAACGCCGTAGGTGTGGATGATTTTTAATTTTATGCGGTCATTTTCGCGGTCGTATCCGTTAAGGTAAGATTCAAATTCTTGTTGTGCGAGTTGGTAGTACATGAAGTTAAACCTCCTGGAAATATATGGTTAGTGATTAGCTTCTGAAAGAGATGCCAGTGAATTTTTAAAGGATTCAAATCTTTTTGTAAATTTCTCGTCCATATTTTCTTATATCCTCCAATAATAACTGATTTCCACATTCATCAAGATTGACAAGGTCTATTGTGTATAAAGTGGGTAAATTATCAAGCTCTTCCCGTAGATTTTCTGCATCTGGAATACCGGATACGGCGATGTCAATATCACTTCGTTCTGTCGCAGTCCCTTTGGCACGGGAACCAAAAAGAATAACGGTAGAAGCAGAATATTTTTTTGCCAGATTTATAATTTCTTCTAAAATACTATTGATTGTCATAAAAATACCCTTCTATTCAGATATCCTAATAAATTCATAAGCAATCCGCGGAGTCCCGTCACTGACGTAAATAATCCCACATTCTTCAAATCCATTCTGCTTAAAGCAAGCCTGCATTGGTTGATTATCCTTGTGGGTATCTACACGCAGATGTGAGATCTGTGTCTTGCAAAAATCAAAGCAAGCCCGTGCAATCCCTTTGGTTGTTCCGTCAGATGCAAGGCGGTGAACGGTTCCGTATGGAGCCTCGGAACGCCAGCTTCCATTTTCAATGAGTTGATAGTTCGGCTCGTCTCCGATGATAAGTGTAAAAGTGGCAACGACCTTATCGTTTTCTACGCAGACATAACTGTTACCATTCTGGATATCCGGTTCGAGATCTTCGAGAGCCGGATAATTTGCATTCCATTGTGTCGGGTTTCCGGTTGCGTGCATGAACTGGCGTGCGGTGTCAAAAATATTTAAAATCGTGTCTACATCTTCTGGAAGTGTTTTTCTGATTAACATAGTGTTTCGTTACCTTTATCTGTTTTTTGCTGTATATGAAGTATAACATTTGAAATAAAAAAAGAAAAGGTGGAGAAGAAAACTGAAAGATAGAATCCCTTGCCATTCCCCCACCGCAATGATAAAATCTAAGAAACAGTGGTGCGAAAAGGAGTTGAGAAGACGATGCCAAAAGTATTCAATACAACAGCAGTATGCATACCGGAAGAACATTATATGGTCGATATATCCGGACGGCTGGAGGAGATCAAAAGCCTCGTAGATGCCGGCAAATATTTTACGATCAATCGTGCGCGGCAATATGGAAAGACAACAACACTTCGTGCATTGTATCGCTATCTGCAAAAAGAATATTATGTTGTCCTTCTGGATTTTCAGACTTTTGACAATGATAAATTTGAAAATGGAAATGTTTTTTCAGCAGCATTTATCAATTCATTTTTGCGGTCGTTAAAAAGAAATACTCTTTCACCAGAACTGGAAGATGCGATAAAAAATATTTTGCATAGTACGGATTATACAGATAAGTATTTTTCCTTAAAAGAGCTGTTTGAACAGTTGAGTGATCTCTGTGCGGCAGCCGAAAAAAAGATTGTACTGATGATTGATGAGGTTGACAGTGCATCGAATAATCAGGTGTTTCTGGATTTTCTTGCTCAGCTTCGTGCTCAGTATATTGAAAGAGATATACAGCCGACATTTCGAGCTGTTATTTTGGCGGGTGTATATGACGTAAAGAATTTAAGGCGGAAAATCCGTCCGGATGAAGTTCATAAATATAACAGTCCGTGGAATATCGCAGCGGATTTTAAAGTGGATATGAGCTTTTCAAGAGAAGAAATTGCAGGAATGCTCGATGAGTATGAAAAAGATTATCATACAGGAATGGATGTGGAATTACTTGCCGGACTGATCAGAGAGTATACATCCGGATATCCATTCCTGGTGTCTAGGATATGTCAGCTTCTGGATGAGGAAATCAGTGTGAAGAAGGAGTATGGCGGTAAGAAAAGTGCGTGGACGAAGAAGGGATTTTTGGAAGCGGTAAGGATTTTGCTTTCAGAAAAAAATATGCTGTTTGAGTCGTTGCGTGAAAAACTGGAAAGCTATCCGGAACTGAATAGTATGCTCTATTCACTTCTATTTACGGGAAAAGCGATTGTGTATAATTATTATGAGACATCCATCAATATTGCGACCATGTTCGGGTTTGTGAAAAATGAAAATGGAGTGCTTGCAGTTTCCAATCGTATTTTTGAAACCTGGTTATATAATCTGTATTTGTCATCTGCGGAGATGCAGAAAAAGGAAATCTATGCGGCATCGTTGATTGACAAGAATTAGTTTATCACAAATGGTTATTTGAATATGAGATTGGTCCTTGAAAAATTTGTGCAGCATTTTCATGATTTATATGGCGACAATGACGAGACATTTCTTGAAGATGAAGGTAGAAAATATTTTCTTTTGTATTTAAGACCGATTATCAATGGAACAGGCAATTATTATATAGAGACTCAAACCAGAGAGCAGAAACGGACAGATATTATTGTAGACTATTTGGGTGAACAGTATATTATAGAAATGAAGATCTGGCATGGAAAGGAATATAATAATCGTGGGGAAAATCAGTTGATAGAATATCTTAATGATTACCATGTGAAGAAAGGATATATGATCAGCTTTAATTTTAACAGGAAAAAAGAAACCGGTATCAAAGAAATTACAATTGACGGAAAGACAATTATAGAAGCAATTGTGTAACAGTCAGAATTAAAAATTGTGTAACAATCAGAATTAAAAATTGCCAGGCAGGATACAGCATTTTACTGATAATTCATATTCTTTTTTGTGAAAAGTGTTGAAAGAAACTTTCGTTTCCTTAAGAAACTCCGGGAAATCCGGAAAATCAAGTAAGATTTTCGGAGTCTGAAGGGTCTGCTCCAACAAGACGGAAGCCGAGCTTCATCTCGATCGGGATCTGTTCTCCTCTTTCAATACTGTCAAGAAGTAGCTCTGCGCCGCGGATTCCACTGGTTTTGTAGCCGAAATGGATGGTTGGGATTCCTCCGGTGACGGCTTTTAACATCTGGTTATCTCCGAATCCGGTTACTCGGATGGACGTATTTTCAAGGATATAGCGCATTCTTGCACCTGCATCGGCTGCATTTGTCGGAATCTGCTTTTTTAAGTAGGTCTGAATGGCTTCGATTGCTCCCGCTGCTATGGTATCGGTTGCACATGATATGACATCGATATCACATTTGCTTTCCAAAAGATCCAGAGCAGACTCATATCCGGATTCCAGCGTGAAGGCTGAGGTTCGCTTATTTTCCTCGAAAAGCGTGACACCTGCATTTTTGAGTCCTGCGATAAATCCATCCTCTCTTGCGGCACCTGCAGCTTTGTCATCACGGGTAACGCCGATGTAAGCAACTCCTTTTTTACTGAATCCGGCAACGGCCTGTCCCATTGCCTTTCCTGCACCGTAATCGTCGTGGTAAATGCAGTTTGCGTGTGAGGTGCGTTGCCCGATCACGACAACAGGAACCTTTGTCTCTTTTAAAAATTTCCGGTGACCGGCGGTGAACATCGTACCGACAAGAATAATTCCGTCCACCGGATAATTTTCAAATAACCGGAGGTATTCTACTTCCTTTGCAGGGGTGTTGTCGGTTCCGGCAAGAAGCATCTGATAGCCTCTTTCGGCGAGAACACTTTCAATTCCGGCAGTGATCCGGCTGATGGATTCAGAATTGATCTTCGGGACGACCACGCCCACCAGGCTTGCCTTTTTGGTACGAAGCATACGCGCCTGTGCGGATGGCTGGTATCCGGTTTCTTCGATGACTTTACGGATCTGTTCTTTTTTCCCTTCACTGACGTAGCCGCCGTTTAGATATCTGGATACAGCTGCGCTGGAGACACCGGCGAGCTGTGCGATTTCTTTGATGGTCATAATATAAAAATCTCCTTCTTATACAACAAGTATAAAAAGGAGATTTCAGGATGTCAAACAGAAAAATTCATTGTAATCAGAATAAAATATGGACTACTAAGGAAGCAAGCGGAATTGCGATAATAGTACGCTCCAGGAAACATACAACGATTTCCCAGAATTTAATTGGGGATTTGGTTGCTAACATTACTGTTGCTGTTTCTGAGAAGAAAATAATCTGTACCATGGATACCAGAACAACGAATGCTCTTGCTTTTACACATACGGTAACGCCGCTTCCCATCATGACTAATACAGGAAGGAACATTTCTGCGATTCCAACCGGGATTGACGGAGCAATCGCTGATACGTCAGGAATCTGGAATAAAACAAGGAGTGGCTGGAAAATGTAACCTAACCATTTGAATACAGGAGTGTATTCTGCAAGGATCAGACCACTTACACCGATGGCCGATAACATAGTCAGAACCTGTGGGAGAACCAGTAAGCTGTCTTTTAAGCTGTTCTTAACTTCTACGGATACATTCTTTGCAATATAAGCACGCTTGACTGCACGGTTTATACCGAGAGGAAGAAGGCTGAAACTGAATTTGGTATCATTTTTACGTTCCGCCTCTGTCTGCACATGTCCAGAATAGTATACATCCTTTTTCTTGCTGATCGGTGGAATTCTTACGGTTATCATTTCGATAATGAATACGAGAACAAAGCTGATCGCGTAAACTTTTACGAAATGATCACCTAGTTTGGCTGTATTGATTACCATGTATGCAAAACCAATACTTACAGCACTGAATCCGGTCATGATGGCGACCATTTCTTTTTCAGTGTAAACATTTCTTTTCCACAATCTGTTTGTGATTAAGACACCAAGTGAAGAAGAGCTTACAAAAGAAGATACGGCATCCAGAGCAGCTTTTCCAGGAACCTTGAATAACGGACGCATCAGTGGTTCCAGGATGGCACCGATAATTTCCAGGATTCCATAATTTAAAAGGAATGGCATGAAAATAGCACCTACGATGATGATTCCAAAAACACCAAGAACGATCGGAGGAATAACGCTTCCACCGGTAGAATCGCCAATGATGATTTCCGGTCCCTGGAATCCTGTGATATTTATATGACAGGCATATAAGACCACATAGATGAAGCCGAGAGCGTATAAAAATGTATGGATAATCGTGTCGTTATCATAAATTTTGGCAAAAGGTGATTCAAGAGTACCTTTTTTCACATACTTAAAATAAATATGACAGACAAAATTTCCGGCAACGATGAGTGTCAAGATCCAGTAGGCAAAATTGCCAAACATATTTACAAAGGCATTATAAATAATACTAAAGATAATTTCGCTCTTACCGTTGTGTGGTACAGAAACAAAAAAAGCGGCGATACCGATAGCTGAACAGATGACTAATCTGAGAATGCCCTTTATAGTCTGGCTTTTGTTCAACTGGATTTTATCAAGTTCGGCGGACATCATATCGCTGTCATAAGTAACTTGTTCGGTAGTAGCTATGGTACTTTCCGTGGTCATAGTCTTAGATTTAACCATAAAGAGTCTCCTTTCCTGAAAAATGCGTATTTTAAGAACAACAGCACCAGTTCCAGTAGAAACTGGTGCTGTCATTTATCTTAAAAATATAATCTAAGATAAATTATTTTCTTTTTTTCTTGAGTGCAAGAATAGAAAGATATTCAAATACGATATTAGCTGCAAGATATGCGGTAATTTCACCATGATCATAAGCTGGAAGAACTTCAACAATATCAAATCCTACAAAATTCAGATCTTTCAGTGCTCTTACAAGTTCCAGTCCTTCGAGAGAAGTAAATCCGCCAACTTCCGGAGTTCCTGTACCTGGAGCATAAGCAGGATCAATAAAGTCAATGTCGAAAGTGAGGAAACAAGGTTTATCTCCTACTCTTTCAATTGCTGTTTCAATCAAAGCCGGAAGTCCCATTTCACGTACCTTGTGTGCAGGAATCAGTTTCATGCCAAGTTCTGCAGCCATCTTGTGTTCGTTTGGATCATAAAGGGAACCTCTCATACCAATCTGAATAGAATGAGATGGATCGATAAGTCCTTCTTCGATCGCTCTTCTGAAAGGTGTTCCGTGATTGTATTTCTGTCCAAATACTTCGTCACACAGATCTGAATGAGAATCGAAATGAACAAGAGCTACCGGACCATATTTTTTGGCTACTGCCCGGAGTTCTGCAAGTGTAATTGCATGATCGCCGCCGAGAACGATCGGACAGGCATTTTTCTCAAGTATTCCAGCAACCCCTTTTTCGATTGCGTCGTAACTCGGGTGAATATAACCAGGGGTGATATTGAAATCACCAATATCTCCACCCTTCAGGCTTTCCATAATATTAACCTGCATGATTACATTGTTCGGTTTCATCATTGCAGAGATATTACGGATTGCGTTCGGACCAAATCTTGAACCAGAACGGAAAGAACTTCCTGTATCAAATGGTGCACCTGCAATCGCAAAGTCAAGACCTTCTGCGGTGTCTACCTTTTGCATTCTCATAAAAGTTCCCATGTTACAAAATCTTGGTGATGATAAAGCACTTGCTGGCTGTTTGATTTCTGACATATCTGTATCCTCCTTAAAATCATATGTAATCATTGCGAACGTTCGATATTTGTTTCGTTGAATGTATGATAGCATTTTGTTAAAAGCTTGTGTTATATCGATCTTTGATAAGTTATATGAAAAACCATATAAGAAATAATATAAAAAGATATAGATTACAGAGATTTTTTGTGTTAACATATAAAAAATATCAATAAAGTCAATAGATCCAGAGTATGAAAAAACAGGTAGGTAGTGAGTGAAAATGGATAGCAAATGTTTTCGATATTTTATTGAAGTTTATGAATGTGGATCAATTAACAAAGCAGCCAAACATCTGGGTTTGTCACAGCCAAATTTAAGTGTTTGTATTAAAAATGCGGAAAAGGAACTGGGATTTTCTGTGTTTTCAAGAAACAATAACAGAATACAATTGACGAGTGAAGGAGAATTGTTTCTGAAATCCGCCCGTAAAATCGTCAGAGAGCTGGACGCGATCGGGAACATCCCTTCTCTTTTTGCAAATAAGGGGAATATTTCGGTTTCAAGTACCTATTCTTTTGATTTTATGAACCTTTTTATGCAGTTTAAGAAGAGAAATCCGGCACGAAATATAGAAGATTCATTTAAGGAAACAGGGCTGATCCAGGTAATCCGAGATGTTATGGATAAAAGATACCGGATGGGATTATTTTACTGCTTTGATTCAATCAGTGAAAGCTATTTTGAAATGGCGGAAAAATATAATATGAAGTTGATCCCGATTGCCAAAAGCAAACCGCTGATTCTTCTGACATCGAAGAAGAATCCGCTGGCATTGCGCAAGAAGATTGAATTTGAACGGATCAGAGAGCTCCGCTGTATTATGTATGAAAATTTTAAATTTGAGGAGTGGCTGGGGATTCTAGGTTTTGAAGATGATAACAAGATTCTTTATGTGTTTGACCGGGGTGGCCTTCTGGATGCAATCAAGCAAAGCAATTATTCTACCGTTATGATGAAGCGTTTTTCGGATGTGTCTTATAGTCCGGAGTGTGTGGAAATTCCTGTTGTGAATGCACCGTGTGGGATGAGCGCGTACTTGATGTACCATTCGGCATATATACCGAATCCGCGAGAGAAAATCTTTGTCAGGCAGTTAAAGGAACTGTTTAACGACTGAAAATATGCGCGAACAAATAAAACGGGGATGCAGATTATATAACTGATCTGTATCCCCGTAAATTTAGGATGTTAAATAAAAGGCACTGCGTGCCGTGACGTATTCTATTATAATCTGCGATACAGATTTTTATAGCGTTTTTTGTCCTCTTTCGTTAAGATAACAGCCAGAAGCATGAATGCGACTCCTGTCAGAAGAACGATGACCCAGGTAAAGATCGGCGTATGATTTTTGTAAATAAATCCGATCAAAAGCTGGTACAGACTCATAAATCCGATACGGATGATCTCCATCAGCCCGTGGATTCTTCCGCGGTGGCTGGATGGGATACGCCTGGTCATGTACGGGCTTTCCGCCAGCATGTAAGAAATCTCACCCCATGTCAGTACGACCATTGCCGCATAATAGAACGGGATGTGTCCGGAAAAGAGGATGAACATCACGTAGCCGACCAGTGTCAGTAAAAATCCGTAGATTGTCTTTTTTGGTTCGGAGGATCGCTTCAGAATCTGAGTGATAAGTGGTGTGAAGAGAACAACGATAAAGCAGTTGATGCTTGTAACTGTTCCGAATATCACCGCACCGGTATCCCCGTGTAGACGGATTAGATCCATAGGAAAGAGATAATTATACATCTGGTAAAGTGCTGTGTACCCGCTGGTGATCAGAATGAACAGCAGAACAAGCCGGTTTTCTTTAAGAATCGTCAGCAGGCTTTCCCCGTGGCGTTCGGCCTGATAAATGGCGTTGCCATCACTTTCTTCTTTTTCCGGTGTGATATTCTGTACAAAGAAATAGATCATCACAGAAGAAGTGCCGATGGAAATTCCACTGAGCAAAAATGCAAGCCATAAGTAATTGCGAAACATAAATCCGGCTACAGCAGAAGCCATCACGCCACCGAGATTTGCTGTCAGATACTGGAGGGAATACCCTCTCTCCCTGTCTTTGCTGAGGGTGATATCCGCAGTAAGCGAATTGTAGGACGGATTTTCTATGTTTTGGCAGGTTGATGCGATAAACATCAGCACAATGGATTTTGTCGTCAGCGGGATCAGTCCGCAGATGATATAAGAAATGACGGAAATCATATCCAGGTAAACGATATTCATTTTCTTATTAAAACGATCGGCCATCTTTCCACCGATCAGATTTGCCGGGATCGTCAGAATCCCCATCAGTGCCGTGATCCAGGCAACCTGCACGGCATTCATCCCAAGCTTCTGGCTTAAGATCATCGTCAGCATCGGACGGACCATTGCCCCCATGGCCGTCACAAAGCGTCCGAAGCATAAGACATAGTTTTCTTTTCTAAGACCTTTGTATTGCGAAATTAGATTCATGATACGTTTTCCCCTTTGCATATTCCCCAATTTTAAACTACTAATAATATACAATGAGGGTACTTTTTTGTCTATCTTATTCCGTCGGGTTTCAGCAAAAAATGGTGGTTGATTGAAGCCGGAAAATGATGTATGTTAGTACTTAGGAAATAGCAGTTGTAGGCGGTTACGACTGAGCGAAAAAGGAGAATATGATGAAATCAGAAGAAGTTACGAGAATACTGGAAAATGCCATCCGTATCGGAAAAGGTGTGATCCGGTATGGAAGT
>ERZ839767.1965-NODE-1965-length-28838-cov-5.025918_pt1 | contig 28838 bp, 20 predicted proteins | sample MGYA00519879_ERZ839767 | MGnify/ENA primary metagenome ERZ839767 (study PRJEB31850, sample SAMEA3708852) | human gut metagenome | biome: human gut; feature: human-associated habitat; material: faeces | place: China | collected 2014 ... | reverse complement strand
TTCATTTTCAACTTTCAACTTTCCATTTTCAATTAACTAAAAACTCTCAACTCTCAACTCTCAACTTATTAAACCAAGTGCGCTATCAAATCTTCCCGGTCGCCGTAAAGCATGTCGATAACGGGAATCTCTATCATTGTGTAGCAACCGGGCTGCTGCTTCATCGAGGCACGGGCTACATTGACCAGTACTTGACCGGTAAGCGCCGGATTGTTGATTCTCATATTAAATTCAAGCAACTGGTTTTGCGTTTTTCCTGAAACACCTTTACGAGTCAAGTTCACACCATGTCCCATATCTTTTAAATCGTCTACACAATCCACCTGCATCACGTGAGTTTCGTCGCTGGCAAAATAGGCATCGGCTTTGATTGCCGCAGCAACCTCTTCAAACTTATAGCCCTCTTCCACCTCTATATATACCATACGGCGGTGAATACCTGTTCCAACAGGAATCGTCATAGACAAGGCCGCTTTCACTCCTTTTATCGCTTTCACCGCTACGGTATGTCCCATACTCATACCCGGACCGAAGTTGGTATAGCTGATACCTTTCGGAGCCAGACTCTGCATCAACGTGCGTACAATGGAATCGCTTCCCGGGTCCCAACCTGCGGAGATAATGGATACGGCGCCATGTGCTTTGGATTCTTTATCCAACGAGCGGCGCAACTCCACAATTTGAGTATGGATATCAAAGCTGTCAACGGTATTGATGCCTAATGCCAAACACTCTTTTGCATACGTTTCCACGCTACGTGTAGGAGTGGCCAAAATAGCGACGTCTACCTGTTTCAATTCTTTAATACTCTTTACTACCGGATAGTCGTTCAACTCGGCAGGTTTGTTTTCGGCGCCATTACGGCGAACCACTCCGGCAATTTCAAAATCCGGAGCCATTTGAAGGGCCTCTAACGTATAATGCCCGATATTACCATATCCAACAATGGCTGCTCTAATCTTTTTCATTCTTTTATTGGTTTTAAATTACTATTTTCTTGTTTTTGCGCACAAAAATAAACATTCTTCATCACATTTACAATAAAACAAAGAAAAGCTGTTTGATGAATGAGGCTTCCGGTTTGACTTTTAAATTCTTTGCCTTATCTTTGTATCATTATAAACAAATGAAGAGACCAAAATGATTGAATATATTAAAGGAGATATTACAGAACTTACTCCGGCAACGGTTGTACTGGAGTGTAACGGGTTGGGATATGGGTTGAATATTTCGTTGAATACCTACTCCGCCATTCAGAACCTGAGCCGTGCCAAACTGTATGTGTACGAGGCTATCCGCGAAGATGCTTATATTCTTTATGGTTTTGCCGACAAACGGGAACGGGAACTTTTCTTACTGCTTATTTCTGTTTCGGGTATAGGCGGCAACACGGCACGCATGATTCTCTCGGCCCTCTCGCCCAACGAACTTTGCGAAGTCATCAGTACAGGCAACGACAAGCTGCTGAAAACGGTAAAGGGCATCGGACTAAAAACAGCGCAACGCGTCATTGTGGATTTAAAAGATAAAATCAAGATAACTGGGAGCAGCGCCGGCAGCGAAATGTTTTCGCCACAGGCTTCCGAAATTCAGGAAGAGGCTATTGCCGCTCTCACTATGCTGGGATTTCCTTCGGCTCCTTCGCTCAAAGTGGTACAGGCTATCTTGAAAGAAGAACCCTCCGCTCCGGTAGAGAAAGTTATCAAGCTGGCTTTGAAAAGGTTGTAGACCGATTCCTCCACATCCGCCTATTCTTTTAAAGGATAGTTACTACGTTCTAAAACAAAAGAAAACGATATTCAAAACATCGTATATAGAACTCTAATTCAAGGCCTTTGAGTTCTCGTCCATTGAGAAATCCCTAAGATACAAGGAAAAGTGGAAATGGGAACTTAAGGAAAGATGCCGTACCTGCAATTTGAATTTCAACCTTATTTCCCTACATGAGATGTTTTCTTTTTTTGCCAGCACTCCAGCACCCTTCGTTCTAATTCGTTTATGTTTAGTGACATACGGGTTACGGCAAAGGGTGTTGGCAGGGTGTTGGCAAATCGGTTGCCAGCACCTTTTTATAAGCAAAAAAACACTTATAACACTGATTATAAGCAATTAAAGCATTTTCTCACTTAAACGATTTATGTTCGTCTACCTCCCTTATTTACTCCTGTTTTTAAGATTATCATGCTCTATCTCTCTATAATTAGCCCAAAAACAGATAAAACACATTGCATCACGGAGGTTCGGATAACTAACAATGTTAGACCCCGGCACATAGTTAGTTATTTAAATAACTCTTAATGTGCCGGGGCCTAACTAACTATGTGGTATCAGGGGGGGGGATAACGTTGATAGCGCAACCTCGCAACGTCTATAGCGCAACGTCGTGACGTTGATAGAGGAATCTCACAACGTTCATAGCGCAACCTCACGAGCTAGACGGCGCAACCTCAAAAGCCTGCGATAACAGGAGCTGAAGCTATCTTGCTCCGAATGCCCTCCCCCAAAACAATTACTTATTCTGATTGGCATTCAGCCGTTCAGTCTCTACCTCTTTCATCTTTTTCAGCACCGACTCTTTCACTTTAAAAATAGTGCCGTGCTTGTGACCTTTAGGGATGGAAATCCTATCGTCGGCAGGCGTAAAGGTCTGAAAATCTTTGGTAGACACCGCTCCGTATCGGGCTTGACGATAGACATCGAAATAGATAATCCACTCGTCACCCAACTTGATGGCACACGGGCCTTCCGAGTAAGTGGGCGCAAACTTCTCCGTAGGATTGCCAAACGGACCTTCGGGCGACTCACCAAAAGCACAGAATAAATCACTGAAACCCGGTTTGCGGTTATCCTTTAATATATATACGTAGTCTTTCGGGCCACGCTTTACCAAGAAACCGTCGATGGAGTTGAATCCCGGGTCGTAATAAGGTTTAGTCGGCGCAAATGTCTGGAAGTCTTTGGTGGTCGTGTAGTACGTACGGTGATTGCTGTTGGTACCCAAACTATCGGCCGCTGTATAAAGTTCCGGACGGATAGCCGACGACCAGATAATCATATATTGCTCTTTTTCATCATCATAGAAGAGTTCGGGAGCCCACACATTGTTGGTCAACGAATCGGCCATTACGGGTATCTTACGTTGTTCGCTCCAATGAATCAAGTCTTTAGACGAAGCATAACCAAAACTCTTTTCGCCGGACCAACCGAGTGTCCATACATAATGGAACGTACCGTCGGGACCTTGCAGAATAGAGGGGTCGCGCATCATGGAGTTGGGACAATACTTCGGTTTCTCCAACTTACCGGTAAAACTATTCACATACTCTGTTTTGTTTCCGATTTCTGGTTTCAACCATACTCCGGCCAAGCTATCCCAATGCAGACCGTCGTAACTATACAGGAAATGCAGTCCGTCCAATGCCGGTTCGCGATGGGAAGTAAACATATAGACTTCTTTTTCCTCTGTGGTGGAACATGCTCCGAAAAAGCCTAAAGCCATCACGCACAGTAACGTTCCGGCCAAGAAAGTTTGTAAAGTTCTCATACTTAGATTTAACGATTTATAAATTTATACTAACTAAAAAAAATCCGTAAGTTCATTTCCTTCCTTCAAAAGAACGGTTCCTTTGGAGGAAGGAAGGTTGTGTTCGGCACTTCAAACAACTCCTTTCATTCGTTGTTTCCGTCTATCATCTCCAACTCCCGAAACATCTCGCGATAAAAAGCCGCTTTCTTTTCGAGAGCCAGCGGATAGGCGCGCGAAGAAGAGGGCATCCGGTAGAGCCTCATCTCCTTGTTCCCCACATTAAACAAAGCATAACCGCCCACCGATGGTTGGGAGATTTCGAACAGTGCACAAAGCGTATCGGTCGCTTTCTGTCCGGTGGTACAAATAGCCCGGCATTGCGGCAGATGGCGCAGTAAAAGCTCCACATCCGTAGGTTCTACCACTTCCAGAAATTTATCCGAGGCATTGTCCTGCAACCGGCGTATCGCCGAAGCTGTATCGTAAAAGGCCAGTCCCCGCTCTTTGGCAAAGGCCACAATCTCTTCTTTCTTAAACACTTTACCCGATTTATCTACAAAATAGTCTTTGTCTCCATGAAAAAGGTAACCCATTATCCGCCACATATCATTCTGAAAGTTCGGGTAATAAAACTCCATAGACCAGCGTTTCTGCTGAGGTGGGAAACTCCCAAGCATCAACAACTTAGCCCCTTCCGGTAAGAAAGGTTGTAACGGATGTTCTTCTATTGGAATCAAACTATTCATGCTTTTTCTATTGTCCTTTTTATATCCGGAGGAACCATTTATCTTTATTTCGATGAAAGATTCTTTATCACTCGCTTTAGATACAGACACTCCATGTTCTTTCATCTTCTGGAGGAGTTTTTAGTTCTATTTACGAGGCGCTCTCTTATAGAGGTTTTTTATCAGCTCTTCACTTCTTCACTTTCCCCTTCTTTGCACCTTCCAAGCAATAAAGCCTACTCTACAAAATGGTTTTCTAGATACTTTTTTATCGATTCAATTTCCCGACTCACTGTTTTTTGCTTCATCCTTCTTTCATATTCCGAGCTATAAAGCCCTCAACACTCCACTTAACAGCTTCTTCCTTTTCAATTTTCAACTTTCAATTTTCAATTGACTTAATAGCTTCCCCTTCTTTCACCTTTCGGGTAATAAACTCTATTTTACGGTTAGCCTCCTGTTGTTCTTTCCTTATCTCCTCCATAGACGAAAGCACCTGCGTCAAGGCATAAACATCGGCAATGGCTTTTTTGTCCGCCGGAGTCATCGTTGTTTTATAGGTACGGTCTCCCTGATATTCCACCCGAATAGGATTCTCTTTATTCAACACGATGTAACCAATTACGCCCCCGTCTTTTCCAAGAGGATAGTCCGCCTTTTCAATCTTCCATCCCAAGTCGGTGGTTTCGTACATATCCGCCGAAGTCGGCGTTTCGGCAAACGTATCACCGGAGCTGACTTTCACCGATGTATGATGTATCGGACTCATTCCGCAATAGATAGAGGTCAAAAGCATTTCCCCTTTCTCGCTTACCTGAGCACGCAAAAAGGTCCGGTTCAGATTCTTCTCTACCGTTTGCGACGGACTGAAATAGTTTCCTATCTCCTGATACACGGTATCTTTTTCCAACACATAATTACCCTTCATCGCTTCAAAATCCTTCTGTTTCGCCTGATACAGGCTATCCAGATAGACCAGACTCTTCCGCTGTTCATCCAGCTCCACCTTTTGCATCAGTTTTACGCCCTGCTTACGAGCCTCAAAAGCTTTCGGATAAAGAATCCTCACACTGTCAATTTGCAGTTTCGCGCTATTATAGTCCCCAGCCTGCCAAGCACTTTCGGCCGCCTGCAAAAAAACCTGTGCTTTCTTTTCGTCACTATTGCCGCATGCCCCTAACAAGCAGGCCATGCATACGATTCCTATTATCTTCTTCATCCCAGTATTTTCTTAATATAGATTCTTGATTATTCCCGCAATTCCGTAAAACAACTAGTTTCCTTCTATGCATTCCACGGAGAGAAGGCTCTCTCGTGCACGGAAACGCTCTCTTTCCGGGCAAAAATACAATTTTATTCGTTTCTTTCCACAAAAAAGACAGAGAAAAGAGGAAGGTAACAGGATGAAGCGTTCGTTCTTATTCCGTTTTTCCCGATTACGGATGTTTGCAAGCCACCGATATGGCTCTTTTTTGTTCGTAAACGGTTATTGAATTCAATTCCGTAGCAGACTCATTTGTTTAGAGTAGAAAGCAAAATAAGGACATTTTTGTTTAGAGCAGAAAGCAAAAAGAGGTGTTTTTTGCTCAATACAGAAAGCAAAACAAGACTTTTCTCTTTATTTCAGGCCATGTAACACGTACCAGTTTATCCACATTTCTTCTTTTCACCTCTCCTTATCCACGCTTACCTATATAATTACCGCTATTTATCTCTGCTTTCTGCCCCTACCAACCCTTTTTTATTTCCACAATTCCTTCTCGTTTTCTCTTTATCCCCTGTCCTCCCTCCCAGTCCTCCACCCTTTCCGATGTAATGAAATTCAACAAATTTGTCCAGCCCGTTCATCTCTCGCTTTCCCGGCTCATACCCTACGCAAGACGGAAATGTTAGAATTAATTTGGCAGTCCCCTCCCCTTGCACTAACTTTGCAGCCTCCTAGTGAAGTTTTTTATGAGAATGACAGAGTTGACACAAGAGGACTTGAAGAAATGTTTCGACGGCAAGATATTCCATCAGATTTCGGAAACTGCCGATGAACTCGAGTTGGAATGTTATGTGGTTGGGGGGTATGTACGCGACCTGTATCTGCAACGTCCATCGAAAGATATCGACGTGGTGGTAGTGGGAAGTGGTATCCAAATGGCCGAAGCGCTCGGCAAGAAATTAGGGAAAGGTGCACATATTTCCGTATTCCGCAACTTCGGCACAGCACAAGTAAAATACCGACAAACAGAAATAGAATTCGTGGGGGCGCGCAAAGAATCTTATCAGCACGATTCCCGCAAGCCCATTGTAGAAGACGGTACACTGGAAGACGACCAGAACCGGCGCGACTTCACCATCAATGCCTTAGCCGTATGTTTAAATAAGGAACGATACGGAGAGTTGGTAGACCCTTTCGACGGTTTGGAAGACCTCCGGCAGGGCAATATCCGCACTCCGCTCGACCCGGACATTACTTTCAGCGATGACCCGCTGCGCATGATGCGTTGCATCCGTTTCGCCACCCAACTCAATTTCTATATCGAAGAGGAAACTTTCGCCTCCCTGCGTCGTAACAAAGACCGTATTCAAATCATCTCCCGCGAACGCATTGCCGACGAGTTAAACAAAATCCTGCTTTCCCCCATTCCGTCGAAAGGCTTTATCGAACTCGACCGGAGCGAACTGTTGCCGCTTATCTTCCCGGAATTGGTAGCCTTGCAAGGGGTGGAAACGGTTAACGGACGCGCGCATAAAGATAATTTCTATCATACACTGGAAGTGGTAGACAACATTGCCAAACAGACTGACAACCTCTGGTTACGCTGGGCGGCCCTTTTGCACGACATCGGCAAACCCCGCACCAAACGTTGGGAGCCACGCATCGGCTGGACTTTCCACAACCACAATTTTATCGGCGAAAAGATGATTCCCGACATCTTCCGTAAGATGAAGCTGCCGATGAACGAGAAGATGAAATATGTGCAAAAGCTTGTCACACTGCACATGCGCCCTATCGTTATTGCCGACGATGTGGTAACAGACTCCGCCGTACGCCGCCTCTTGTTCGAAGCCGGCGATGACATTGACGACCTGATGATGTTATGCGAAGCCGACATCACTTCCAAGAACCAAGTACGCAAACAGCGCTTTCTCGACAATTTCAAGTTAGTACGCCAAAAGCTGAAGGACTTGGAAGAGAAAGACCGTGTCCGCAACTTCCAGCCTCCCGTTACCGGAGAAGAAATCATGGATGTATTCGGGCTACAGCCTTGCCGCGAAATCGGAGTTTTAAAGAGCGCCATTAAAGACGCCATACTCGACGGAGTCATTCCGAACGAACACGAAGCAGCGTATGCTTTCATGATGGAAAAAGCCAAAGAGATGGGGCTGGAGAAGAAAAAATAGTATCTTATATAACCAGAAAAGGGAAATAAGCTATCTCCTTTCAAATTAGTATCTTTAGCAGCACCACACTAGGAGAAAAGTTCGCATACAATGTTGTGATTACCTTTCAAACCACAGCCAATGGACTACACCATTACCGAAGAGGTTCAAAACAAAACTGAAAGTATAAAAAAGACACACCTCCTTTAAACAACAATTACTCCAACGAACCAGAGTAATTGTTCAAGGCGGTACTAACATGTTAGTCCCTACATCCTTTTGAAATGCATTACAAATATACACACAACTATTGAATCAACCACAACTGGATGCAAAGAAGAACCAAATAGGAAAAAACATACATAAATATTCGCCCAAAAGTTGCTCAACTGATATACTTTTTCATATCTTTGCTTAATGAATAGAAAGATAATAGCATACGAAAACTACTATAAGAGTTTTTTCGACACCTTAGATAAAGGCACACAAGAAAAAGTATTATATGGTTTGCTTTTATTAAAAACTCAGGATAGACTGCCCGCTAAGTATGTGAAATTTCTAAAAGATGGTTTATATGAGTTAAGAATAGAATGGCAAGGTAATATTTATCGGATTTTCTTTTGTTACGATGAAGGATATATTGTTATTTTATTTAATGGCTTTCAAAAAAAGACACAAAAAACGCCCGACAGGGAGATAAATAAGGCATTAAAACTAAAGAAAGAATATGATGAGCGAAAAAGGACTAAAGATGTTTGATGTCGATGCACAATTAGACGCTGCATTTGGCAAGGAAGGGACTTCGGAGCGCAAAGCTGCCGAAGACAGAGCAAATGCTTTCTTTACCGGACAAATAATAGAAGAAGCCAGAAAGAAAGTAAACATGACACAAGCAGAGCTTGCTGAAAAGATAGGAACAAATAAATCTTATATTTCACGTGTGGAAACAGGAAAAACAGAGCCTAAAGTTTCTACTTTCTATCGTATCATCTCTGCTTTAGGATTCAACATTGAATTAACTTCCGATATGTGAAAGTATAACATAAACTTTCCCCGTTTCACAAATGTCGGCAACATGTAGAAACCATAAATTAAATAGACTTTTACAAACACAACGTCAAAACAGTATCTCTGTAAGTATCGCCATGATGACTCCAGCGTCGACGACGTACGGATAAAACATGAAGAAAATTGTTACAAAGAGATAAAGGAAACAGGCAATAGGAGCTTCGTATGATTACACATTTATAGGATAGGAAAAAGTAGAATCGCCGAGGGAGGAGCGTAAGATATGAGATATACAACATTCATTTTGGCAGTACTAATCAGCAGTCTGGCTTGCGCAGGAAATCAAGCGGACGGACAGACGGAAAGGAGAAAAAAGATGAAAGCAACAAAAGAAATTTATCTGGCAGGAGGCTGTTTCTGGGGAACCGAACACTTTCTGAAGCTCATAGAGGGCGTAGAAGCCACACAAGTAGGTTATGCCAACGGCAACATCGCCCACCCCACTTATCAGCAGGTATGCACCGGAAAGACGGATTTCGCCGAGACCGTAAAAGTACAGTATAATCCGGAAGTAGTGGACTTGCCTTTTCTTATCGGTCTTTACTTCAAGACGATAGACCCTACAAGTCTCAATCGACAGGGGAACGACCGCGGCACTCAGTACCGTACAGGCATCTATTATACCCAGCCGGACGACTTGCCGATTATCAAAGAGACCGTCGACCGCTTGGCTGTCGGCTACACACGTCCGCTAGTAGTAGAAATCAAACCTTTAAAGAATTTCTATCCGGCAGAAACGTATCATCAGGATTATTTAGACAAAAATCCGGGAGGCTATTGCCATATTCATCCCGAGCTGTTCGAACTGGCGCGCAAAGCGAAAATGCCTAAAAAACAGGCAGTAGTTTATAGCAAGCCGGACGATGCCACGCTACGTTCTCAGCTCACGCCGGAACAATACGCCGTCACCCAGAAGAATGCCACCGAACTCGCGTTCCATAATGAGTATTGGAACGAGCATCGCCCCGGCATTTATGTCGACATCACTACTGGCGAGCCCTTATTCGTCTCTACCGACAAGTTCGATTCCGGTTGTGGCTGGCCCAGCTTCTCAAAGCCTATCGACCGTAAGCTTATTCAAGAGAAAACAGACACCACCCACGGCATGGTACGTACGGAAGTTCGCAGTGCTACAGGCAACGCCCACTTGGGCCACGTCTTTACAGATGGCCCGGCCAACAAAGGCGGTTTGCGCTATTGCATTAACAGCGCTTCCCTGCGTTTCATCCCCAAAGATAAAATGAAGGCAGAGGGATATGGTGATTACTTGGATTTAGTGAAGTAACCTCTCCCTGCGTTACCATTCTCTTTCCGGGAATTCAAACTATAATGCCTCATTTTAATTGAGAAAAGGCCCAAGCATAAATATGCTTAGACCTTTTCTTTATTTAATCAATAGCGAATATTATTTCTGAAGTGTTGTTTTATACCAATCGGTATAGTCCAGACCATTTGATTTTACCCAATTTTCATAATTCGGATATAACTTACTGATAGGAATTGTTTCATTATCCGGATTGAGCAAAGCCTTTAAGTCATTGGCAGTTGCACCGGCTAATTTAATAGCAAACGGATACCAAGGGCCATACAGATAATTATTCATATTATTAGCACGAATATAGAATTCGCCTCTACCATCTTCCCTTTCCGTAGCAGGACGCGATGCATCAGCATATTGTGACCATAAACCAATCGGCATATTGTCAGTCGGAGCTTCCATAGGAATATGAATTTCATAGGAATCTATAGCTTGAGCCACTTTGATATAAGGATGAATATCCGACATTGATTTAATAGAAGGCATACTATTTTCTTTGTATTTAATCAAAATCTTATATTCCGGTCCTACTCCATCTTTCAGTTTAGTTTTTACGTTATCATCCAGATAAACAATATTATATTGTTTTGTCCCATTACCGTTATAAGGAAGTGGTCCATGTTTCTTATACACATCCACTTTCTTCAAAGGCTCTGTTGGAGTATACGCTACAAACTCGGAGCTACCCACTTCTTTTATCTCATAAGAAATGCTTTCAATGGCCGATTCGTTCGTCAAATCCAAAATGCAAGCCAATCCATCCTGATATACTGCATAATTCTGGTAAGTTTGGAGCGTAAAGGATTCACGACTCATTAAGTTAGATTCAATAACTTCATGGCTAATCACCTCACCGGTTTCTCCATCCATTACAATTTTAGTTTCGATAGGCATCACTTTCTCATAACGGCACTCTACCAATACATCATTCATATCATAATCACCTTCTGTCGGCCATATATCCTCAAATGCATACATGCCTCTCTGCTCTTTTGCCACAACTTCATCTTTGGTTACTTCTATGATATTTTCAAAAGCATCCAACGGATTCGATTTCATAGTGAACACTACATCGCTAAAGTTTTCATCATCCACATGGTCTTCAAAAGAAATCATTACAAAATCATTGTACTTATAAACCGCAGTTCTAGGTTTATTAAACACTATTCCATTATTATCAACGCTTAATCCCGAGGAAGTAGCCGCACGATATTTTTTATCAGCCGTATAACCCAAGATTCGATTACTCCATCCGTTCGTAGCCAATACAAAGCCAATACGAGTCCCTTTCGGGAATATCTTTGTAGCTCCTTCTTTGCTACCGGAAGCAATATTAGGATAATACATCAGCTGAACGCAAGTTCCACGTTCTACACCTTGGCATGCAGCTGCCGCAGAAGGATTATTACTCCATTTTCCATCCTGCGTATTTGGGAATATCACAATCGGGTGAGCCACTGTAAGAGAAGACGGAGTTTCTCCATCCTTATAATAATAATATCCTAAAGAACTGTTCCAACAAGTGTTGCCGCCCAATAGCGTAAGGGCAACCTCCGCATCAGTACCCACTAACATATCAGAAGAAGAACGATACTCTTCCGGACAATTTTTCTGATTAATATTTATCACCGCCGTATGAGCTTTATACAAGTTTCCTACAACAGTAGGGTCAATACTTAAATCAAAGCCTGTTCCGGAATATCTATATCGATATCCTTCATGATAAGGACCATCCACTGATGTTCCACCTGATGTTTTCACATAATAAATCTTTAAATCATCAATTATCAAGTCTTTATATCCATTAGGTGGTCCGATAAGAGTAATTTTCAAACCAGATTTTGGATTAACGACAGACAGTGTTACGTCTGTAGAATTTTTATTCGCAGTCTCTGAGTATTTACTAAGAGTACCATTACTTGCATCTATTCCAACATATGTATTTCCACTTTTTGCAGCTTTCATTTTAAATGTTACGGTAATTTTATCAACCGAGCCAGTCCATGTCAATGCCGGTGTTGTTACTTTTCCTAAAGATTTATTCTTGTCTTTAGCGTCTATCTTTAAAACTCCATCCTCTATCTCTACATCATTGGAAAAAGTATAATTCTTTTTTGAACTAAAATAATCCTGCCACAAATAAACGGTTTCCGTTGTTCCCGGAGAAGAAGTTCCCGGTTCATAAAAACCGTCAATCTTACCAGTACTATCATCGTATTCACCTAACCAAGTCTTCCATCCTTCATTTTTTACCGGAAGACAGTAATAAGATTTATTGCTTACACTCCCAGCACGCACCGACTTACTTTCACCAGACATAGCTCCATCCGTAGCTACTATTTTGCCACTTACACAAGTTGCCTTAATTACAGTTTGTGCATAAAATGCCGGAGTGTAAATATAGACATCTTTCAAATAAGAAGGTAAATTCAAATTAGTAGAGAAGGTTCCATCTTCTTCCGTATAACCTGAGTATAAAGGCAAAAGGTTTTCTTTTTTCACATAGATACCATTTACCTCATCTACAGGCATCTGGTCATACAATTCAAAATAGACAGACGTTGGGAATCCTATATTCTCATAAGCCAAATCAAGAGAAACCACGCCCTCCGTATCAAATGTAAAATCGCAATGCGGCCGTTCCCAATTCGGGTCGTAGTAATCCTTTTCGTCTTTACAAGAGGAAATAATTACCGCCAACAAGAGAATCAATCCCCATACGCTTTGTTTTTTCCAATTTAATGTCTTCATAATGTATCCATTTATTATTTTTTCAATTTCATAAACTCTAAAAGCACCCATACTTTAGAGAATGTCTATTAGCACATCCCTAATTTTAACACGCACAGACTTTTATTCTATTTTAGGCAAAAGTATAAAAAGTTTATAATTGTTCACTTGTTAGACCTTACTTATTCTATTTTTTTAACTCAGATGTAAGAAATCATAGAATAGAGTTTCCTGCCTGTAACTCAAAAAGATAAGCGCATCGCTATTTTTTCCTATATAAGGAACGACATACAAATACCCTTCAATCAGCAGTCTCACAATTTTATATATAGATAACAGATTATGTCCGCATAAATTATAGAAATATATCATAACAAGAATTCTCCATTTAAGAACTTTTCAGGAAGTTGTTGATAATGAATACAAGAACCTATTTATTCCAAGCATATTCAACGTTCAGAAATAACAAATTCACTAGTACTAACGTTACCCTGCGAGACTACTAGTATTGGCTTACGAGACTACTAACGTAGGCTAATGAAACTACTCATGTTTTTTGATGCTATATTCCCGAAACTTTGTACGCCGAAAGAAAGAATTCTTTTATACCGTATAGCTAAGAGAAGATATACAGGAAGTTAAGGGAACACTCTTATACAGCTAAGCCCAAACATAAGGATGCGTGAAACGAAAGACGTAGAACAACAGCCGGGAAGACCTACTGCAACAGGTAAGTAGACGTACAGCAACAGACGGGAAGAAGTACGGCATCAAAAAGAGAAGAAATAAACGCTTACAATGAGCCGTATAAAGAGGGAAAGTGACTATCAAAGAAATGATAGGTAAATTATACGAAATAAACAGGCTACTTTCAAATAAGAACGGATATAATTGACAGCGCTAAACTAAAGCTACATTGTTCCTCTAAAGATTGTTAATCGCAAGAGAAATATTTCCTTTATTTTACCCCCCCACGGGATTTTATACTTACCTTTGGCGCATTAATTTTAAAAACACAGAAGAAACGATGAAACTACAAAAATGGGGCATTGCACTGGTTGCGGTATTATTCGCAGCTTGTTCTGATAATGACGGAGCTCCCATGCCTGACCCGATTCCCGAAGGAGAAGCGTTAGAAATTACTACCCTGATAACCGAAGATAACGAAGGTAAATTCTCGACGGACGTATGCGTAAAGGGAAGCAACATTGTAGTGGACTGGGGCGACGGAAAAAGAGAGGTGGTAAGTAGCGAAAACCATACTACCGACTTCCTCCATACTTACAAAAAAGGAGGTACTTATACCATCAAAATACAAAAGAACGTCATCAGAGAATTGATTCTCGGCGATGCCATAGGCACATTGCCTCAAGAACTAACCATCAGTTCATGCCCTCTATTGGAAAAGTTAGATATCTCTCTTCAACCCAACCTCTCTTCTTTCAGGGCGATAAACTGCCCCAAGCTTACAAAAGTCAGCGCCGGACTATGCCCGCAATTAACAGAACTGGACTTATCAGGCATCCCCGGTTTAAAAAGTTTGGAATGTTGGGCTTGCAAACGTCTTTCTTCGCTGGATGTAAGCAGTTTAACGATGCTCACTTATTTGCGGTGCAGCGAGACGAGCATCTCAAGACTCGACCTGAGCAGCAACACAATGCTGGAGCGTTTAATCCTTACATCGACTCCTATCACCACTATTGATTTGAAAAGCCAGACCGCTTTAACTGAGCTACAACTTAGCCAAAATCAAATGGAAAATCTGAATGTGACGCACAATGAACAACTCTCCAATCTGGCTTGTGTCTCTAATCCCATAAAGAATATAGACTTAATCCACAACCCGAACTTGGTGAAGTTCAATTGTAACGGTTGCCAAATTTCTACATTAGACTTGAGTGCAAACAAAGGGCTCTCCTTGCTAGCTTGTGCAGAGAATAAACTGACAACTTTGGATGTAAGCCACAATGAACATTTGGTTGCCCTCTCCTGCCGTAAGAACCAGCTCACTGAACTGAATATGAAGAACAATACGGTTATAAACTTAATTGATTGTGGTGAAAACAAAATGGAACGGGATGCATTGGAAACGCTCTTCGATGCGCTACCCGATTACACATCGAAAGCAGTAAAAGGGGATTTAATACCGCCACGTCCGCAACGAATGATTGCCATTCAGGGGAATCCCGGAGCAGACCGTTGCGCCATACAGATTTTTGAGAAAAAAGGCTGGATAGAAACAGGCAACCTAAGTAACTATATTCAATAATTAAAAGAAAACTCTCCGGCCCGCATTTATCCTATTTGATGATAGATGCGGGCCGGGAGCCTCTTTAAAAGGGTAGCCACCCATCCCCCAGTGTTTGGACACATATACCACCGGACGTTTTCTATGAATTGCCCGATAAATCTGAGGAACCGCTTTCTCCAGAGGCGTTATCCAAAATAGCCCTTCACCTTTAGCCATCGCCGTATCTATAAATCCCGGACGGATATCCGTAATGACAATCGGCAAAACGGACAGGCTAAGCGTAAAAACAAAACCGCTCCTTCTTTTTAAGTTCTTCCTCTCTGCTAATCAACAGGTTTCATAACTACTCCCTGATTCTTCTTTCCATCCATCTTTACCGCCAGAGGCTTGTCAAAATGCACATGTCGAAGGTATTGAGTTTCTTCTACGGCGGGCAACGAATTCAGATACTCCTGGTCGTAAACACCGTCTTTACGGAAAGGATTCACCGTAAAATAACCCACTCCAAAAGAAGTCAGGTTCTGGAAGAAGTGAGTTCCCTGAGAAGGGTCTACCCGGTAATTCGTCAGTCCGGCTTCCACAATGACCCGTGCGGCGGAGATGTGCGGCCACTTAACAGGGATTCCGAGCCACGTGTCGCTACTACCCCAACGTCCGGGACCAACGAGTATATAATTCTTGCCTTCCTCCAGGAACTTACGGTTCAGTTTCTCTATATCGTAAGCGATGAGCTGATTGTTCGAAGGGGTGTAATGGTCGGTCTTTACATAAACCACATCCTGCAAATCGGTTACAATACCGTGCCCCAACGAATTATGAGAACGCAATAAGGTATCTTCATCTTTTATCTGAGACAAGTCTTCGTCGAGCATCTCCTTACTGTCTACAATCGGACGGATTTGCAGCAAATAGAAGACTCCCGTTTTATCAGGATTCAGCTTCACGGCAAATTCAATCTCTATAGGACGGCGCATTTCTTCCTGACCATATTTCTGCGCCAACTGAAGGAGTTCCGCCAAAGGGAAAACATCGTGTTGCAACACATTGGCAAAGGTAATCAGTTTACGTCCTCCCGGATAAATGCCATCCCGTATCACCATATCATACGGGTCGTAAGTGGAGGCGATAAAGGTCAACGCCCCGTCGTTTTCGGCCTCCTTTACCGGAAGCTTCAGAAGGTTGAAGCCATCATCGATAGAGAAATTCTCCCCTATATTTTTCGTATCCAGGGCATAGAACTGAGTCTGCGTTTCGCGCAAGGCGATTTCCACCTCGCTGGTTTGCAGCACCTGATGGGGATGATACGGACAAACGCGCAACGTTAACCCTCCGTCGACAATATACTTGCCCAATCCCAAAGCCAGACTGACAATGCCCTCTTCCGCCTTCTCATCTCCTATCGGATAGTAATTGAGCGAACGCGCCACGCCCGATATAGCCGGATAATAGCGGTCGCCACGCTGGGTGCCCACCACCTCCTGCAAAATAACGGCCATCTTTTCCTGGTCTATCACGTTGCTGGTAGCTTGCATATAGGCTTTACTATCATGATAATAAACCGACGCATACACGCCCTTTATGGCATCACTTAACATACGAAGCATTTCATATTTATCCTCCATATACGGAATCATATAGGTGGAGTAGATACCGGCGAAAGGCTGATAATGAGAGTCTTCGAGCAAACTGGACGAACGGATGGCAACCGGGGCTTTCACTACATCAAAGAAGGCAAAGAAGTCGTCGACCAGACGGTCGGGCAACTTTGCACGCAGAAAATGTCTCAGTATCACATCATCCGGTTGGTCGCTCAAGGCTATCTGGTAAAGGTTGTTCGAGTCCATAAACTCGTCGAAGATATCCGTACACAGCACCACGGTTTTAGGAATAGCCACCGACGCATTTTCATATTTCTCGAACTCACTGTGACGTTTTACCAGATTATCAATAAAGGCCAGACCACGCCCTTTTCCTCCCAACGAACCTTCGCCGATACGGGCAAAGTTGGAATAGGTATCAAAGCGGTCGCGCAGGAATTCGGCTACCACACCGCGGTTCTTCATTTTCCGGTATTTAACGATGGCATCAAAAATAATCTGCCGGTGAGCGTCTACATCCTGTAAAGATTTCCATGTAATCTGTTTCAGGAACTCGGCCACGGGGAACATGGCCCGCGAATAGAGCCAACGCGACACATGGTTGCGACTGATATGGTAGAGCAACGACTCTTTGGGAACGGAGAAGATAATGTTTTGCAGTTCTTTCAGATTCCGTACCCGGGCAATCTCTTCCATCGTGTTCGGGTCGCGGAAGATAAAATCGCCAAAACCGAAGTTCGCGGCAACGGCTTCCCGCAGGTCGATATTCATTTTCTTGGAATTCTTGTCGACAAAGCTGGCGCCATAGCGGTAAGCAAATTGCTCATTCCCCACTTCGGAAGATTGCATAATAAGCGGCACATATTCATCGCGCGCACGAATGGCTTCCAGCAAACGGACTCCGGCTTCGGGGTCTTTCTTTCCATTCCGCGGGAAGTTGGCATCGGTAATGACACCTAATATATTGTTGCTGTATTTTTCATAAAGCGCCATGGCCTCTTCATACGTCCGGGCCAATACGATTTTAGGACGTCCGCGCATACGCAAGGTACTCTGATGGGCATTCAGGGCCTCGGTCGCAAATTCCTTACTCTGCTTCAACACAAACTTATAGAGGTTGGGCAACACGGAAGAGTAAAAACGAATGGAATCTTCTACCAAGAGAATCATCTGCACGCCCACCTCATTCACATCATGTTCCAAATTCATCTTATCCTCTATCAATTTAATGATAGAAAGCAACAAGTCGGTATTTCCCAACCAACAGAACACATACTCAAAGATGCTCAGGTCTTCGTTCTCCATACGCTTGGTAATACCGTGCGAGAAGGGAGTCAACACCACCAGTGGAATATTTTCATACCGTTCCTTAATGCTTCGGGCAATATCGAACACGTCGCTGTTATCCGTTCCGGGCATACAGATAACAAAGTCGAACGTCATGTCGGAAAGCCTTTGCCAAGCCTCTTCTTCGGTGGATACCTGTGTAAAACGGGGCGGATAACGGAGACTCAGATTCATGTATTCATTAAAAATCTTTTCGTCTATACGTCCGTCATCTTCCAGCATGAAGGCATCGTAGGGATTGGCTATAAGCAGCACATTGAAGATTCGTTTGGTCATTAAATCCACAAACGAAGTATCTTTGAAATAAAGTTGGTTCAGTTTGAATTTGCTTAACATGGTTCTATCTATTATCTATTTCTTTTAGAGGCTAACAAAAATCGGGATAAATATCGTAATATGCAACAATCGGCAGTGGAAATCTTTTTCGTAGCACCTTATCCTTATACCTTATTATATATGGAGTTTTAAGTCATGACACATATGAGTCAGTACGCTGCACATAGCTATACCTTATTATATATAGAGTATTAACCATTTGAACAAGAGAATGCCACCCCGAAGAGATGAAACGGCTTTATAATGGAGCATTAACCGTCCGAACAAGAGGATATCATTCTCGAAAAGATAAAAGCAACTTCGTGATAGGGTATTAATTATCCGGAATAAAAAGCTTTTATCCATATCAATAAGTTCATCCTACCCAAATAAAGCTCTTTTCATCCATTCTACAATTATATACTTTAATCAAGTCTCAAACTTCCCCCCTGACAGCCACTTCATCTATCCTGCAATCATAGCTACCGCATTTAGTGCCTAAGCAGAAACAAATTATCCGTCTAATTCCATTCCCTGCTGTTAGCTTTACTCCGAAAATAATTACAGTTACGAACATTTCTCTCCCCATATACCGTTTAGGCTTCCGGAATATGAGAGAGATTTATCTTCTATTTTAATTTATTAGTTGATTAAAAGGAACTTCGGACGGTCTGAAAGTGTTATATAAGTACCGTATGAGTGTTCTTTAAACACCTTATACATATCATTTTATCACTTTTTATGCAAAAATCTTGCAAATAATTTTGGTTGATATAGATAAAGACCTATATTTGCATCAACATTTGGTTACATTTTATCATTAACCTTAAAACCGACTATCATGAATATCGAACGTATCATGGCCTCTCTAGAGGCAAAACACCCGGGCGAATTGGAATACCTCCAAGCGGTAAAAGAAGTGCTTTTATCCATTGAAGATATCTACAACCAACATCCAGAGTTTGAAAAAGTAAGTCTTATCGAACGTTTAGTGGAACCTGACCGTATCTTTACATTCAGAGTTCCTTGGGTTGACGACAATGGAAAAGTACAGGTTAACTTGGGTTACCGTGTACAGTTTAACAACGCCATTGGCCCATACAAAGGCGGTATCCGCTTCCATGCTTCGGTAAACTTGTCTATCCTGAAGTTCTTAGGCTTTGAGCAAACCTTTAAAAATGCTTTGACTACTCTGCCTATGGGCGGTGGTAAAGGTGGTTCCGACTTCTCTCCGAGAGGTAAGAGCGATGCTGAAGTTATGCGTTTCTGCCAAGCTTTCATGCTTGAATTGTGGCGTCATCTTGGTCCGGACATGGATGTTCCGGCAGGCGACATCGGCGTAGGTGGTCGTGAAGTAGGTTACATGTTCGGCATGTACAAGAAACTGACTCGCGAATTTACCGGTACATTTACCGGAAAGGGATTGGAATTCGGTGGTTCACTGATTCGTCCTGAAGCAACCGGTTTCGGCGGTTTGTATTTCGTACATCAGATGTTGCAAACTAAAGGTATCGACATTAAAGGTAAGACAGTAGCTATTTCCGGATTCGGTAATGTGGCTTGGGGTGCTGCAACAAAAGCTACCCAATTAGGCGCTAAGGTGGTTACTATCTCCGGTCCTGACGGTTACATTTACGACCCGAATGGTATCAGTGGCGATAAGATAGATTATATGCTTGAACTTCGTGCTTCGGGTAACGATATTGTTGCTCCGTATGCTGAGAAATATCCGGGTTCTACGTTCGTAGCAGGACGTCGTCCGTGGGAAGTAAAAGTTGACATCGCTTTACCGTGCGCTACTCAAAATGAGTTAGACGGCGAAGATGCGAAGACACTAATTAAGAATAATGTAATTTGTGTAGGAGAAATCTCAAACATGGGATGTACTCCGGAAGCAATCGATACATTCATTGAACACAAGACTATGTATGCTCCGGGTAAGGCAGTAAATGCCGGCGGTGTAGCTACATCGGGCTTGGAAATGAGTCAAAACGCTATGCACATGAGCTGGACGGCGGAAGAAGTAGACCAGAAATTACACGGCATTATGTTCGGTATACACGAACAGTGCGTGAAGTATGGTACACAGCCCGACGGTTATATCAACTATGTGAAAGGCGCTAATATAGCAGGATTTATGAAGGTTGCCCATGCTATGATGGCACAGGGAATCGTTTAATAATAGAATCTCGTTTAGTTGTATTTGTATTTTGTATTGTAATGTGCGTTACCACACCTGCGAAGGCCTGGTAACGCTTCTTTTTTACCCTACCTTGAATAAACAGAGCTTGGCTAAGCCGGAAACATATACGAGGAAAGGCTCATGATAAGTGTGCAGACTCTCAAGTCTTTATCTTTCCTGCAAAGAAAAACGACTTCTTTATTCAACTAGTGTATAAAGAAATCGTTTAATATAAGTTTGAGCTATTGGGAACAGTTATGCTCGGTCAGTTTGTCATCACATTTGTTTTGTTGTTAGCTTTTAAATTTGTACCTTTAACAGCCGGGAACTACGAAGTAGAGCATCGCTCCGTGTTGTGCTTAGCTCTCAAATTAGTATCTTTAACAGCGCAACCAACTTACAGGCACGTTACATCGTAGCAGCAACGAGCCTTCCGATTTAAAAAACGGCTTATTTTTCCTCTTTGCCAGAAAGTTCTTCTTCTGTTTTCTTTTCGAATGCACAGATAGACTGTTTCCACTTTTCCGGAATCAGCTCGGCTTGCATGGTGCGCATATTATAACCGACCATTACAGTGCGGCATTCGCATTTCACTTCTTGTTTCGCCAGATTGACAGCGCGCTGAAACAAGGTAAAGCTTTTATGTCCCAAGTGGACAGTGGTAGTCTGTATAACCAAGTCATCGTTAAAGAAAACCGGCGCATAAAAGTTCGCATTCACATTGGCTACTACCATTGCCACGTCTTGCCAGTTGAGCTCTTCCCCACCCATTACATCACGCAAATAGGTAGTTTTAGCCAAATCATAAAGTGAAAAATAAACAGAGTTATTCATATGACCAAATTGGTCTACATCGCTAAAGCGAATCTGTACCGGCAAAGAATGTTTGAAGTCCATAAGCATATCGTGTATTTACAGTTTTGAGTATGGCACGGGGAACTTCTTTTCTACCACAACAATGTTTTCCTAAAAAGGGCCTTACCAGACATACATTGCGAACGACTTTTCATCAAGAGAGCTGATTCTCCGGAGAATCGCCATCACTGTAAAGTATGTGGTAGTTGTATCGAGCTCCAACTATGCATACCTCATAAAATTCGGGGCAAAGGTACTCTTTTTGCTCCGAATAATAAGAAAACAAACATTTATTCTTACTTTTGCACTACTTTTTATAGAATATAACTCACTTTTGTATAAATATGGAAAAGAAATTGAAACAGGAGACTCTCTGCGTCCAGGCAGGATGGAATCCGAAGAAAGGCGAACCAAGGGTATTGCCTATCTACCAAAGTACAACATTCAAATATGAAACGAGCGAACAAATGGCGCGTCTTTTCGATTTGGAAGAGAGCGGATACTTTTATACTCGCTTGCAGAATCCGACGAACGATGCCGTAGCTGCTAAGATTGCGGCCTTGGAAGGTGGAGTTGGGGCCATGCTAACCTCTTCGGGACAAGCGGCCAACTTTTATGCCATCTTCAATATTTGCCAGGCGGGAGACCATTTTGTTTGTTCTTCCACTATTTATGGCGGAACATTCAACTTGTTTGCCGTTACATTGAAAAAGCTGGGTATCGAATGTACATTTGTCGATGCGGACGCACCGGAAGAAGAAATCAACAAGGCTTTCCGTCCTAATACGAAGGCTTTGTTCGGCGAAACCATCTCGAATCCGGGTATCAACGTGTTGGATATTGAGAAGTTTGCTCGCATAGCGCATAGTCACGGAGTGCCTTTGATTGTTGACAATACGTTTGCAACGCCTATCAACTGCCGCCCGTTTGAATGGGGTGCTGATATTGTGACGCACTCTACAACCAAGTATATGGACGGACATGCCACCAGTGTGGGAGGTGCGATTGTAGACAGCGGGAATTTCGACTGGGAAGCATACGCCGACAAGTTCCCCGGATTGACACAGCCGGATGAGTCTTACCATGGACTGACTTACACCAAGGCGTTTGGAAAGATGGCTTATATGACCAAAGCTACGGCTCAGCTGATGCGTGACCTGGGTTCTATCCAGTCGCCACAGAATGCGTTCTTATTGAACCTTGGACTGGAAACCTTGCACTTACGTATGCCGCAACATTGCAAAAATGCGCAGAAAGTAGCCGAATGGCTTGAGGCTAATCCGCAGGTGGCTTGGGTTAATTACTGTGGACTGAAGCATAACAAATACTACGAATTGGCACAGAAATATATGCCGAACGGTTCGTGTGGAGTGATTGCTTTCGGACTGAAAGGTAGCCGCGAAGATGCCATCAAGTTTATGGACAACCTGAAATTGGCTTGCATCGTGACCCATGTGGCAGATGCCCGTACTTGTGTGCTTCATCCGGCCAGCCATACGCACCGCCAGCTTTCGGACGAGCAATTGAGAGAGGCAGGCGTAGCTCCGGACTTGATTCGCTTGTCGGTAGGTATAGAAAATGCCGACGATATTATTGCCGACCTTGAACAGGCTTTAGAAAAGTAATCGCCTGCGATAGCGGGTAAGTTATAAAACGATAGCCGTCCAGCTTTTTGGGCGGCTATCTTTGTGTCTGCTTCCAACAATCAGGGTTTGATAGGAGTCTTTGACTTTTATTCGTTACCATCTGTCACTTTTTAGAATGGAGGATTTAGTTTTGACTTTACCTTTGCATCATCAGATATTGATAATCTAAAAATAGATATCTGATACAACTTAAAAATGAAATTATTCTTGCCTTTGTAATCAAAAGGGAATCAACTCTCCCATAAAGCAATCCATAGCCTTGAGCAAGCATTAAGCCTTAAATAGGTTGCGGGTATATGCTACTCATTGTGGTCACCCCCTTTTTAATAGCGCAACCACCTGTAAAGAATATCCTGGCAAAAAAAGAAACATGGCGGTCACTCTCTTTTTAATGACACAACCACCATCTTATGGTAATGTATCATGAACATATACATGGCGGTCACCCTCTTTTTAATGGAGCAACCAACATTAAGCTTTAGGTGAGTATGGGTATATGTTATTCCCTAATTGAGGAAAAACGGCTTTTGCTTATTTCCTACCTCCGCTGCGTTGGGATGGCAAATGTACGGGAAGAAACGGAAGCGCCGTTCCCCTCCAACACCGTTATCTGAAAAAGAGCTTCTCCGGTTTTCAACTTCTTACCTGTACGGATATTGGCCGTATAGCGGATTCCATCTCCGGCAGGGATGCGCTCGATGGTGGCAGAAGGTGAAATGTAGAGATGCTTCATTTCATTAAGCTCTTTTATAACGGGAGTTACATTGTAAACATCGGTCCGTCCGGTATTCATCACTTCGAATATGATTTTTGCCGTTTCATTCGAACCGATTACCTGATTGCGGTTTGCATCAATAAAACGGATATTCTTTATGACCAGGTCCGAGCTTCGTGTGGCGCGGGAACGATAACGGTTGGAAGGGTCTCTTCTTGCCGGTTCCGGTGCATAACCATAAGTCTCTTCCACACTATATCCATCTTCCTGACGGGGTGTTGTAACAGCATTCGCAATCACAGCACCGGACACGGTACCGATTAACGAACCAAACATACTGCCTCTATAGCCATCCATCCCATCTCCGATAATACTTCCGGCCAATCCGCCCACCTGAGCGCCGACCATGATTGCGACGGGATTTCCCTGCATTCCTTGTGAAGAGCATCCGAATAAACCTGCCGCTACGGCTAAAATCAGAATCATCTTTTTCATAACTAGGCTATTATATTTGTGTTAGTAAATACAAAAATACGAAATTCCTGCCACATTCAGGCTTCCGCAACGGGAATTTAGAATTTCCATTCTTTATTAGGATTTCTTCAGAAGCCCCAAAAAGAGAAGTAACTGTTACAGGTTGCAAGACGAGAACAAGCTTTCCACTAAAATAGCAGAGCGGCTGCGTTCTCACTATTCAACTTATACAAATGTGTAACACAATTGATACGAAAAAGACTATAACATTAGTAATATGGACTACACAACATTACTAATGTTATCCACTTAATATCAGTAATCTTAAAAGTTCTTCTGCCATTTAGTTGAAAAGAAATTGAAGCAATCTATCCAAATGAATGATATTCCTTTTACTAAACAGGCGTAAGAAAGCATTCCGGAACACAACACGAATAGATGATAACAAACTTTCAACTAAAAGGGAAAAGAGGCTCATAAAACAGAAGGAAAGGAAATTTTCGCAACATTCGAATAGGCACATCGACATCCCTTCCAAACGCCTCCTAATTGTATTTGGACAACTAACTATGTTATAATGAATAGAATTATTAGTTATTCAAATAACTAACTATGCTATGAAGCATAACTAACGATGTTATGGGAAGGCGCTTGGCACTATGAGGCAAAGTAAATCATTCCTTAAACAATCAGGGCTAGCTACAATAACTTAAGGAACGTTCAGTTCAGGATAAATACACTCAAAATCAATCCATTATCTTTCCATTAAAGAGAGTTTTGTTTTTATCATGTATGTTTCATTAAAATGAGTAAACATGAAATACCACTATTGATTTGACGGAAAGTATGTTTATTTAAGACGCTGATATTTTCCGGCGTCCTCTTTACAAAAAGTCTTTACACTGAGATGTATTGATAAAAAATATGGCTATCCGATAAAACTTTTATAATATTTCTGCTGTAACAAAATAGACCCTAAAGGTAATAGACTCGGCATTTATAGATACATTAGATTATGATATTGATTGAAATCATAGTTTAATGATTAGGATGACAGCTCTGTGTGAAAAATAAGTTCCACTTGAAGAAAAACCTTAAAGTGCCTATGAATACGATGTTCAGCACTTTCAATCAATACCTCATTAGGTACGACTTTGTTACAACCCGACATAGTCTTTGGCTTTTTACAAAATTAATAATAAAAAATACGGAACTCAATGTTGAATCCTGTCTTTCTCATTTACACAAAATTTTGTATAGTGCAAAAAAAGAGTTACATCACTCTTTTTATGCTCATCAAGAATTCCCCTGCCTCATTGGGTCGTCATTCACTTTTTATTGACTTCGTATGAAAATCTGAAAATTATCATATACATTTGCAGCATGGAATGGTTAAATAGTCTATTTTTCGAGCACAGCCCTCTGCAAGCGGTCATTGTTCTCTCCACAATTACGGCCATCGGACTCGGATTGGGTAAAATCCGGTTCTTTGGCATTTCGCTGGGAGTGACATTTGTCTTCTTTACCGGCATTATGGCCGGACATTTAGGCTTCTCTATAGATTCCAACATGTTGAACTACGCAGAAAGTTTCGGTCTGGTACTTTTTGTATATGAACTCGGGTTGCAAGTAGGCCCTGGATTCTTCAGTTCCTTTCGCAAGGGTGGTGTGCAGATGAATATGCTTGGAATGGGCGTGGTGCTATTGGGTACAATCATGACCGTACTCTTCAGCAAGACATTAGCCGTGCCCATGAGCGATATGGTAGGTATTCTTTGCGGGGCTACCACCAACACTCCGGCATTGGGTGCAGCGCAGGAAACATTGAAACAACTTGGCGAACCCACCAGCCGTTCGGCTCTGAGTTGCGCCGTTAGCTATCCTCTGGGAGTAGTAGGGGTGATATTGGCTATGTTGGTTATACGTAAACTTTTTGTGCGACCGGAAGATATCGAGCTCAATGAACACGAAGAGACAAACCAAACATTCATTGCGGCTTACAGAATACACAATCCGGGCATCTTTAATAAGAGTATCAAGGAAATAGCCCAACTAAGCTATCCTAAATTTGTGATTTCACGCTTATGGAGAGACGGAGTGGTAAGTATTCCGACTTCTGAAAAAGTGCTGAAACAAGACGATAGAATACTAGTCATCACCACCGAAAAAGACGCGCCGACTTTAACTATCCTTTTCGGCGAACAAGAATCCAAAGACTGGAATAAAGAAGATATCGATTGGAATGCCATAGACAGTCAGCTGATTTCGAAACATATCGTCATCAGCCGCCCTGAAATAAACGGGAAAAAACTGGGTTCTCTACGTTTAAGAAACACCTATGGCATCAACATCAGCCGCGTAATGCGTAGTGGTGTGCAACTGTTGGCTACGCCCGGATTGGTACTCCAGTTCGGAGACCGCCTAACCGTTGTCGGAGAAGCCGCCGCCATTCACAATGTAGAAAAAGTACTGGGTAACACCACTAAAACGTTGAAAGACCCGAATCTGGCAGCCATCTCCATAGGCATTGTACTAGGACTTATTTTAGGTTCTATACCTATCGCTATCCCTGGAATCAGCACCCCCGTAAAACTAGGCCTGGCTGGAGGTCCTATTGTGATAGGCATCTTAATAGGTTGTTTCGGTCCACGTTTTCACTTAATCACCTATACCACACGCAGCGCAAACCTGATGCTACGTGGAATAGGTCTGTCGCTCTATCTGGCAGGATTAGGTCTCGATGCCGGTGCCCATTTCTTCGAAACCGTGATGCGTCCTGAAGGAATTATCTGGATAGCATTAGGCTTTGCCATCACCTTTATTCCGGTTATCATCATTGCTTTGATAGCCCTGCGCATCAATCGCATAGATTATGGCAGTGTATGTGGAATGTTATGCGGAAGCATGGCCAACCCCATGGCATTAAATTATGCCAACGATACGATTCCCGGAGACAATCCGGCTGTAAGCTATGCCACAGTTTATCCGCTTTGCATGTTTAGCCGCGTCATCATAGCGCAGCTTATCCTCATGCTGTGTCTATAAAAAACGCCAATACCACTATCTGAATCCTCCGCAGCCCCGCTTATCCTCATGCTGTATCCATAAAAAGACATCAAAGCCACTGAGTCCACCGCAACCTCCACAGCTTATCCTCATGCTATGCCGATAAAAAGACGTCAAAGCCACTGAGTCCACCGCAACCTCCACAGCTTATCCTCATGTTGTGCTGATAAAAAGACGTCAAAGCCACTAAATTCACCGCAACCTCCACCCTTATCCTCATGTTGTGCCGATAAAAAGACGTCAAAGCCGCTAAGTTCACCGCAACCTCCACAGCTTATCCTCAATACAAAATTAAACTCATATATACTATTTATTGCTGTCCGATAAAAGTTCTACATAATAGGAAATGGGTGTTTTTCATGTCGTATAGACTATCTGAAGCCTACATAAACGCTTAACAATAGTATTTCAATTTCTTTTTTCTATCCATTTTATATTGGACAAAAAGACAAACCTCTATCCCCCGGCAAAAATGCTTGAGATGCTTCCATATAAGATAGAAACAAAGGTATTCTGTTTTTTATCAGACAGCAATCATTAATTATATATACGACGTGTTTTTTCGAAAATTGTCAACTCAAAAGCTAAACACAACCTACACCAAATAGGACATAAAAGCGCTGTAGTTGTTAACGATACCAATTTGAGAGCTAAGCACAATTCCAATCCTGCCATGAGGGACGCACGGTATGGCTGTTAAAAATACAAATTTGAGAGCGAAACCCAACTTGTCCAGTCCGGAGATGTTTTTCACGTTGGCTGTTAACGATACTAATTTGAGAGCTTAACCCAAAGAAACAAAGGAAGTCTTTGCTTTCTTGAGCTGTTAAAGACACTAATTTGAAAACTAAGCACAACGTATTATCGAACGTGTTGAAACAACGGAAGCACTGTTAAATATACTAATTTGAAAGCGAACCACCCCTCATCAGTAATAATAAAAGCTGAAAATAGAATTTGCAATCCCTACATCTGCATAAAACCCGAACGAGCATATAAGGCAATGATTAAGCCATATCACCACCCTAAAACAGAGTTTAATATTTCTCCATTATATTTATTAATAACAATCTGCAATCTTTTGAGCGTCTCTTACGCATAACAAAACCCAAACTTACAAATGTTAGTAAAGGGATAGAATAGAGTTAAATATTGTCATGGGTATATATGAAAAAGAGGACGCATCCAAACGACACATCCTCTTTTCTCACAATATATAAATTCTATAGATTTATTCAGCTTTCGGGGCTTCTTCTGCAGGAGCTTCAACCACTTCTTCAGCTGCAGCAACCGGAGCCGAAGCTTCTTCTGTAGCAGCACTCTTCTTAGAACGACGAGTACGAGTTGTTTTCTTAGCAGCTTTTTCCTTAGCCATATTTTCATCGTAATCAACAAATTCGATGAAGCACATCTCAGCATTATCACTAGGACGATTTCCTAATTTAATGATACGAGTATAACCTCCCGGACGATCAGCAACCTTTACAGAGATTTCTTTGAACAATTCTGTAATAGCATACTTATCTTGCAAATAACCAAATACAACACGACGAGAGTTAGTAGTGTCGTTCTTTGATTTTGTAATCAAAGGCTCTACGAATTTCTTCAAAGCTTTAGCCTTTGCAACAGTCGTAGTGATTCTTTTGTGCT